>Ga0080013_1000769_pt1 | contig 44289 bp, 44 predicted proteins | sample ETNvirenome_6_85_FD_69236 | JGI IMG/M metagenome (GOLD analysis project Ga0080013, IMG submission 69236) | Marine viral communities from the Pacific Ocean - ETNP_6_85 (SPADES assembly) (version 2) | ecosystem: Environmental > Aquatic > Marine > Oceanic | place: Pacific Ocean | collected 2013-06-19 | reverse complement strand
ATGTCCAATCACTTGGAGAAATGCCTCGAAACAAACTTCGCTTGTTTAAGGGTCGGTACTGTATGTCTGGAGTAAATCCTAAAGCAGCTGTATTATGAAGATTATCTACTACTGTAGTTCCGGGATTGAATTTTCCGGGCATAGTTGTATTGTAGAATCCATATGAACTTAATATTGTAGCTGGATAATCATATGTCCAATCACTTATAGTAATTCCTTGAAATTGACTTGGAGACCGGTGGATTAAATCTGGTGTAAATCCTTTTGCAGCTGTATTATGAAGATTATCTACATTACCTAATACAGTACTGAAAACACTTGGTCTATTAAAAAACAGATCTGGCGCTGTACCTGTTACTCCGGTAAACTCGGTTGGATCTAAACGTTTTCTGCCTAAGGTAAATCCGGTTTGGTCAACATTAGAACTTGGAAGACCGGCTGGATTAAACGCTCCATCATAAGCACCTATAATTGTATTTGGAACGGCTGGCCTACTAAATTCAAGAGCTCCTGGTCCTCCTGTTACTCCGGTAAACTCGGTTGGGTCTAATTGTTTCCGTCCCGGGGTAAATCCGGATGCATCGGTGTTAATCCAATTATCTGTAAAGCCTAATACGGTACTAAAAACATTTGGTCTATTAAAACTTAAATTAGGAGATGCTCCTGTTACTCCTGTAAATTCCGTTGGATCTAATTGTTTCCGACCAGGAGTAAATCCAGCTTGATGTTCATTAGTACCAGGAATGCCTTGTGGATTATTTACGCCATCATAAGCAGGTGGTGTTCCGTACCAAGTTAAATCTGATGTTAAATCTATTAGTGCCATATTATACTGGTACTCCTCCTGTTCCTATTCTATATGATGAGTTCAAATTTCCTTCAATCCGGATGGCATCTACTACTTTATCACCTACTACTATACGTACTTCTTTATTTTGTATATCTTGTAATGTCTTGTTAATTGATTCAAGTAATGGTTTTAAAGATTTATCACCACCTAACGCATTTTTAGTTTGTGGTGCCGTCTTTACTTGAGAACCTCCCGGAAGATTAACTAGTTCAGGTCCTTGTTCACCTACTATTGATATTCCGCTGGCCGGACCTCCAATTTGATGTTCCCCAGGCGTAACGGTGTGCTCGTCTGCTGGTCCTCCGGAGGAGTCACCTGGTTCTAATGTAAATTCACCGGTAGCCCATCCCAGCAAACCCTCAAACCATGCCGGCGGTTCCCAATCAAAAAGATCTTTGAAGATGTCGGTTAATACATCTGCAATTGCTATTATAGGAAGTAAGAAGTAATTTGCAATTATTTGCCCTATATTAGAAAGTAAACGTTTAATTGGTTCAATTAAATCACCCCAACTTTTCGTACCGTCCATAATACCCAAAACCGCATCCTTAATATCCATTACACTTTTCCATGTGTTCTTAAATATTCTTGCTATTATAATAATTCGTTTTATTGCAAATTTTAATGGAAGGAAAGCAATTTTCACAAGTGGCCCCAACAATTGCATTACTGGGAGAAGGCCTTCTATCATTTGGCCAATTTCTTCCATTAATGGTGCCATGGCAGTAAAAAACATATTTTTAATTTTTTCCCATGCCATTCCAAATTTTTCTGTTTCTCTGCCTTGAGTTGCTTGAGCTAATATTTGTTCGTTTGTAAGACCTACTATGTCTCCTAATTTATCGCCTTGTTCATCTAAAAGCGCTAATTGAGCTTTTGCCGCATCAGTATCCTGTGACATTAGTTTTTGCCGGACTTCATCTAGTCTCTGCATCTTCATAAGATCAGAAACTTCCATGCCATATAACTTAGCTAATTTTTGTCTTTCATAAGGTAACATTTTAGTTATGTCTCCTTGGTTCCTTAACTGTTTGGCCATTTCTTCAGCTGCTTCTGCTTCTTTGCCTAGAAATTTTAATTCGCGAGCTCTATCAAGATTTATGGTTTTACCGGTCATTGACTGATATTCATATTGATCAGATAAAGATGTTTCCAAGCTCAATAAGGTATCAGTCATTTTAAGGAGGCCGGCGATATCAGTTCCTATCGTAGCTGCATGAATAGCTACTTTTGCCATTCCATCTGCATTACCGGCCATTGATTTAGCTAATAGTTTTCCATTTGTAGCTAAGTCTTTCATGACCTTACCAGGAGACACTCCAACTAGGTCTGCCATATGTGCAGCACTTGCTTGTATATTTACAGCTACTTCATCTGATACTCCACCTACTCCTGTTAATACATTATGAACCTTAGCTGCTTCCGCTGCTCCATGCATGAATGCATTTCCTATATCTGCTACTGATCCGGCGACTTCTGTAGCTATCATATCCATCCGGCCCCATTGTTCGTGCATGGCAGTTTGAACTGCTAATACATCTTCTTCGGTGGATAGGAGGTTTTCTGTTGAAGCTACTATATCATGTGTTGCATGTGTAATATGTTTAGCATTTTTAAAACTTAAGCCGGTTTGTTTAGCGTAGTCACTTGCATGTTTTGTCATTTTGGATAGTATCGCTACTATTCCTATTAATACTGCTGCTACAGCTACATATGGATTCATATTTGCAATTACGTTAAAAGCTTTTGCACCGGTTTGCATTATTGTTTGCATTAGACTTACTGATTTTCCACCTGTTACCGTTTGTTTTATATAATTAGACATGCCATCAGCTAGATCTTTTTTAAGTGTTTTAGCTATTTCATCTAATCCAAACATCTTAGCCATTGCTGGACCTCCGGGAATTGTTCCTATAAACTCATCTAGACCTTTTTGCATTTTGTCTAGACCTTCATTAATTGGTCCTGCAACTGTTTGTGCCTTGGCGGAACTTTCGTCTAAGGCTTTGGAATGCTTTTTTGCAACATCAAGAAATCCCATAGACGTATCAAGCATGTCCCAGGATATTTCTCCAGCTAAGTATAATTTTGCAATTCTTTTTTCTTCTGCAAGAATCTGATCATTAGTAATTCCAAGCGATTCTTTAGTTCGTTTCGTAATATCTGAAAGAGTATCTTTAAAAGTTTCTCGTAAATCGACAAGCTTTTCTGACGCCGCTTTTTCATATTCTAAGAGTTTTAAATGTTTTTTTTCGGCTGCTAATACACTGTTCAATCCGCTTACTGTAGAAATAAGACCGTTGTTAATATCTTTAATGGTATCTTCAATCATGGAAGCTTCCGAACCCATTGCTTCCATTGCACGGCGAGCTTCTAATGCTAACTCTACTGTTTTTTTAGTAGGGCCGGCAGGAGTAGTTGGTTTCTTAGGACCTGTTGGTTTCCTCTTAGCCATCTATTACTTTTTTCCTTTTTTAAGACAATATTCATCATCTGGTTGATATTTACAAAAATATTTTAATCTATCTTGTAATCTTTCCCGGGTCGCGTGATAATCTGCAATAGCTGCTTGTACATCAGAATCATCTTTCATTGCCTTGTCAAGTTTTCGTACGGCACGTTTAATGAGTGGTTTTCCAAGTAATCTAATTAATGCTTTAGCAGACCTTGATATAAAATTGGCCTCGGTAAGATTAATTTGAGTTAACTGCTTCTGTTCTATTAACTTTCCTTTTTTCATAGTACTTTCCTATAGGTGTGATGTATTTAATATAAATATGTAGGAGTAGAATTATTTGCGGAAAGATGGACGGTTAACAGAGGACTTAGATTTTGTAGCGGCCTTCTTTTCAGCCTCATTTTTTTCTTTCATTGCCTTTTCAATACTCTTAAGATAAAAGGTACGTAACCAGATTGGCATTTCATAAACATCAGACCAATTGAAGCCACCTTTGCCGTAATAGATCAATTGGAATATCTGTTGATGCAGAATGGGCCTATAGCTAGGCCCTAGGCCAAAAAAAGTCAATGTTTATGGGTAAGTCAATATCAAAAGGTTCATCTGTTTGATTATCAATTAATGTTATTGAAAGGTCTATATCTGGTTGTACTTTAGTCATTTCAGATCTAAATGCTCTAGAATCTATAGCTAAAAATTCATTGTTAACAAAGTTTCTTACATATGATCTAGAATCATTTCCATCTACTGATATTATACAATGTATCATTCGTGTAGTTAAAGATGAATCGGCTCCACCTTTATTAATCTTCTTTAAGCCTTTTAATTCATTATCAATATTTGTACCGTCACGAGAATTTAATATTTTAAATTTAATAAGCCTTTTAGTTGCTGGTAAAGTAAATTCAAATTCATTTACTCCAGTAGTTATAGAAGATTCATCAAATTGTGTATGCTCAAAACTAGTTAAATCAATTGTTTCTTTTTGTTTTTCACCGGAAGGAGTCGTTATAGTTATTTCATAATCCTTTCCGTAACCTAAAACTCTAGCTGCGATCATTATGGCATTTTTATCACCTGTTAATATATCACTATAATTAACTTTCTCTCCTTTACCATTTCCAATAATTAAAGCTTTGAATAATTTATCTAAAACAACTCCTTGTTTAATATATGATTGAGAAGTAAGTATATCCTCTTCTCTTGCAGTCATATATTTCATTTCAACCTGTCCTTGAGATAATGGATTATCTTTTTCGTATAATAATCCTTTACTTGGAAGATCGATTATTTCGGTTGGAAATTTATGTTCTTGTGCTTTTGTTTCTTCATACTGCTTAACTGCAGTTGCTTTTGCATGCTGATCTGTCATCTTTGCTTTCGTTTTTCCTGGATAATCATCTGTAACCGTTGGCATATTATGTTTCCTTTTTTGTCATTAACTCTTTGAGTATTTAATATAAATATGATGAAACAGAAAAAATCCCACCTAATGGTAGGATTTTCAATACTCGCAAGGTCAATTTAGAATTGTAATATTGCGTAATCGTATTTTATAGTTAGTTCAATGTTGATGGCATCTTCTGTTGCCCAATCCATATCACCAAATGTAGCAGCGCTAATCCAAGCTCCCTTAATCGTCCACTCTTCAACTTTATCACCAACTGGACCTAAAGCATTTAAGATTAAATCCTTTTTATAGAAATCACTATATCCATCTCTACCTGTTACTGATTCATGATGTAAACGAACCCATTCCATTACTGATTGAGCGCCTGATGGAACTACTGGATCATATAATGTTAATGTTATATCTTGCCATCTAGATTTTCCTTTTAACTTTCGCTCTACATTGATATGATCAAGAATTAATTCTCCTTGGTCTATTGATGGCCGGCTGGCCGCTTTTACGATATAGGAAGGAATTCCTTCTACATACATTATAAACCTATTTGCTACTTTAGGTTCGAATGCCGTAAACATTACCTCGGTTGGATCTAATAATTCTGCCATTTATAATTCTCCTTATTATTTTAATATAAATATGCAGAAACTAAAAAATTAGCTTCCACATATTATATCAAATCATTTTCCTTATTCTGGAAATGCAGCTCCGGTAGGTAAGATATTGAAATCAATAATAATAAATTCTGCAGTCTTGGCTGGTTGCAAGAATATTTGTCCCACCATTTCATTTCTATCAATTACATCTGGTGTATTATTTGATTCATCCATTACTACTTTAAATGCATATAATCCTTGTCTCTGCTGTACACTTTCCAAATATGGATTAACTATATTTAAAAATCTATTTCTAGTAGCTGCAGTATTGTTTTCAAATACCAAATACCTGGTAGCTGAAGCAATAAATTTCTTAGCTGCTATCAATAATCTTCGTACATTTACTCTATCTAACGCGGATGCCTTTTTCTGCAACGTTTTTTGTCCCCAAGCTGTTACACCTGCATTTGGAAAGGTTGCAATAGGATTAATATTTCCTTCATATAAAGTATCCCTATTCACATGCGTCAATTTTCTTTCTGCCTGGACTGCCATATCAATTCCACCTCTATTCAAACCTGCAGGTGCAAACCATTCAGCTGCTACAGAATCGTTAAAGGCATATACTCCACCCATTAAAGTGGATGGTGGAACCCAAACATAATTACCAACTAGGTTATCATATACCTGCATCCAAGGATAATACATAGCAACATAATTACTATCATATCCTTCCGCTTGAGTGGTGGCAGTTCCTAATGTCGAATTATAAGTAGTAGGATCTGCTATATAAAAACAATCTCCTCTATTTTCACACATACTAACTGCTTTATCAACAATGGAAGAATGAACACTATTAACAATACCAGGCATCAATAATAAATTAATATCAAATTCGTCTTGATTACTTAATATATTAATTGCATCTTCATATGAAGTTTTTCCTGATCCGGCTGTTTCTGGCAATAATCCTTGAGACTGCAATCCAATGTTTTCATAAAAATTTGCTGGTACTTGTACTGTTCCATCACTACCTCCAGAAAAGGTTCCAGAAACTGCTGCTGGGAGAGATCCTGAAAGTGAATTGGTTCTTATAGTACCGTTAGAATTTAAATAATTCATAGTAGTTAAAACAGGTGCTACTCTTACATATTTTGATTTATTTGGATAAGATCCTGATAATTGAAGGAATGGTGATGTTGTTCCACCATCTCTTACTGTCATGACCTGGTCTCCAATTACCTTAGCAATATAATTTGGTGAATTAGGATCTAACGTCAAATTATTATATTGTTCCATATATGTTTTACGCTTAATCGTATCATCACCTCTTCGTATACCTAAATTAAAAGTTCCTTTTGCATTATTTACATTTGATATTTCCCATCGCATGTTATCTACTGAACCAGATTGTTGTACTAAAGCATTATTTGTTGTTTCATCAGATGTTGAACCTGAGCCGTCTGTAGATGCTTGGGTTCTTCCACTATTCATTAATTTCCCATCAGCTAATGTATGTAGTACAAAAGATGGTCCGGCATTTGTACCGGTTGTAGTACTAGTTCCTCCTGCTGTCGTAGCTACTACATTACCAACGCCTGCTGTTGCAGAACTGGTTGCCATTGTTATGCCATTATATGTTGCGCCGGCTGCTGATCCTGATATTCCAAATAATCCTGCTATAAAAGATGCTGAAACTGATCCTGATAATGCTGAATTATTTACTTCTATAGTTAAGTTTGTAGCTGTTGCAGTTACAGACGAACCGGTGGAAAAGAAATAAAGTTTCCCATCGGGATCATCAGCTGGTATAGGATCGCCAGATGCAATAAATCTCCATGTTGCACTATTTTCATCTACGATTCGCATTTCTTGATTATCTACCCATGCTGCATCAAAAGTAACAGATGCGCTCGCAAAAGTGTCACCGGTGGTGGTAGTTGTTCCTGATGAAGCAACGTTTGATTGTGCTCCACTATAAGAACCGGCTAATATTCTTACTACTGTTAATGTATTTCCGGCATTTAAATATGATTTAGCAGTATATGATGTTAAATACTGATATGATTTTTCTGATGCTCCAGAACCGCTTATAAATTTGTCTCCAAACATTTGTTGGTATTCAGAATAGCTACTTACTATTTTTGGTACGCCTGCTGGTCCTTTTACGGTGGGGCCTACTACTGCGGCGCCAATAGCAGCAATTCCTGCGGGTAAAAACGATTGATCAACTTCTCTCGTAAATACGCCAGGACTTACAATTTTTTCGGCCATTATATACTCCTTTTTATTTCTTTAAATTTATTAATAAATATGTACATTAAATGTTAAACATATTATTCTACTGGCTTAAATGTACCACTATCTAAATCAAGTGTTCCGGCGCCATATTTTTTATTTAATTCTTCAACTAAAGCTTTTTCTTTTTCCTGTAACGATTTAAAATCTTCTTCTGCTTGAGCTTCTGCTCTATATAATTCTTCTAATCGTTGTTTTGTTAAAAATATTTCAATCTTTAACTGTCCAAATTCAACTACTTTATTTGAACTTGCATCTCTTAATTTAGAGACTTGTTTAACTTCTTCATCCGTAAACTTTATTTCCTGTGCCATAACGTATAATTCCTTTTTTTTAAAATAACTAATCATAAATAAATATTGAAATATATTTCAAACCAACCAATTATTTTCTGTAATTTTATAGAAGTTTTTTGAAATTTCCATTCGTATTATCAGTATATCCTTCAGGTGGAGGGTTTGTTACATTTGCATTAAATGTCTCAGTCTCACCTTTAAAAGAAATCCGTTTGACTGAATATGCCTTTTTCATAGTTTCTTGACGCAACTCATCTTGCATTAATAATGTACCTTTTGTTAGTAATGGTAACGTAGCTCTCACCATTCTATCCTGACCAATATCGTTCATAGTTTCAAAAGTATAATCTTGTATGTAGGTTGTAAATTTCCATGTATCACCCCAAGCAAATCCACCCGTTGGCATGATCTGTTCAATTATCGAATTTAACTGTTCTACATATTCTGCCCAAATAAATAATTCATATGCAACATCAATAAATTCTGGGACTGCGGTTACAAAAAATTCTTCGGTTGGTTTTGAATTTTGTAACATGCTAAATCTATCATATTTATTAGCCAATGTATATTTGTTTTTCATTAATTGAGCATTGCCGGCGGGATTAAGATTAACGTCTAATTTCTTTAACATATCTCGTTCAGTAATTGTCGATCTCCGTAGTGTCATTAACGGTGTCATTAACTTACCAGTTGAATCTCGCATATAACCATGTTTCTGTATCTGACTCCATTTTTCTCCATTTGCGTAAGATAAAGGAACATCTAAAGTATTATCATTTTCTATAATTTGGGGCCGGATGGCATTTCGTATGTACCACATTATCGCATAGTCAATATCATATATTGTACATCTAGGAGTTTTAACTGTATCAGTGTCTCTACGTACCTCATTGGCTCTTCCGGGTGCATCTTGTACAGGATCGCCAGCGGTATCAGTTATACCTGAATTTTCTATAAACGTTGAATATGTTCTATGTAATTTTGGTTTTGCCATATATTATAAATTCCTTGGTAATTGATATTCAGTATTTACTCCGCCGCTTCTTACTTCTACTAAATTTAATCTATTTCTTCTGGTTACATGGGTATCACAAACAATACTTACACTATACCCAAATTCTGTTATTTCTCCTTCTGTAAATCCTAGATTTGTATCTGGATTCCTTCCTGACCAATATTGGCTACCATGTACGACATCAACTTCATGATATTCTAAATCCCACCATAAGATATCTCCAGTTTCGATTATAGCACTAATATCTTTTAAATCATCCCGGAGGAACGCAAAAGTACCGGTACGTGTACCTTCTAATCCATAATCATCTCCTGCCATTTCTAATGGTTCTTTAAGTACCAAACAATGTAACTTTACAGGTCGATAATATTGTTTATTATCCGATTCACCGTATATATTTTCGCGTGTATCAGGCAAAGAAAGTTTATACCATTCAATTTCAACATCAACATATCGGTTAATAAGTTCTCTATTAACACTTCTAATTAAACTTGCATCTCTGCCACTTCCAAATAAAGCCATAATTATCCTACATAAATTTTAAGCGGTATCTTATTTAATTGCAATTGTAAAGCATCAGACTCAGCTTGTTTTCTTTCTAACTGAGCTTGTCTGGATAAAGTTTCTAACGTTTCTTTTAACTCAAGTATTAACGCTTCCTTTTCTGTGCCGGCTGCGGCAATTAGATCTGCTCCATTTAAAGTTAATTCTGCGTTAGGTATTGGTAACGTTGCATACTTTCCTCTTATATAACCTAACATTTCTTTAGCTAGAGCTAGTGTATATTTTCTAATCCATTGTCGTCCGACTGAATTAATAGTCGTATATTTCATATTATCATACGGAATATTACTATAATCTGATATACCAGCGTAATTACTACGTAATGGCCGGCCACGATCAGCTTGATCTATATAATTAAACCATAACTTAAAATTATAAGTAGGGATTGGAAATAATCTCAATCTACTGTCATTAGTTAATTGAAATCCGTATCCAGATTTTCGTATCTGATCATTAAATTCTATTCCTTGAATTCGAAGTACATCGGCATACATCGGCATCATCATAAATGAAACGCCAGGAGAATAATTACCCCATCCAAACATTTCTAACATGTTCTGGGATCCTAATCCAGTACCTATAAATGGATCAAAATATTTTACTATAGCAGGTGGTGGGTCATGGAATATTCTAGTTACTTCAAAATTAGTAGTTGCTGGAGAACCACTTTCGAATGACACCAGACTAGTATCTGTTAAATCATAAAACGACTTACCGGTGGTAACTGTTAAAGATCCGGTGTAAACATTATATGTTCCTCCACTACCAGCTTCAGAACCATATTCTTTAGCTAAAGTAATTAGCCCACCAAAATTTGCCGATACATATTTTTGTGTTAAATTAGAAGATGTCGATTCGCCTTGCAAATTAATTAAGTTATCACGTATATTAGATGTATTTACTTGATTACTATATTCTGATACTGCTTCTTCTAAACAAGTATAAAAGTTTATATCCTGAAGTTCAATATCATTTATTGGATATCCTAATCTTCTCGCACACCATTCGGCAGCATTATCTGCTTCGGTTTGAAATAATAGTTCGTTATCATAAAATCCGAAGGGAGTATCTCCCGGAAAGAATGATGATGATCCGGGCCAAATTGGAATGTTTACTGCCATTGTTTACCTTTTTATATAAATATCAAAAACTTCCGGAAGCAACTTAATTATAAACAGAAAACTAATCCTCATTTATCCTTTGGAAATACAAAGTACATTTAGGTCTAATGACCCGCCGAATGCATTTGAACTAGTATAAAATAATTCGCCAAAATTTCCTGGGTCACCAGTTGCTATTCCAAATCCTGAATAGTAGTAACATGATATTTGTATTGCATCTACCTGAGGTCCATATGTGAATCCGGATGCTACACCTCTTCCATTTTCTGTTTGATAATTTATCCCAAAATTCTCATCATTAACTTCAGCTGGAGTCCAAGTTTGTCCAAAAGAGGATGAAGGCGAACCAAATGAAGCAGTTTCTACTGTTAAAGTAAGAGGTGCCCTATGATTATTATAATCAACATAACCACTTAAATTAGAACCGGTATCATTGGATTCAATAGAAGCAGTATAATTTTTTATTAAACTTACATTATAATCTACTACTCTGTAATGTGTAGCTGGGCCAGCTGCTATATTTGCTTTACGGACTATATCGACTTTAAACCCTGTTATAATGGCTGTTGATGGTATAGTGAAATTGTAATTATGTAAAACTAAATGATTAGTGGGAGTGTAATGCACGCTTTGGAATGTAGTTCCAGCATAGATATCATTAGGAGCTCCGGATGCATTAGTATCATGATGCCAAGTTCCTCCTCCAGTATCAGATCCTGTTGATGTTGCTGTTCCTGCCCAATTACTTCCTGTTATTTGTAGGGTAGGAAACTTTACACTTCCTGACACACTTAAAGAACCGGTTATCTCTTGTGTTCCTGTGTAGGTATTTGAACCAGTTGATGCGTAACTACCTGTTTTGGTAGTAAGTGTACTTATATTTGATAAATTGGTTGCAATGTTTGAAGCTATGCTTGCAGATGTTGGTCCTACTAAACTTCCACTAAAAGACCCCGATACTCCTTTGGCTAATCTAAAATCTACAAAAGATCCTGATAAAATTAAAGATCCTGTAACTTTTAATAATCCGGTTTGTGATAAGTCTCCTATATTGGTTAGTGTACTACTGCCACTTACTGTTAAACTTCCTGTTATTGTTACACTTCCTAAACTACCTGTATTTAAAGTAGAAGGAACATTTGTTAAACTACTGCCATCCCCAGCATAAGAACCAGTAAATGACCCTGATAATTCTCCTGTGTTTAGTGCTGATAATGTTGCTATACTAACACTTTCAGAAACAAATTCAATTGATGAACTCTGAACATATAATTTTCTCCAAGATTTTGTAAGGGAACCTAAATCATAAGTAAATCTTTTATTTGGAATAATCGAGCCACTCATTAATAATGAACCACTTATTTCAACATCACTATCTCTTGTTATTTGTCCATTACTTGCTGTCCATAATCCTCCAACACCTCCACTGCTTAAAGCATATGATGATGTTATTGCATGAGAAGATGAAATAGAATAACTCGAGGTAATGATTCCAGTAATATTAATTCCACTTCCAGAAAATTGTGTTGACTCGATTGATCCAAAACTTCCAGATACAAAAGATCCTGAATGCCATCTTTTATCCGATCGGCCGATGCCGCCTTCGTTGTCTGCTCTTGGTACTATATTTTTTGTTGCCATATTTTTCTTAATATAATTAAATTTATTCGGAATTCCAAATTATATAATATAAATATTATATTCTTGGCATTACATCCAAACTTAAATCCAGTTCCCAAAATTGATCTGTCACTGATCCAGCTACCGGCATAATATCTCCAGAAGCATCTACTTCCCACAAGCTTCCTATGGAAAGTGATACCAAACTTCCAGTTCCATCCGTAAATACCGAACCATCAGTTTGTACTAAACGTTGGTACGTGTCTTGAATGTATTGACCTGTTAAATTTGGGAGTGCCATTAAATAACTCCTATTTTTTAGTTAGTCCTTTAAGAACTTCTTTTATAACTGTTTTCTTTTTCGTATTCGAAATTGGTTTATGCTTTGTATATGTTGCAACTATTTTATTTACTCGAGGTTTTTTAAGATGTAAATTCTTAAGATTAATATTTTCTCTTATTAATAATTTTAATATATTAACAACATGGTTAGTTTCTTTTTTAGTAATTTGATTTTTTACGTTACTAACCTGAACCTTATTTTCTTTTAAAACTGTTTTATTATTTTGTGATTTTACTTCTACTGTTACTTTTTTAGATTTTTGTATTTTAAAATTGGATTTCCAAGGAGTAAAAAATGTATCTTCTGCAATAACTTCTAATCTAATATTTCCTTTGGAATTTTCATCAATCAATCCGTTTAATTTTCTTATAGGTACTTTGCATTTACCAGAAGAGTTAATTGTACCTTTAAATAATAAACTATAATCTTGAGTTTCAACAACTAATCTTGCGACTGATTTTGTAAGACTAGCACCTTCTATTTTAATATCACATTCGAATAATTCTGGCTTATCCGTAAATAATTTATACATGTATATTCTCCACTGTTAACTCTATTCCTAATACTTTTTTAGCTACTAATTTAATATCTTCAGTTGTTATTTTAATATCTTCTTTTATTTCTTTTTGTCCGGAATACGTTTCAATTCCTTTTACTTTGCAAACTAATCTAACAAACCTCTTTTTCTTATCTTCTGGAAGTTTATCAACTTTTTTTATGGCTTCAATTACATCACCACCTCCAATTACTTCTGTAACTAACTCTATATCGTCCCAAAGATATGGATTACTATTCCATAAAAAATTTGCATCTTCCCATCTTATTTTAGTTCCCATATAATATAAATATTGACTTAATTAAGAAAGCTCGATAAGAGTTGTATCATTTGGGTTTAACATTACATTTCCTTGATTTGTAATATATACTTTCGGACTACCCGGGGGTGGTAATGTAATAGAATCTGATGTTACATAGCTTCCTGTGGTTAAATGATGTATATTAGCTGCTTGTACTCTATATAAATAATCCCCATCTGCTACTGATGTGTCAACATAATATGTTGGGGTGTTAGTTCCTGAAGATCCTGTATCTGCCGATGGTATAAATGAACCAGATATTGTTGCTATTTTTGTATAAGAACTTCCAGCATTATCACTTCTCTCTATATTATAAAATATATCAAAAGATCTATTGTCTTTTCCCCCAGCTTGGGCCCATGTCAATGCCACGTTACTATTTTGAGCAACTGTTATTAAATCTGTTGGGGCGGGTGGAGCAGAAGCTGATACCATTTCATACATCCAATTTGCATATGATATAGTAGTCTGAACATCAGTAGTTTCTCCATATTCTTCATAAAATGCCATTCTTAAATATTGGGTTTTAATTGGTGTACCAAAATCAAGAAAAAAGAATTCAAATCCGGCATGGTCTTGTTGGGCATTAAAATCAATTGTATTTACTAATTTCCAATCATTAAAATTACCGGTATTAGATGAATAAACTTGCCATTTGGAGGGAACATAATCATCAGTATCATATCCACAACATAACATTCCTCTTATTAATTTAGGTCCATCTCCCCAATGCATATCCATAGTTCCTATATCATCATCCCAATACCAACCAAAATTTTCTCTTTCTGGAGATGCTAGTTTAGCTAAAGATGTTTGTGAAGTAACTTCTCCTCTAAAACTTGCTGTTACATTTGCTTCGTATGGATTAAAGAGATTAACACTTGCTGAACCATGGGTAGAACCTCCTCCAGTAAATTTATTAACATCCCATGCCCAAATATTAGTAAATCCATCATAAGCGCCAGCTGTACCAAGCATTTTTACCTTGTAATATCTATAAGCTGTTGTATTTGAAAATGGCATTGTGGCATTAAACCCTTTTGCTGGAGTTCCGTAAGAAGCTCCGCTTGATGTTAGAGGAGTCCAAGTAATTTTATCCTGCGAACCACTTATTGCATATCCTTGACAATTATATGCAGCTTGAGAAAAATTACCAATAATCATATTATTAACAACTTCTTTTCTTCCCGTTCCATTATCCAAATCAAAATATAAAGCAGCATCTGTATCATCTGTACCTATATTTAGCCAACCCGATTTTGTACTAGTTGCCCACCGGAATCTTGAGGGGGGCATTCCCAATTCTCTTGTAGCTTGGGGTGTCAGTAAGTTTGATCCTGTTACCCAATAGGGTCCCCAGTTGGCATCATTAGGCCCATACCAAGAAGAAGCAGATATTGACGCAGTCATAAAGACATTAGCTCTGACTTGATGAGGAGTCCATATAGTAGATAATTCGTTTGTTAAAACTCTTGTCATATTATGTTACCAATATTTGTGTTACTAAGCTTGCGCTGTATGTTAATGTGTATAATTTGTTTACTCCATCTGACCCAGTCACGGCTATGGATAATGGATTACCATCTGCAAATGAACCACTATAAAGTATATCTGTTATTTGTGTATTTCCGGAATTAAATGATTGAGTTACTTGTGTAACGTTACTTCCACTATAAACCAAACTACAAGATGTGAATAATGTTCTTGATGTACCATCTACTGATAGCGAACTAGTCAATGACATATCAGGAGTACCGTAAAAGTATTCTGATTGCTGAATTAATCCGTCTGTATATGATGATGTAAAAGCCATTTATTCCTTTTTAATATAATTTATCACTTTCAAATAGTGTCCCACCGCCAGCTACTTCGTTTACAAATGAACCTGACTGAAAGGGTGTTAAATTTGTAAAGCAGTTGTTTAATATTGATCCTGAATGTTCTGCGTCATTCAAATATACCGCTTGTGAAAAGGAGCCAGTTTTTGTAGCATGTACCAATTGGGCTGCATTCATTTTTAAATACCCTCCAGTCATATTAACAATTCCATTATTATCAGTAGGTTCAAACATTCTTACTTTGCTGTTTATTTCTAAAGTCCCTCCAGATAAATTAAACATATGTCTATCGGCTGCTAGATATGAATTTTGATACGAATAATCCAATTGAGATTCTATAACTAATTCTCCTCCCGAAACTTCACTTGAGCGTGGATATAAAGATGGGTAAGGACCTGGGCTGCCAGGCGAACTTCCTCTCCAGAAAAATTTTCCGCCTGAAATGTCAATTAATTTAGCTCCATTTCCTGTCATTCTAGCGTAGCCATTAAATGAAGTTTGACCTCCTGTAATTTTAAAAAGTGCTGGTCCTCCGTACCCGTATATGTGTTGTGATAATAAATTATCTCCACTTGTTATTACTACAGCTCCACCACCCGGAGAATTAGAAATATATTGATATCCTCTTATATCAACACCTGCTTCATATGAATTGGATGGATTTATGTATATAGCTCCTAATACTTCGGCATCTATTGTACAATATCCTCTATATCCTGCAGAGAAATAAATTGCGTAATATGTGTCTTGATTTGTTGATAATGTTTCATATCTACCATTTAACTCTGTTCCTCTGTCTGTTCTTTGTGAAGTATAAAAACATACCCCTTCGGAATAAACATCCATGTTTGCCCGTAAATCCGTAGTTGCTGCCCATACCATTACTGCATTCCCAGCGCCTCCATGTTGTCGTACTATTAAATTATCTGCAACAATTTTTCCTGTGCCTGAAAAAGCTACTGCTGAACACCAGGCACTAACGGAACCGGAGTTTTCTATAGTAGCTCCCCTAATTGTTAATACCCCAGTTGAATCGGGATCTGACCATCGGCAAAAGTTGGCCGCTGTTGAGTAAGATGCTCCTAGTCCCTTTTTAAATGCTCGTTTAAATTCTATTACACCAGAGGGTACTGAAAGATAAAATATTGCGGATAATTGGGCTGTTGAATCTTCACTAATAAATTCACCATGACCTGTTATGCTTATGGAAGATGAAAATTTTGTGCCGACTAAATTGGATTGGCCGGTTCCACCACCCCACATTGGTTCTACTGGAGAAGTTGCTTTTACTATAGCTCCATCATAAAAATGATAATTGATAGCATCTTTATATAGATTGTTATTTTCAATGTATGTTCCTGGATATACAAAAATAGTATCTCCTGGGTTTGCTGAACCTGTAGCACCTAATATTGTTTGAAATGGACTATGTAAATCCCCTACTACTGCTGTTGCATCATTTCCGGATGGAGAAACAAATAGTGATTGTGTTAGATTGGTACCTGCAGCAATTCCAGTTAAATTTGAACCATCGCCATAATAAGTACTTCCACTAAAAGTGTTTGCTGATAAATAATCAAAAGATGATGTAACTTGGTCTCTGTGCCAATTGCCTCTTCCATCTATATAACCTGTTGTTATATCTGTTACATTAGAAGCTGTTATATAAGCATAATCTGCTATTTCATATTTATTGTTTATTAAAGATGCAGATGTTGCTGAACTGCCAGATATTAAATACTGTCCTGTTGCTTTAGATGCTCTAAATGTACTATTTTTAAAATTATGGTCTCCTGACATTATCATTACAACAGGATCACTATCTTGATGGGCTTTATCAATTTCAAAAATTGTATTAGTGAATGTATTTTCGTTTCCTAATATTTCAGTTGCACAACGATTACTATGGTAAGCGGCATCCGTTTTTAATACAAAATGAGAATTATTAATACTAGAACTAATAGCATCAATATAGACCCCATATTTATATCCTTCAGAGTAAACATTATCTATATAACTACTAGTTAATTGGGTTAATTGCATTGCAGGTGAAGTACCAGAATCTCCTTCTTCTGAATGGAATAATGTTTGTGAGTTTCTTAATGTTAATGTTGTATTTTCTGATCCTTGTATTACAAAAGAAAGATCATATCCACTTATAGCACTTACATTATAAATTGTACTTGTAATATTGTTTAAATTTAATTTTCCAGATCCTGAAGCTAATATTTTAATTGCATAAGGACCCCCCACTGTTGTACCTACTATATTATCTGCTTCCAAATCCGTTACATCCTCACCACAAAAGGCGGCATGGGATGAATTGGTTTGGGTAACATCAAAGACACAATTGAAAAACTGTTTTTTCCCTGTAAAATGAACGCCTGCTATGTTTCCTTTAGAATATACATTACTTACTCTTACGTTTTCCATCCCGGGGAGATATATTCCGTAGCCATAATTTGAACTCCCTGGAACTTCTATTGCACAATCTGATATAGAACCTGTACCTAAGAAATATATTCCTTGATTCCCTTCACCAAAAACGTTACACCCCTGAATATCAGTATAACCATAAGCATATATTTCACCTAAGTTTATACTTAGGTTTTGAATTTCATTACGTACAGATAGTGATGCTCCCGTATTAGTTCCTATAGCAACAGCAGATCCGTACTTAGCTTCTTTATCTCCTTCTATATTACAATTTTGTATTAAACAAGAATTACCGGTTAAAACAATTGCTTTAGTTTGTTGAGATGTTGCAGAATCTTGGTGATATAATACATCACAGTTTAATACCTTTATACTATCTCCTACCAATACAATACCATCATAGTCAGATTCAATTTGAACATTTCTTATCTCTGTATTATCATTAGGTGTATTTTGACCATATATAGCTGCTTTATCTGATATGAATTTACCCCCATTTATTATACAATCTTTATTTATCCCTAAAGCATATCCAGATGAAGCACTAAATTCTGTGTTATATAAATTTAATGTTGTTTTATCAATTTGCCACATTGAAGCTGCTGGATAAGAACTATGACCTACATTATTTCTAAAAAATGTATAATCGTATATGTCCAGGGAACAACTAGTAAGAGAAAATCTTTGATGAACATTAAACCAACCATCAGTTGTAAAAGTATGTCCATTACCTAATATAGTAATGTTTTTATTTGAAAAACTATCTGCTACTGCTGAAGCTGAATCGTTAGCAAATACATGAATCGTATCCCCATCTACTGCTGCATCTAAAGATTCTATAAAAGAATCATAAAATGAAGCTGATGTCACCTTTATTCCCGGATCTAGGATTTGTGAAGTAATAGCAAATTTTCTGGTTTTTATATCCGTTATATTACTAAAATCAACAAATGATTGAGATACTGTTAGTGATCCGGTGATCACTGCATCACCATTAAATGGGAAAGGAGTTGATGATATTCCTGTAAGATTACTTCCATCTCCATAGTAAGTACTTCCACTAAAGACGGCTGCCGATGCCGTACTTGGAAATATTATATCACCTGTTGTTAATGAAGCAGAGATTGTGGCTAATGAGGCAGATCCTATAAATAATTGATCACTATAATCACCTGCAAGAGATGCAGATAATCCTATTACTATATTTCTATTGCCATCTATAATGTTTGTACCAGAATATCTACCTATAGCTATATTATCATTACCATTATCAAGATAGCGCAGAGAAGAATGTCCTATTCCTACATTATAATCTGCATCATCAGCTACATAAAGAGTTAGATAGCCTATCCCTATATTATAACCAGGAGTTCCACCTACCCCTTTCAATGTAGCAAGACCTAATGCTACATTTCCCGATCCTTTACTATTTGTTCCAGCTTCTCTTCCTATACATACATTATTATTACCAGTTTGATTGGCATTTCCTGCACTATACCCTATCATAACATTATCTTTTGCAGATGTGGTATTTGATCCTGCGTAACGCCCTATGAAAACATTTTGATCGGCGGCACTAGTTATTGTACCTGCTCCAGCTGCATCCTTGCCAATAATAACATTAGATGTTGCACCTGATACCAGATTAGCACCTGCTCCGTCACCTAATACTATATTATTAGAATCGACTCTAAAAGAATTAAATGAACCTGAAATAGTAAGTGAACCTGTTATTTGAGCATCACCTGTGAATGGGAATGCTGCTCCAACTACACTTCCACCTGCAGTTAAAGCGCCACTAACATCTAATGAGCCTGTTACTTGAGAATCAGCTTTCGAGTGAAAGCCTTTTTTTATGATAAATTCGTTTGCCATTACTTCTTTTTTTCCCTATCCAAAAAGATGTTTAATATTTTTTTAAGGCATTGAGCCTGATGTCCAAAATGAACCTGTCATCAAATTTAAACATTCAGCATGGCTACCACTCCAAGTTAAAGTTACACTTTCATCTGTAATAAAAGTCGGAGTATCTACTGTAAGCCATTTAAGTACAAATTGAGTTTCGTTTACTGATTTCCTAACTGTACCTGCACTTGTTTCCATTACTTGTCCAAAATCTACACTTCCTATTGTAGATGTAAGTGCTGTTGCGTATGTTCTATTTGAGTAATCCATTTCTTCCTCTATAATAAATATGTTGAGATTAAGGAAATCGGTTTTTTGTTGCGTTATAATTTTGAAGGACTTCGGTTAATGTAAGAGCACGATTATAATATCTAATAGAAGATATGTCTTGCTTTCCGTCCCATTGAAAAGTAGTTCCAAAATTTGCAATTCCAACGTCTTGTGCACTATATGTTTGTGTAATCGGTTCTCCTGTTTCAATAATACATGGCTGTAACACTCCATTTTCGTATAATTTTATTACACCATTATCAGCACCATCAAATGTTCCTATTAAATGATACCAAGTATTTATAGCATAATCTGCCGAACCGGAAATTTTAAATGCTCCATTACTTGGAGATTCAATATTAAATCCAAATCGACTAGGTCCGGATTGGTCCTTTCTAGCTAGAATCCATTCATTATTAGAGCTGGCGCCAGTTTGCCATTTAGAGACAATTCCATTGTCAAAATATATATGAAATGCAGTAAATTTAACCCAGGACTCTATAGTAAATGCAGTCCGAGAAGAAGGAAATTGTGAGTCTGCAACTCTTATCCAATCGTCTATTCCATCAAAATTCCAATAACTTCCAGTTGCCGTTGATTGAAATGTAGGAGCTCCTTCCCAACTTCCAGATTGACTTGTATCTAAAGTATTATATGTTGTAGTAGCACCTGGAACATAACTAGACCTATTAACTGAATCCAAATTAAATACTAGTCCATCTGCTACTATACCCGTTGTTATTGGTCCAAATTTCATTAGCTAAATCTTCCTTTTAAAGCATTGTAGTTATGTAGGACTTCAGTTGATGATAAGGCACGATTGTAAATATGAATATTTGCTATATCTCCTAGAAAAAGTTGGAGTACATTATCCGTTAAAGAACCTATTGTAAGAGGACTAACAGAATTATAACTTAAATCATTTGAATTTGAAGTTTCTATACTAACCGCATCTACATAATATTTCAATTTTCCCTCTGATTTGCTATAAGTGAAAACTATTTGTTCCCAATTAGTAGAAGAAGCTTGAGTTCTGTGTAAAATAATATTACTTCCTAGATAAATAGTGATTCTATCGTGATAAAGAGCCCACATTTTATTTGGCCCAGGTTGCCACATTGATGCTATACATTTTAAATCTGACTGTATACCCTTTACCCAACCACTAACTGTTATTTCGTTTTGTGAAGTAAAATCTAATTCACTAGAAATTGTAAAAGGTATGTAATCATCAACACCATCAAATGTCCAACAGCTGGCTGAGATTGGTTGTGTTATAAATTGTGGATCTGAAATGAAGCTTCCAGAAATAGATAAGTTTAAAGTATTATAACAACTACCAGATTCAGCAATTGCAAAAGTCCTTTGAGCAGGATAACTTGTCCTATTAGCAGCATCCACATTTAATACTAACCCATCCTCTATAATATCTGTTGTTATTGAACCTACTCTTCCACTCATACGAACCTCCCCTTTAAAGCATTGTAGTTATGTAGGACTTCGGATGCCGATAAGGCATGATTATAAATTTGGGTATTTGATATTTGACCTAGCATATCCCCCTCCGGATTACTATATATAATTGCTCCTATTGTTAATATAGCATTTTTAGGAGAATAGTTTCCTGATTGATTTGTTGTTAAATTTGTTGATTCTACTCCATTAACATAACATTTTGATGTTACAGAATCATATGTTAATACAACATTATACCAACCATCTCCTGTTATTACGTCATTATCTGTTCTTCCTCTAGAATACCCCCCCGTGTTTTTTATATTCCAAGCTACACCATTGTCTGGTGAGGTAACACCTCCCCTATCATCAAATGCCAACCAAAACCCCCCAGAACTAGGATCCCAGGCAGTTCCTACTAATCCTCTTGCAACGCCATTAAGATTACTTATAGTAATATAACCCCAAGCACATATCGAAAAACTATATAATGAAAGTCTGTATAGAGGACTAATACCGCAATCAATATAATCATCCACCCCATCAAAATCCCAACAACTTGCAGAAACTGGTTGAGTAATAAAGTTCGTATCATTATATAAACTTCCGGATATACTTGTATCTAAAGTATTAAAAGATTGGGTAGCGTAAGGAATATAACTAGATCTATTACCTGCATCCATATTAAATATCAAACCATCTGCTACTATACCCGTTGTTATTGGTCCAAATTTCATTAGATAAATCTTCCTTTTAAAGCATTGTAGTTGTGTTGGATTTCTGAATCTGATAATTGTCTATTATAAAATAAGTGATTAGATATTTTCATATCATTATATCTATCTGTATAATCATCCTTCCCCAAATATACATCTAAATCAGCTATCCCTGACATATTTCGTGTATTCGTAGTAGTATTTGTTATTTTTAATTCTCCATTTAAATATACCTTATGTAAATTAGAACCATTTGAAGAAAGAGTATAAAAATTAAAATCTTCTATATCTGAGGGGGTAATATTGCCCAATGATTTATAAGAACCAACGCTATTATATATATAAAAAGCAACTGTTTTTACATTAATATTATTATGAAAAATAAATCCATTTGATGTTCTTGATGATCCTAATCCTGCATAATTATTCCAATTAGTATTTGATGATTTACCTATTGTTGTAATAGTGATTGCACCCGGAAGAGTTGTATTATATTTTATATAACTATCTACCCCATCAAAATCCCAAGCTTTAGGAGAACCTAAACTACCTGAGGGATCATTATATATACTTCCAGAAACAGATAAATCTAAAGTATTATATGCTTTATCTGCAGATTCAATATAACTTGCCCTATTAGCAGCATCCATATTAAATATTAACCCATCCTCTATAATACCTGTTGTTATTGAACCTACTCTTCCACTCATACGAATCTCCCCTTTAGAGCGTTATAGTTGTGTAGGACTTCGGATTGGGATAGTTTACGATTGTAAATGTGAATAGCTCCTATTTCTCCTGGGAAATAAGGTTCTCTAGCAGTATCGAACTGAAAACCGGGTTTAGCTATATTTTCTATTACTACCCACCGTCTCCAATAACCTACAGTAACTCCTGCGGCTGAATATTGGTTTTCTGCATCAGTGTATAAATCTAGATCAAAGGGAGTTGAAACGTCATCATAGGGTCCAGTTGCTTTATAAGCGTATGATAAATAATGCCAATTACCATCATTTACTTGTATTCCTCCAGCACCAACTTTTTTACCAAGTCGAGAACCTCCGCAAGCAGCTTTTATATATAATTTTCTAGTGCCTTCATACCCTCCATCATATATTCCAAAATTGCCATCACCTGCTGTTGCAGTATTAGTAAATAAACCTGAACCTGAATTATATCCTGCAGGTGGATTCCAAAACATTGTTTTTACCCAAATATTTACAGTTATATTTTGATATCCAGTAGAAGTTTGTGGAGTTGAGATATAGTCATCAATACCATCAAATTGCCAACAACTTGCTGAAGTGGGAGGTGTTAGAAATGCAGGATCGTTTTTAAGACTTCCAGATGAAGAAAAATTGGTTGTATTAAATGTTGTTGTAGCATTTGGAATATAACTTGCTCTATTAGCAGCATCAAAGTTATAAATTAACCCATCGGCTATTATGGGAGTTGATATTGAGCCTCTTCGTATTCCCATAACATTATATTGACCTTATTATTGTTTTTACTTTCCATATATTTGGATCTGTTGAATCTGTTACTGTAACTAATTGAGCTGTACTTGCTGATATTATTACTTCAAAATTAATTCCGGAAGTTGTACCGATATCTGTAGTTGAAACTTCTGTATAATTTACTGTTCCTCCGTTCCAGACAGACATTATATTTCCTGCTTTTGCGTTAGAGCCAGAAGTCATTGTATAATCAAAAAATGCTCCATCATAAGAACTAGTACTTAAAGTACAAAGAGATGCCGTTGATGAAGCAGATGTAGCACTGATTACTGCAGTAGTGTAAAGTGATTGAGGAGATTTACCTATAAATGTTTCACCTGAAGCTGAAGCTTGTAATATCGGTAATCCTGAAATATCATTTGTAGTAAATAACATTCCAGTTAAATCATCATCAACTGAGAATAATGTTCCTGTACTTCCTATTACATCGAATACTGTTGAGCCACTTCCTATAACTCTTAAAGCTACTTCAGAATTTGAACTTGACATTATTGATGAGCCTGTTACCGTAAAAGAACCAGATACAGTTAATGTAGCACTTGGTGTTTTTGTTCCAAATCCAAATTGGCCTCCACCATCCCAATGCGAGGTACCATCAATTTGGAATTTTAATGAAGCAGTTGTTTCATTATTTAGATATGTTTTAAAAACTGCTGCCTCTGTATTAATTCTGGTTTGGGCGTAAGCACATGTACCTAATACAATACTATATGCACCGGTGTTTTGTATTCCTCCGCCGATAGTTATTCCATTAGTAGTACAATCAGCATTAATTCCAATACCTACAGAGTTTTGGCCTGAGACTAATGTGCCGTGGCCGACCGCTACAGAAGATAATCCACCGTTAGCATTATATCCAATTGCAGTACCATAATTGGATGCGGCAGTGGCACTAGCACCTAAGGTTGTAGTTTGTGAGCCTCCGGCACTGGCATTATTTCCAACTGCGGTACAATAAGATGCTGCTTCGGATTCATATCCTATAGATACAGCATACTGCCCTGTGGCTTCTGCACTTTTACCTATAGCTGTTCCTAATAAATTAGCAATCGAGTTAGCTCCTATTGCAGTAGCTCCTCCTGCGGTAGTAGAAGCATAATACCCTAATGCAGTTCTTCTATGAGTATTTTGGTAAGTTCCGGCATAGTTTGTGTTAGCATTTTGTCCTATTGCTATATCACCAAAAGAGCCTGTATATAATGTAATATTTTTACCTATTATAATACCGTCTTGAAATTCTATACGAGGATTAGTTGTTTGAGTTGAGCCTGAGAAAAATAAGGATCCTGATATTGCGACATCTCCTTCTCTAGATATTGTTGCTCCGCTGCCCGTCCAGAAACCTGATGATATTCCTGTAAGATTACTACCATCTCCATAATAGGTACTTCCACTAAATACTGCGGCTGAAGCTGTGTTGTAAATGTGAACATCCCCTGTTGCTAATGAACCAGAGATTGTGGTTAATGAATTTCCACTACCAATTCGAAGTTGATTACTTATTGCTCCTGAACCAATACTTCCAGAACCTATGATTATATTATTAGCACCTGTAATGACATCATGGCCTGCATTGTAACCTAAAAATGTATTATTATCAGCAGAACTACCAGATGTGGTATATCCAGCTCTATAACCCATCATAATATTATTACTTCCATCTCCTACATAATATCCTGCTTCTCTGCCTATAAGAATATTATAATCTGGGTTTGCAAGTGAATATCCGGCAGATAATCCTATTGAAATATTCATATCCCCATTAGCACCTCCACCTATTTTTCCTCTTCCAGCACTTTGTCCAATTCCTATATTTCCTTGACCCTCTGTTTGTTCTCCGGCATTACTTCCAATAAAAACATTAAAATCAGACCCTGCAACTAAATAGCCTGCCTCTCTTCCAATAATAACATTCTGGTAACCATTAGTTAATCCATAACCTGCGCGCCAACCCATAATGACATTTTTATCAGCTGTAGTAGTGATAATTCCATTACCTGCTGCTTCAGTTCCGATAATAACATTATCTTCTGCACTATCTACTATATTAGCAGCAGCTCCAGCTCCTAGTATTACGTTATCTGTATCTAATTTAAATGCATGAAATGAACCTGAGACAGTTAATGAACCTGTTATTGAAGCATCTCCTGTAAATGGGAATGGTGATATACCTGTTAAACTACTTCCATCACCAGCATAACTACCACTAAAAGAACCACTAAATATCCCGGTTCCTGATTGGGCAAATGATGCTGTATCTGCATGAGAGGAAGATACTTCTTTTATAATTTCATGAGAAGCTGATACAGCGTACGAAGCCGAAACTGCATTTAAAACGTATGAAGCAGTTGTTGCGTAACTAGCACTCAATACGGACATTGATGACGTCTGGTTTTGCCATGAACCTGATATTCCAGCCGCTGTCAAAGACCTAATTAATGTTGCGTTAGTTCCAAGAGAACCACTAATATCATTTGCTATTTGAGCCGATGATGATAAAAAAGGTCCAGCTAAAGCATAATCAGCTGTATTAGCATGAGAGGAAGATACTTCTTTTGTAATTTCAACAGAAGCAGATATTGCATATGAAGCAGTTAATTGGTTTATTACACCAGGAGGTGCCCAGAAACTTGAAGCTGAAACATAACTACTTGCACTTATATTTGTATTAACAACTAAACCTGAATTAGGAGATATTGAAGCTGTTACAGACCCAGACGAAATTCTAGATAAATTTAATCCTGTAATTCCGGATGCTGGAATGTTTATTAAATCTGCTCCAGATCCTGAAAATGATCCACTGAATGAAGTAGCAGTAACGCCACCGGTGGCTTTAATAAAAGTAAAATCACTAGAACCGGATGTGGTAATTCCATCTCTAAATTGAACTGATGTATCAGGTCCAGAAGTTGCTGATCCGGATGGACCGGTGGCACCGGTGGCACCTGTTGCGCCCCGGGGCCCAGCTGTTGATACTTCTGCAGTGCTGGTAATAGGTTGAGTTACATTAATAGAAATATCTTTGTTATTGTCAGTAACGGTAATACTTTTATTATTGTCGACTAAGGTTACTTTGTTATCAGTTTTTGATATGTCTAAGCCCATCTTATACTCGAGTTACTTCTTTAGATAATTGTATCTTGCCTTCTAATAATCTTGTCGTCGTACTTCCAGAGATTAATTCGATATCATACCGAGCTTCTGAAAATGTAAAAGTTGATGATGTTACAGCAGATATATATAATCCAATACTACCCGAGGATAAAGGTGTAGTTCCGTTAGAACCAGATAAATTTAATCCTGTATTATCCGATAATAAAGAAGATGATAAGTTTGCAATTATAGTACTAGTTGAGTCTGCATAATCTGATCTAATTTGCATCCTTGCTTGATAGCCGGTTAAATTTACTGGGTTGTTAGAATTATCTTTGTAATTGATATTAAAATCGGTAGTTGCTCCCTGTTCTATTACGAATGAATATTTTCCTGCTGACATGTAGTTTCCTTTTTATATAAATATTGGAAACAAAAAAAGGGATGCCAAAAATGACATCCCTTTTAATCTTCAATTAATAATTATTAATCATCAATTAAAATTTATTAAGCCCATGAATCAAAAGCTTTCCGTAGAATTCAGGTCGAACAACTTTCTTAGCATACCTGGTCATTACACCTTTTCTCGGTGTAAAGTTAGTTGGGTCATACACCAATGGTGTCATGATCAACGGTACGTAAGGAGCATAAACTGCACCTGTTTCTAGGAATTGAGCTCCACGGTATCCCATAAGAATAGTATTTTCAGTCATATAAGGATTCTTATATACTTGCCATCTACTATTTAGAGTACCAACTTTTTGAACTCCCATTGCAAATTGCGCTTTGTCACCATCTGTATCAGCTGCATATCCTGGAATAGATTCCATAATAGTAGCTACAGTTGGACTACAAACGCAAAAGTTAGCTCCACCACGCATAGTTAATTTGTGGATAGTATTACTAACCTTTTGCATCTTCGTTCCTAAAGTTTGGAACCAAGTACCTTGGTTATAAGCCTGGCCGGTTAGATTAGCATCGTTTTCAAATGCTGCGGTTGCAGAATTATAAACTACACCAATATCGGCTGACCATCTTTCAGTTGTTTGAGCACTCTCAATCAACATATCAAGAATTTCAAGATCAATTTCCATCGCTACATATTCACTTAACATTGAAGTCAATTCAGCTTCAGCATCAATTGAATGATAAGCATTTAAATCTTGAGCAAATTCTGGAGTCCATATAGCTTTCAACTTTCGTGTCTTAGCAACAATGGCTTCAGATCTCATTTCAAGATTGATTTCCGGAATATCGATGTCATTTCCAAGAGCACCTTTTTGAGTAGCTCCATCTTCAAAATCACCCCTAGTTATACTAGTAGGTTGTTTCTGATAAGCAATTTTCAACGTATTACCATACGGTGAATTGGCTCCATCAATTGATGATGATAATATAAATGTAATATTTCCGGACGTCGCATTTAACGATGTAAATTGCGGAAATATAGTTACAATATCATCTCCTGTTGCATTTTGAGGTACAAAAGCCCTAACACCTTTTAGATCTGGATTAGATAAAGATGCAGAGGCAACAGTAACTTTCAAAATACGACCGGCTGCTAATGCAGTACTATTTGAAGCAGACCATTCTGAATCAAAATTGTAATCTGCTTTGGCAATAGTATTAGTCGCAGATGCTGAATCTAATGTTGCAGCAAATGATTGTGTTGACCAAAATAAAGCAGACGAAGTATATTCATTAATAGAATATCCAAACCTACCTGCACCGTAAAGACCTTCAGATCCTGCCGGTAATCCAGCTCCTTTTCCTGAATCAGTAATACCAAATACTGAATCTTTTTGAGACTCTTTGCCTTGACTTGATAAGAAGCCTGGTTGGCTCGTACCATATTTAAAGTCTAAGAAAAATACAAGTCCTGATGGAAGGTTCATTGGCTGTACGCTAACAAAATCTTTTGCAGCAATTTCAGCAAATATCCTTCGCACTAAAGGTAAAGCTACTCCTGACCATTCTTCTGAATTAGAAGATGTTCCAGTACTTGATGCTTCAGTCACAAGCTGCTTAGCTTGGTTTTCCAATAACACTGCTATACCAGATTTGTCATATTCATGCTCTAAACCTTCGAGGAGACCTGTTCTTTCCCACTTGTTCACCAAACCCTTAGTAGCGTTACGCTGCTTTTTATAAGTATCATTTGGTAAAAGTGAATTAATATCCATGATATTTCTCCCTTTAATTATTAAAATTTATTATTACCTTTTTCCAAAGGCTAGGTGTTTCCATCTTTTTGCCAAATCATTTCCTTCGGAAAGAATTTTCTTTGGTCTTGTAGATCTAGACACTTTTGATGCGTAAGATTCTTTAATACGCTTTTTACTTTTAAAATTGAATGATTCAGATAAAGTTGCAAATACTAATTTAACTTCTCTTAAATTAGCTGCCCTATCAAAGTTTTCAATAACTTTAAGCTTTTGTGATTCATTCAAACTATAATTCCTAAATAATTTATTAGAAAATAAAAGTTTTGCATTTAGAAGATTTACTTCGTTGATTTTACTTTTTAAGAATCGAATAACATTATAAGCCTCTTCTAATTCTGGCTCTTCTGCATCTTCTTCTTTAAGATTATCTAACTCTTTGGATTCACCTTCATATCCGTCTTCAGATTCTTCAACATATTCTTCATCATCTTCTTCTCTCAAAGCTCTAATGATTTCTTGAATATCAATTTCCTCTTCTCCTTCGCCTTCTTCGGCTACTGGTTCTGATTCAATTTCGGTTTCAGCTTCTTCAGCTTCGCCATCCATTTCCTCTTCAAGCTCTCTAATGATTTCCTCTAGTTCAAGATCATCTTCTTCTTCAACTGGTGCTTCTGGTTCAACTTCAATTTCGACTTCTCCGCCTTCGACAAGATCACCCTCTCCTGGGTCTTCTTCGTCTTCACCGTCGGCAACGTCTACTTTGTTGTCGCCTGCTCCAATATCAGACGAATCTGATTGTTCTTCAACATCTTCAATTGATTCACCTTCATCAGGTGTACCATCGCCGTTAAAAGAATCATCTTCTGCTTGAATTTCATCTCCGTAATCTTCTTCGCCTTCTTCTTCTGAAAGCTTAGCGGATAACATAGATTGAATCCTTGGTGTAAATGCTTCTTCCAATGCTAATTTCGCATTTGCCATAGCTGTTTGCCTTACGGCTTTTGCGTCAGCAATTGCTTCTTTTAATAGATCATTCATGATCATCTCCTTTAATTAAAATGTTAATGGAAGTAAGATTATTTAAATCTTAATGGGTAAGTTTATTTTAAATTTGAGTGACTATATATTAGTAGATATAGTATCATATTCTCAACAATAAATATGTACGAAAAAATAAAACCAGTCGTATTTTAGTAAAAAAGTATACTTTTCATTAAATATTAGGGATTAATAAAACTCTTTTCGGGCCTGTTCTTCAGAAAATATGGCATTATCCAATTTTTTTCTACGCTTTACCGATCGTTTTTCGTAGTACCGACGTTCTCGTAATTCTTCTAATTTATTAGAATCTTTAACAGATTGTTTAAATACACGGAGCGCAAAAGCAAGGTCATTATATGATGTCCCTAATACTTTTACGGCTGGTTGAGTTCCAGGACGCATACTTGCGAATTGTCTTTGTTGCTTGTTCATAACTTATTTTTATTGTTGATTTAATTAAATATAATAACTTTTTTTCAAAAAACCAAATTTTATTGATACTTTTTATTCACGGAATTGTCTGTATCAAATCGTCTTAACCGCTTTTCTTTATCTTTATAAAACACTACTTTCTCATCGACATTTTCTTCAATATCAATATCCATCTTTTTGGATAGTTTCTTTAAAAGATTAGGGCTTAGTTTTTTAAGAGCTTTGGCGGTAATGTTTATATCTTCTTCAATATCAATATCCATCTTTTTAGATAATTTCTTTAAAAGATTTGGACTTAATTTTTTAAGTGCTTTAGCAGTAATTATTAACTCTTCATCTACATGTTCTTCTTCTGGATTTATATTTTCTGCTAATGCCTCATTAACCTTATAATATTTATTTAATATTCCACCCATGTCTTCATAAGCAGATTCCAACCGTTGTTGTAGTGATGTTACTTCACCTGCTGCCTTTTCAAATACTTTATAAGCTTCTGATAATTGTTTCATATGCCGGCCAACCGTTACATTATCAAACCAATGTTCTGATTCTTTTAAAGTTACCTGCTCGGCAGTATTAATAATCTCTTTCATTTGAGATGTAATCTCTCTTAACGAATGATTGCGGTATATACTTTCTCCGAAAGAATGAAAATTTCCTACAGCTTCTACAAAAGATTTTTTTTGTTCACCTGAAACGTCAGGAGCTTCTTCTTCCGGTGCAAAATTTTCATTTATTAATTTTAAAAGTTTCTTTTCATATTTACTCATTGGTATCCTTGCTTTTATTAAGAGTCACTTATCCGGCCTTGTTTAATTAAAAATTTCTTACAATTTTCTATAGATTTAAATATTGTTTGAAAATATCTAGATAATTGTTTTTCTTGCATTTCATATCTTGGTGCATACATTGATTCTTCCGCAGCCATTTCTATTGGTGAACCAATCTCTTGATGCAATTCTTCTGCGGCTTGATTAAATTCATCTAATTGGTCAGCAAAATAAGTATAATCTTCATTTGATAATTCTGGACTTTCGTCATATGCTGCAGGATTATCTTCATTAACTGATTCATTCCAACCAATTTGATAACCTGCTGCTTCAATAGTTTTGACTGCTTTTTTGTAAGCATTTGATGGAACCTTAATTTCAAGTTCTCCTACTCCAACTTCTACTTCTGCCTTTACTCCAGCCTTTTTAAGAAATGACTGGAAATACCTTGCTTCAGCGTTCATATCATCTGCATCGTTGGCAGGAACTATAATAGTCTTCACTGCTTCATTTGTTAAACGCTTTTGTGTTACCATGCCAGTTAACATAGTATGTTCATTAATGGTTTTAGCATTTTTAAATAATTTATTATATTGTTCTTTTAAAGGTTTCATTATCTAATTTCCTTTTTATGGATGATATTTTACAGGTGGATTTTCTAAATCATACTTAGACATTTTTGGATTATTTGCAATTTCAATTAGTCCGCCTTGTAATTCTTTTGCAAATATATCAGGACTATTTGCTCCACCGACTCCTACTCCTGCTACTCCAATTCCTGGTGCACCGTTTGAATTTTTTGGTCCATATTTACTTTGTTTATCTGTTAATGCCATAATTGCTCCTATTTTTAAAATCCATCAATAATATCAAGTATTAAAGAATGTATGTTTGTATATTTAGTATTAACTGTTTTTTGTACGGATTCATTTACCGGACTCATAAAAGCTCCTTGAGTTGATGGGTTAGATACAAAGTCAAAAGCTATAAGCTCAAAATCTGGTTGAACTTCTAATGTATCTTCTCCTTCTCCCATAATCTCTTTTACCGATCCCATTCCTCTAGAACTGATTCCTAATTTAATGCCGGCTTTAAATAATTCCTTTAATATTTTACCATTTGGAGTATCTAAAACTTCTACTTTTCCTACTAAATCATTTCCGTTCCAATCCATACCAAGTACATTATGTGAAACGTTATTAAGGTTTACTACAGATGAATCTGGATGGTCCAACTCGCCTAAAGCTCTTTTTTCTCTAATAAATGAATCAGAATATTTTTTAGCTTCACGCATTAAAACATTACGTGGATATACTCGTCCATTATGATTTTTAGATTCCGCTCTTTGTAACACCCCATTAACAATTAATTTTCCATCATTGTGAGTGAGAGACTCATTAATCTCATTTGAACTCACTTCAAATAATGTATAATCTACTAATAATTGTTTACCCATTTTAATCCTTTAATTTATATTTTTACGTTAGGATAATTCCACATCCGATAAGTTTGTTGTTTTAAAAATTTCTGTTTAGCTTCCATAATAGGAAGTTTTTTATTAATTGGGTCTCGCATGAATTCTTGCCAATTTTCATATGTTTTCATATTCAAACCTTATTGTGATAATTCTTTTATTCTATTTGATATTTTAACTAAACGTTCGCCAATCTTACCAAATCGCCTGCTGGTTGATTTCCAAAAATGGGATGCATCAACACCTGCTTCTAACTTAAGCTTTAAGTTGTGGCTAACTGTTTTATCAATTTCGCCTAACATACGATTTACTTCTTGTATTGATCGATTAACTTTTTGTGCTGGAGTAGATGTTGGATCTTTTTTATAATCACGATAAGACGCTTCATTTAATTTATACATTTGTGATATCATACGTTTATACATTGATGCTTCTTTTACCATTTTATATCCAGTACTTGAAGTAGAATATTTTTTTCTTTTCTTTTTTGACGCTGGCGATTTATCACCAAATGCATTTGGAGTATCATATCCAGCTACCCCACCGGTGGTACTTGCTTCTTCTAACTCTTCTTCACACTCGCCACATTCATTAACTGATTCACCTACTAAATTAAGATGACCACTAACATCATCTATGTTTAGTTTCAATTTTTTGGATATAGCATGATATATAGGTGTTAAATGAGTTTTCCAATTATATCTAGATCCTAGCTTGTTCTTTGCAGCATAAAACATTTTTTCAACTTTTTGTTGATCTGATGTAGATAATCCTTCATTAACTGATTCTAATATCTTTAATTGAGTTTTTATATCTTTAAGTAATCCCATAATTAAAGTGCCTTTTTAAGTACATATACTGATCCTCCGGAGCCACCGGATACTTTCAAAACAGATAAATCTACTACGCCGGCTCCTATAAGTGATGCCGCTGCTACTGTACCGCCGTTTGTTAACGTGATAGTAGAATCTGATGCCGCAGCGCATATAACAGCGCCATAGCCAAATTGAGATCCAGTAAAATCTGCTTGGGTTCCACCTGCAACTGTTACTGATTGAATATAGGCGCCCGGGTGACCCATTACATCTATATTTTTTTGTTGGTCTGTCCTGTTATCTGTATATGGTCCTTGGCTTACTCCATTACTCATCTTTTATCCTTTTACAATTTTTAATTCTTTAATAAGTTCATAATACTTTAACATTGTTAAAATATGTTTATCTTTAATAAATCGTACATCTTTTAATTCATTTAACATTTTGGTTACTTGTTTAAGTTTAATTTTAATTACCCTTGAACTAACACCAGATGTCAATTTTGTAATATTATTTTGTATTTCCGGGATTTTAGATTGAATATATTCTTGTAGTGTTATTGAATTTGATACATTATTAATATATTCCCGTAGTATACTTTTTTGATTTTCATTCAACGTATTGTATTTATCGTTAAACCTATCAATAAGAATCTTATAAGACAATAACCGAATATCTTTTTCTTGTTTTGAATATGTTTCTGAAACTAATGGCTTTTGTTTATTTTTTGTAGCAGTGACATGCTCTATTAATGTTTGTTTGGATTTCATTAATGACGCCGGATTATCAATCGAGCTATATTCAAATAATTTATAAATTGATGCAAACACTTTATAGTTAGGTATTCGCGATTTAAAAAATTCTTCAAGTAAAAATGTACTTTTAATGTCTTTAATCAAATTATATTTTCGTCGGCGTAATACACTTTCATTTAACTTTTTTCGAGCTTCTGCCGATACTGTAATAAATTTATCTGCCAAGTGTTCAGTTTTAAATTTTTCTTCTGAAAGTGCCTTGTATAAATTTAATTCTTTTGTTAGTTCTGATTTAGAATTAAAATGCTTTTTAATTAAATTTACCGATTTAGATCTTTGGTTATTCATAGTATCAACTGCTATTTGCCGTACTAATAATTCAAATAAAATACCAGTGTTTTTAAACTTTGAATGTTTAATATTTTTCATTAATATATCCTCATTGTCATGCTAATGTACGTTTTTAATAAATATTACATTATTAAAGAATCATCTCTCTTTTTCTTCTATTAAATTCGATTCATCTAGAAATGTACCTTTATCAATTTTAGACTTATCTATTTCTTCGGACAGACTTTCTTGTATAATACCATTTGTCTTTTGTTTCTTTGATAACATATCAATTAAAGCCTTATGATCTGAAGAAATGTTTTCTGTACTCAACGGACTTCCATTTTTATATTTATGTTGTAATGGATTTGGATCTGGCATATATGTTTTCGAAAGTTCTTTGGCTGCTAATGGGTCTCTACCAAATGCGTTTCTATGTTTGCCCCATGAATTTGTTTCTTTAGATCTCCCGGGGCCAGCAACTGGATTATCTGCTCCTTCATCTTGGGATCCAGGAATTTCCATTTTATTAGCGACATGCATGGCAGCTATATCATGAGGAGTTCCAAATGATTGGTTTGTCTTTTTAGGATCATTCCCTTCACTTTTAATTTGTTCTTTTCTATAGTCTTGTTTTAGATCTTCAATAACCTGTTCTTGTAACGCTTGCCATTCACTATCACTCATATTAAAAATATTTTTGTAAATCCATTCTTCTGAAAACAACATGGATTCTTTCATTGTCGTTGACACACCCATTTTTGATTCTATCAATTCTATTTTTTGTTTTTCATATATTATAGATGGACTAGTTAAAGCAAGTTCAAAATTAATTAAATCTTCATTTGTATATCCTTGAGAAAATAAATGAACAATAGCTATTTTTGTTAATTCTGAAACTATTATTCTTTGAATCCGTTCTATTGTTCTAGCAAATCTAATATCTTCTGCTGCTAATGTTGCTTTTCCTTCTACACCCTCATCAAATCCTAAAAAGGCTTTTGGTATTTTTAAGGAAGCCATCATTTTATGTTTTATATAATCTATATCTTCGATTTGTCCTTCATTCGTTAGACCCGCAAGTGCTTCTATATTCGTACCAGATTCGGCACCTCTTACAGGAAGATAATAATCTTCCAGCATATTTTGCAAATTAAATTTTAAATTGTAATCACCAGTAGTTTCATCTATATAAGGAACTTTTTTCATTTTGGCGATAATATTTTGCATATGTTGATCAACTTCATTTGGTGGAATGTTACCAACATCAACTTTAAATATACGACGTTCTGGTGCCCTCATTATTCTATGAAGTAACATTGCATCTTCCATTAACATTAATTGTTTAAAAGTTTTACGTGCTGATTCAATCATTGATTTACCATACGGTAAAAAATTAGTATCTGATAATAATCTGAAATGAGCTATTTCATAATTTTCAAATTCTTGCTGGCCATAGGTTCCGGAGGCTCCTGTGCCTTCGAAAATAAATTTTACGGAATAAGGATTATTTGGGTCATATCCTTCTTCTCTGCGAATTTCATATGCCGATAATGGTTCTACATTTACAATTCCAACTTCATCATCAATATCCAAATGTAAAAAGAAATCTCCATATTTACACATATTACGAATCCATGGCCATAAATTATAATCAACATTTATAATATCATAAAATAAATTATGAAGAATTTTTCTAATTTCAACATTATCACTCTTTATTACTAATAAATCATTTTCTTCATTTTTTACTGTACTTTCATCAGCGTATATATCTAATGCGGATGCTATAATTGGATCCATATCCATTGCTTCATAATCTGTAAACAATTCTAATTTATTTTGATGAAAATTTTGGGATTGATTATATGGACTTGATGAACTGTACGCTGTTGAAGTATGAAGTCCAGCATACCTATCTATCATTCGTGTTCCTCTAGGATTCCCTGAAGATTGTAATTTATCTGTATCGACTACTTTTAGTCGTTTCTTTCCTATTCTACGTACTATTGCATTTGTCGAAAATAATCTCTTTAATCTCGATCTTAATGATTTGTTTGTCATTCGTTTCCTATTTTATATAAATATTACAAAAGCCAAGTTAAATCGGTATTTTCTTGCCCCGATGGTTTCCATTCCCAACCTGTACCTCTTTGTGGTTTTGAGTCATAAACTCCTTCGTTTTTATGAATATGTGATACTGCTGTCCGGGTTAAATCTATTCCTTGTTGATGTAATTTTAATGCAGTATCTCGTATCCATAAACCGATACAAAATGATATTACTAAATCATCATTATAACCTCTTTGTGCTTCTGCCTTTGACCCGTTCCAAATAAAAACAAATAATTCATCTATTAATCGTTTACTTCGGACAATTGGAGCCTTTTCCCTAAAATATGTTTCTAATTTTGATATTAATAATGGTCTAGTTCTGGTAGTCGTTGAAAACCCTGGAACCATTTGACTTTTATTTTTTAAATCGTAACCCTTTTTTAAATGGATATTTTCATCTAAATATCCGTCTTGTTTATATGAATAAAACAAATTTGAATATTTACGGTCAATTGCCACTTGTATAACTGCCCATCCTACATTTGCATTTTCAATTACTAATAAAGCATTATTATATTCTGTTGCAATTGCAATCAACATATTTCCAAATTCTGTTGTACCTATCTTTCCTTTATATTCTGCTACTTGTGCCATTGATTCAATCTCAATTACATGGCATGCCGAGTAATCTAATCCATCACCTCTAGCAACGTCTGCTACAACTATATACTTTTTGGAAAAATCTGCATATTCCCAAAGTCGTAAATTACTATCAATCCCTCTCATTTCAATTGGATCTTTAACATAAGTTTCTTCATACCATTGCAAAATTGGACCGTCTACAACTGTATGTCCGGATGTGATAAAATCACAATCACATTCTTGCGCGGCCATTTTTTCACCCAATAATTCTGTCTGCCTGTCTCTCCAAACTTGATCTCTATCTGGATGTAATGACCAATGCAATCTAATTGCATTAAATTCACTACCAATTTCTGCATCTGCCCATGTTTTATGAAAAAAGTTACCAGTGCCATTAGGTGTAGATAATATAATTGAATCACCACCTTCTGCTAATGTTTGTTGTGCAGATGCCCAAATATCATCTATTCTATCAATAAACGCAGCTTCATCTAAAACTAATAATGATAATGCTTCTGACCTGGCAGCATCTACTTTACTTGAAATGGCTTTAATTTGTGACCCATTTGCAAACCTAAGTGAAAGTTTATTATCTTCAATTGATTTTCCCCTTAACCAACTTGGTAGATTTTCATGCATAACTCTAACTTTTGTTACTAAGTTTTTAGCTACATCTTGTTTGGTGGCAATTACTAAAACATTAAAATCTGATTTAAAAATCATACACCATAAAGAATAACCAGCAGTTAATGTAGATATTCCTAATTGTCTTGATTTAAGAATTATATTATATCGATGGTCTTTAAAACTAGACAATGCATTTTCTTGAAAATCATATAAATTAAAATAAATTTTGCCTTTGGTGGGATGTTGGATAATACAATACTTTTTCATAAAATGTATAGGGTCCTTAGCACATTTTATATACTCATCTTTAATTATTTCTTTTAGTGATTTCTTTTTCATCATGTATTATTATAAATATAATAAATTTTTTGCAATAATCCTAATATTATTTTATGTTTTTTACTACCCAAGAACTAGTCAGGATTGTTCCTACTCCTATTCCAAACCAAACAAATTTTGATTCGTACCATTTTGGCTTTGTAACCGCATATAAATTTTGATATTGATTAATCTGAGCTGTTAATAACTGGATTGTTGTGTCTTGATAATTACTTATTAATTTGTCTTGTTTAGAAAGAGTTTGATATCTTTGTATTTGGCCTTTGAAGTTGCGGAGCAATTCTGTTCTTACACTGTCCAGATATTCTAATGAATCAATATGAACCGAAATATTTATTACTTCTGTCTCTGTAAAACAAGTATCTTGTGCGTAACTGAAACTACTTATAAATAGAAAAAAAATTACAATTAATTTCTTCATTTTACCTCCAAGCCAAATATTTAGTTTTTCCTTTTATTTTACATGCCTTTAATACCTGACCTCTATTATTATCTGCATTATAAGAAACATGAACCCAATTAGGATTTTCATCTGTTCCAAATTCCCAAATTAGTTGATCAAAATATAAATTCTTTTTTATGTAATGAAACATTTCAGCGTTAGTCTTGTGTCCATAAGTATCATCCAAATCAAATGCAGCTCCGTTATTTGCACAATGTTGAGAACTTTGAGCTCCTCCAATTCGTTTATTTAATTCTGCACTTCTAAAACAACTATTAATTTTAATAGGTCCAGCAGCCCATTTTCTCAAAGGTTCAAAAATATTTTCGGCGGCTGATTGAATTCTTTTTAATTGTTCAATATCTGGAATGTTGTCAATATCATTTCTAATAGCTGTTTGACTATAAATAGCTTCTCTATAACTTATATGTTCTGAGATTTTCATTTCTTTTTTTTACCTATTGATTTAAGTTTTTTTGAAGCTTTTTTTACAGATGGTTTTTTCTTTTTCGGTTTTCCTTTTTTAACTTTCTTTTCAAGGGCTGCAATTTTCTTTGCTCCTTCTTCAATATCACTTGCAATCTGAACCCTGGTGTCTTTAGCCTTTTTGATCTCTTCCGTTACTGTAACGATTTTTTTATCACGTTCTTTGATATCTTTCTTAATTTCTTTTTGCTCTTTTTTGCGTTGGGACGATTTCATAAAGAAAACAGCCGCAAGTAATCCGCCTATAAACGTAACTAAAATTCCCCAATATTTTTTTAAAAAATTCATCTCTTTCTTTCTTTTAATATATTCTTAATTTCTTTATGAATATATCGTCTTACTTCTGTAAGTTCTAATTCTGCATTTTGATCAATAGATTTAACTGTATCTTCTAACGCCTTTTCTATCCGCTTCTTCTTTTTTGTTAGTTTTTTGAGATGTCCTAAATGTTTTGCTCTACTTTTTTCATCCTTTGCATTTTGCCATAATTTCAAATGACGTTTCATGACGCCAACTATTTTTTGTAAATCATTAGCTACTTTAGTTGCAGATTTTTTTGGTGATGCCATTTTTATTCCTTTGGTCTAAATTTTTCAGCACAAGTTACGCCTAGTCCAACACAAACTAAGTACATCATACCATCAAATACAAATTCCTGTAATGGAATTTCGAAAAATATATTACATATAAATGCAGTAGATAATAAAGCAAATGCTATTAATGTAATAAATCTCTTGGATGAAGTTTGTCCATCAACATCACTCATCATGTTCGCAAAAAATTCTTTCATTTCTTTTTTCCCTTTTTATTTTTAGTTACTTCATATTGTTTGAAAATATTCTTTTTAAGTTTTTTATAATCCTTATCAAGCTTTTTAAATATAACTTCTTTATCGGGCATATCCCATTCTTCCATAGAACCATCGCTATTAACAAATTGTGTTTTTTCTTTTAACGCATCTTTAATAACTTTTACTTCTTCATCAGTTTGCTTAAAAAATGACTTTACATTTTCAGTCATTTTCTTTTTCTCGTAATCTTCGTATTTACCTTCTATCTTTAATTTATGTTCCATATCAATAACACAATCTAAACACATACCATGTACTGTTTTCATCTTTTTATCTGCTGCACATGGTGAAGTACACGTACACGTTTCTTTTGGACAATTTTGGAATGTATGTAAATAATCTCTTGCTGCTTGCAATTTGCTATGTTTAATACGAAATCCGGCCTTTTGTTCCCAAGTAACTTCTTCTCCGGATGATGAGTCGGTTTCTGTCCATATTTCACCGACTGCTCGTTTTTTATTTTTTTCGGCAGCCTTTTCTGGGTCACCAAAATAAAATGATTTGTTGGTCTGACGACGATGCGTTCCAGACAACATTTCTTTTAATGCTTTTACATTTTGTAGTTTTTTTGCCATAATAAACCTAATTTCTTTTTTAATAAATATGCAACTATCTTGTAAACTTCATAAGGCCTAACAATTGATTTACCGGTGCAAACAGTCCTGTTAACTTATAAGTTTTTCCTTTATAAACAAATACTATACCTTCTGCCGGCACTATTTTTTCAAATCCACCCATATCTTCTATACGCTTTAATTGATGTTCTAATTTTTCTAAATCTTCTAATTTTCCAGAAGCTTGAATTTTTTTGATTTCTAACGCAATATTTTTACGTAAATCTTGTACACTTTCTTTTGGATTAACGGCAAGGTAATCTGATATGTTATGTAATACATCAACTCCCAACTCTAAAAATATTTTTTCAAATTGATAAATATTTTTTTTATTTTGTTTGACGAAATCCATTTTATCAAATTCTATTGCACTTTTTAATACTTCTGGGTCCGGGATTGATTTACCATTTAATCTAAATCCTTTATCGTTATATGCCCATCTTTGAAGCAATCCAGCCTTCACCTCTTCAGATGCCGTTGGAAATTTTTCGTTAATAAAATTTTCCCACCATCGTTGATGATATTTCATGATCTCATCAGAATCTTTTAATTTAAATTCTTTTTGCAATTGATTTATTTTATTTAAGTAATATGTTTCTTTCTTTTCAAAATCCGGTAAACGGTTCATTGTTAATATTTTAGGTGGAATTATTTTAAAATACTTTTGTACGTCTGCATTTACACCAGCAATTAATTTTTGTAATATTTCTCCATACTCAGGATAATCAGTTGTCTTTTTTCCTTTTTCATCATATTCTGTCAATCCGTGAAATTGCAAATATGCACCTGGTCCGTAAGCAATTACATTTTTAGTAGCTGGATAAATAATTTCTAAATTTACAAATCTTTTTCCATTTTGAAATAATTCCATGCGCTCATCTTCTGGCAAAGATAATATTGCTTTTTCTAAATCTTCCATTGCATATGAAAATGCATCAGTTATATTTCCTCTTCCACCAAATTTCATTTTAACTTGATCAACACCTAAGGGATTTAATATTTCTGATTTGTTTCGTGCTGCTCCTACTTTTCCATCTTTAAATGTAACTGCTAATGCCTGTCCATCAGTCTTTTCTGTTACGTCCTTTTCTAAATTTAATTTACCATCTAACGATAATAATATAAGTTTTTTAAGATCTTTAAATGTTAAATCTCTATCATCAAATGGATGATTCATATGTCCGGCTGCTCCGCCTTCAAGTAGCAGTCCTTCATTAACTGATTCAATTTTTATTGATCCTTTAAAGGGTATCACATCTCCTATAGGTAGATCTTCATATTTACCGTTTCTTATTGCAACTATATTTGGAAATTTCGTTTCATCAGATTTTTTTGTATATCTAATAAAGGTATATACTGGAATACACCAGTTACTATCAGATGATTCGATAGAATCTTGATATGATTTAAGAGCAGAAGGTTTGATTCTTATTTTATCCCCTTTTTTATATTTTACTGCTTCATTAACTGATTCATAAACCTTATAGTTATTAAAGTGATTCATGTCTAAAAGCCGCATAGCTTCTGCTGAACCGCTTCCATCTTTAGGTGCTAATATCTGCCATTGGTTTTTTCGTACTTCTTCAAAGTCAATCCCAGCATCGGTTAATTTTTTTCTAAGTGCATCTGGAGAAATACCTCCTCTTGTAGGGTTAATTTCAAGTCTCCATCCATAGTCTTCATATTTTTCATTTACTGGTTCTGATTGAGGTATTAACCGAAACCTACTAGCAGACCTACCATTAATTAATAAGTCACCTTTTTCATTCCAACTTATAGTTTTAACAACTACTTTTTTATTTTTAAATCTTCCCATTAATACTGTATCACCAATATTAATTGGAATTGTTATGTCTTCAAAAATATTGTCCCACCATTCTTTAGATAATGAATTTTCTACAACCTCATTTTTTTTTGATAATTTTTTAACTATAGTTTTATAAATAGTAGGATCAAACCAACCCATAATTTGTTTAAATAAATGAGGGCCTCCTGCTGCTAAAGCTTGTCGGATTGTTGTTCCGGACATTTCTCCTTGGCCAGGAACTCTTAAAGATATATGTGGAGCCACCAATGTATAAGCTCCTTTATCATACCCTATATCAGCTGATCCTGTCCATGGTCGAAAGAATTTTCCGCCTAATCGTTGTGCATCCTTTTTTCCAACTATAAAAACCGCTGCAGTGGTATTAGGATCATATTTCTTTAATAATTCATCTGCACGGTAAGGATTGCGAACTTGTACAACGTTCTTAATATTATGCTTATTAATTATAGCCTGTTTCTCTTTGAAATTAAAAGGTGAATTGGTATTATTTGTTGTATCTGATGTTACTACAAATGTATTTTTAGGGCCGAACTGTTTTTCTATCCATTTAAAAGTATCTACATGATGTTTACCCATTGGCTGAAACCTACCCGGGTAAACTGCTATTACAGTTTTAATATTTTTATTTTGTTCGGTTATTACATTATCTGCTAACCAAGTTCCTAAGTTCATGTTATTTTCTTTTTAATATAAATATTAACTTGATCCACTTTCTAGCGTGGCAATTCTAGTTGTTAAATTCTCTATTATTGTTTGTTGTTCTTTTATTGCTTCAACTAAAACTGCCGTCATTTGTTTATATTTAACGAAACCATATGCGTGTTTAAAAGATCCGGATACATAAGAACCACTAGCAGCAATTCCTATTTCTGGAATAACTTCATTTACTTCCTGAGATATGAATCCTATTTGACGTTGGGCATCATTACTTCCAGATTCTCGCCAATCAAAATATACTCCTCTCAAAGCTTTAACTTTTTCTAGACTTCCAGTTATTGTTACGATATTAGTCTTTAGTCTTTCATCAGAAGATAAAGTCCCAAGCACACCCATCATGCTGACTACCACGTCTCTATCGCTGGGATCACCTAATGCTTGAGTATATGTGTCAGTATTCAGTATGTTACCGTCGGCGCCATAAAAGGAATAATTACCAGTACTACCATCGATACTATGGGCTGCGCCATTGGCAGCAGAACGGACTCCGACACTTAAGCCGACGCCGGCGTTGGCGGTCGTTGAGTCTGCATATATTGCATAATGAGGTGCAGTAGTAGGACCTACATTATAAACATCACTGTGAACACCAATTGTCCCGCCTCCGCCATCTGAGCCTTTCCTATTACTCATTTGCACCACTACACCATACCTAGTAGTATCGAGATTACTGTTTGCATTATCATCAATAAAATCACTTATTAAAATGGACCATGGGGGTCCTTGAAGCATGGATGGATTGCCGGCGGGGCCCCATGATCCTGTAACGTTTGTTTTATAGACAGTAAACTCTCCAGCATTAAGTGATGCAACGGACCTAAATCCCGTTTGATTGCTGTCTGAAAATGCTGGATTAGATCCTCTGGCTACGGTGACTCCGCAATAAGAAGCAGTTTGGTCTGAACCATTGACATAATGTCCCATGCTTGCTGTAAAAGGTGAACCTGTAGGTTCTGATATAGTTATACCAGTATTTAATAAATGAGTTGTAACTGGATTGTTGTTCTTGACGTTATAATATGTAGGCATATCGAATGCCTTATTTGTACCTATAGTAACTGCAGGACCAAGTCCTAAATTGAATGCTCCTACAGGCTGAATTGACTCTGTTAAATAAAATCTAAATTCATTATCATCCTGTAAAAATTCCATTCGTTCGTTTGGTGGCAAATCTGTTTTTATATCAGCATTAATTCTTATATTTCCATTTGAACCACTTAGATAAGTATTTTGATCTCCAAGGAAGAATGTAGGA
>Ga0080013_1000768_pt1 | contig 44345 bp, 55 predicted proteins | sample ETNvirenome_6_85_FD_69236 | JGI IMG/M metagenome (GOLD analysis project Ga0080013, IMG submission 69236) | Marine viral communities from the Pacific Ocean - ETNP_6_85 (SPADES assembly) (version 2) | ecosystem: Environmental > Aquatic > Marine > Oceanic | place: Pacific Ocean | collected 2013-06-19 | reverse complement strand
TGCTGTGAAGCGATCCCCGATCTTAAACCCTGACTCTTCTATTACCAGAGCCTCGATCTCAGCTTGCCACTTCCTGCCTTCCTCTTCCTTCTTTACTGCTCTCTCATACAGCGTTTGATAATCGAATAACTTTCTCATCTCTTCCTCCGTTACTAAGGTTGACCCTCGGCACTATGCTCTATCATGGGTAGACGTGCTACCACGTTTCAGATAGCCATCATAGTATGCCGAGGGCAAATAGAATATCCGAATAGATACACCGTGTTAAGGTTAGTAGTCTTGATCATCTGGTAAGTGATCGTATGTATTTTCTGGCTCCATCAGCTCATGTGACAGTTCCGCTTCTGGATATGCTTTCTGAGCCTCTTCGAGGCTATCGAACGCATCGATGAAGTTAGTCCTTGTCTGACCTTCCAGTACTGAGCCTCGACCCCATGTATCATATCCCTTTACAGCGAACCTGCCGTATGCGTCTTCGAGTATATGCATATAGTCATATTTTTTAGTCATTGTTTCGTCTCCGATCTGGTGCATCTATTTGGATATTCTAACTAAGCAGATTAAATAAGGGCATTGATTAAAGGGTTAATTATGTTTATGTGTTTGAAGGTCGCTCATACAAGCTGAACAAATGTCTTGCTTTTTATGCTGACGGTGATACCTTTCTTCGCACAGGTCACCACAGGACTCACAGACAAAGCTTTCTTTCTCAAGGCATTCTTTACAGTAGAATGTTTCGGTGCTGTCAGCCATGAAGACTGTTCCCAGTTCCTCGTCACATTCTATGCAAGTGATCTCTTCTGGTGCATAGTTTTTAAGGCTTGTGCTACGCATTGAAGGTACCCTGTTTTCACTGAAAACAAGTCCCATTAAATGCTCTTGTTTTGTTGGATTTTCTAGATTTCTCATAGCATACCATCTCTTCCTATGCCCTTATTTAATCTGCTTAGTTTGCCAGTGGACTTACATGGATGGTCTCGTTTAAGGTTATATATTGAGTAAGTAGTTAACTGCCTTTTGTGCCTTGCCTGATGCTGATACTATCAGTTTCTTGTCATCTTTAAGTCTCTTGAGCCATGCTGCGATGTAAGCTGTTGAATTCTCGATAACGTGGTTTAGAATGCCTGCCTCACCATTTAAGAACGATGCTCCGATCTCAGCGATGAGCTCCTCTTTGCTATAGCTCTTCGATTTGTAGCCATTCATTTCTGTGATAGTGTCACGGTCAAGTCTTGACTTGTGACCTGTTGCATGGACAGCTTCGTGGAAAAAGGTGCTGTAGTATTCGGTAGAGCCATCAAAGGTGTCCATCTTTGGCAGGTTGATTTCATCGCTAACTGGCTGATAGTAAGCCCTTTGCTCGTTATGAGTGACTTTCGGCATTGTATCTGGCATTTCGTTTATGATCTTTTCGCAGGATGCGAGCTGTTCATTAACGGTTTTTTCTTCTGGCTCTTTGATTTCAGGAACGCCTTTGACATCTGTGGTTTGATCAAGGTTGAATACCGTTGAATATCTGATCATTGGTATTGTGCCTATGATTTCGCCTGTGATTTTATCTTTCTTGTCAAGCATTTTGTAGTACACTACAGGAGTCCCTTTGGAGCCTTTTATCACGTTGCCACCCTTTGCCTTGACTTGCTTAAAAGAAAGCCAGTATGGGCTACTGAAGCCTGCCATAGAGGTCAGAATGACGTTGATGCCTTGGTATGGTTTACCGCTTATGAGGTTCTGATCTGGTATTCCTGATCGCCCACCTGACCACGGCTTATGCCAAGGTACTGATCCCTTTTCGAGTTCACTTATGATCCTGTCAGTAATGATCTGGTAAACATCTGGTCTCGTTTTAGTAGTCATAATTATGCTCCGATCTAAGACCATCCATTTAAGTCCACTGGTTGCTAGATAGTTCAACAGAATGCACCCGATTAAGGGTTGTATGATGGCTGATATTACGCTGACGATGATGGTGATGTATTCTTATATGGTAGACATATGATCGCTTGCCTCCATTGCCTTCTGAAGGGTTTCTCGTTGCCTTGTAGCCCTTGCATATTTAGCAGACCTTACTAGGCTGAATACCTCGACGGCTTTCTCAAGTGAAGAGCCAAACTTCTTAAAGCTTGTACCGTAGTATTCTTCAACGATCTTGATTGCTTCGTCTATGACATTGCCCTGTTCCGTGGCTCTGTTGATGTCCCTGAATGTATTTACTGCGGTTCTTGTCTTCATAATAAGCTCCAATTCTGGATGCATTCAATTGAACTATCTAGCTTGCCAGACCCATTAAATCGACGCATTAAAATGGTTGTATGATGGTTATATGACTGTGTTGAATTCAACTTCATGCATCTTTCTAAGCAGATTGTGTATCAGTGCTACGTCCTTTACTGCCTGCCTCAAATGAGCTATCTGCTCTGGACGGTAATATGCCTCTTCAGCGATCTCAAGGTGACATACATCCGTAAGTGTCTCCGAAAGCCTCATAACGGCTGACGCAGATAGTCGCTCCGTGATTTTACGGTTATGTTCTCTGGTTTCATAGTCGCTCATAATTATGCTCCTGTTTTCCATGCGTCGATTAAATGAGTCTGGCTGATCACCATCCAATTGAATGCACCCGATTAAGGGTTGTTACAAGGATTAGTAAGGCTCGTCTCTATTTGGATCAGATGGCTCTTCAAGTGTGGGTTGCTCTTCTCTACATCCTATGGCAAGTACGAGGACTTCCATATCTTGACAGTACAGTTCAATGGTTTCGTCCACTTCTTCGCCACCGTAGATATCATATCTGTCAAGCATTCTCTTTACTTCAGATACACAAGCTTGCAATCTAGCTACTTTTAATTTGCTGTCTATAAGGGTTAGATTATCCATTATAGTCTCCATTTCTGGTGCATTCAATTGGATGGTGATCTGATGACCGCTTAACAGAATGCACCCGATTATTAAGGGTTTAAGATAAAACTGGCGGGTATTTTGAAGTATACATCGCCTGAGTGTTTTCCAACAGCTTGAAGGTTTCTTCTGCCTGTTTTTCTTTGTCAGCATCGAATACGATTGTAATATCATGCAAGCCCTCGTTGGCAAGCTTTTTTCTGACAATATATGCCATGGTCAGATGCATATTGTATTGTACTGTTAACATGATGCCTTTTTCCTCGTTAGTTTTAAGGACTTGTTCTTTTGCTGTAGACATAATTAGCTCCATTTCTGGATGCACTCTGTTAAGCGGTCATCTCGTCAATACTTCCCTGACAGCTACTCTTATAGGAGGTTGACGGTTTGATACTCCCCTTTGATCAGGACAGGGGCTAGGGGCTTGTCTGAGGCTCATGACAGGGTATTCTAGTGGACAGGGGTAGTAGACGGTACTGCCGAGTAGCTGTGACCTCGATTCGATTCCCGATTCGCATTCCTGCCAGTCCAGAGCCTGTCGGCTCTCGAAGCTGTGTGTTTGATAGGCTGTGCGTTGTTGTGTCCCGCAGTTGCTTATAAGTGGTTCGGAGTACTGTACGACATCCATAAAGGGAGCACAACTTGTGCCAAACTGTCGCCATCTGTCGTCAGTATAGAAAATAGTTTGTAAAGCTTTAGGTGGTAAGCAGTTACAGTAAAAGTTTTTTTTGATTAGCCTGCGATCTGTTTTCGAGCCAAGGTAAAAATAGCAGTAAAAAAACTGCACTTTTTTTGGGGATTTACCTAACCCCTTGTTATTCCAAGGGTTACGGTGCAGTAAAGATACTGCTTGATTTATAGAAAATACTGCACCCTTGACATTTTGTCAATAAAAGTCATAAGTCCTTTAATTACGTCAAGGGTAAATTGACAAGTTGTCAATAAAAGTCATAAGTCCTTTAGTCTGACAGAATGTCATTGACAGAATGTCAAAACCGCTGAGAGCCATTCTAAGCCCTCCGAACCTCCAAACTGGCTCCGCCCTAAGTCGTCTACCTGTCGTCACTTAGTCGTCATCTGTCGTCAACAGCGTGTCTTTGGGTACTGAATTATTAGCGTCCGCTGACGAGCCTTACAGACCCCTTCTCGAGCATTTTGACTTTCTGTCAAAAGCCTCCAAATCACTGACAATATGTCAATAAAACACCTCATTTTTACGCAAATTTTACGCACTTTGTCCTTGACATTTCCGATCCAGTCGCTACACTGGGGGGTGCGCTGGCGGTACGAAGTGGACACTGAACTAGGTCTGACGCTCTAAGTCCTTACCCAGTACCACGGAGTAAGCCTGAATGTAGGCTCTGCGTTACGAGTATCACCCATGCGCTCAAGCTTTCACCGTGCGTACACGATGTCACCATGACCAAGGCAGTAGGACATGGAGTACATCACCATGTCATACTTAGTAGGACATAGTGAACATCACCATGTCATACTGCCTTGTATATCGTCGATATACGATGAGTCCCACTATGTGCAGTAAATTCACTGCACATGGTGTACTTTAGGGTCGGGGGTCAAAATCCGAATTCCTATATGTGAGGTCTAAATATTTTTATAGAACCCCCATACTCCCAGAATAGGAAAAGCATAAGTGGTGTTTGACTCATTGTGAGTCACTTAGGAGGTGAATGATGCGTATTGGGATAGTGTTGGTAGTAGCGATGTTGTGGATTGGTTGGGGACTGTGCAGTTGGTTTTGTCATACTGCGTGGGGAGCTGAGAAGGTTGATCCTATTGTAGAGCTTCGTGAGCAGGCAGGTGATTTACAACGGCAGGTTAACGGGCTTCAGGCGCAGTTAATTGTAATAACGGGGATACTGATGAAGAGTGATTGTGATTGTAATTATGAAGAAGTGCTTATGAGGTTAGAGGCGCTCAGAATGAATATGAATAGTGAGAAAGAACATTGAATCTGGTTTGTTCTGTTGGAGGGTAAATGTTTCACGTGAAACAATGTTTCAGGGACTTTTTTCTTGACAGGTATGGTTATATTTGTTATGGGAGACCCTTATGGACTTATATGAAGATGGTATGGCAGGAAATAATGAAGGTGATCAGGGTGATAGCCCGTTAGGTGAATTTCCGAATCTTTCCGAGGGGTGGGACAGTAGTATCAGGTACAACCTGATAGGCGGACCCTTTGACGGGGACACGATATGCAGGAACAAGGTGGTATATGGTATTATGCCTGAGGTTGTGGAGTTAACGTGGAGGGATAAGGCGGTTGCGTATTATCTCTGTGAGCAACGGAAACGGTATTATTATGAGGGGTTGGTATGAGTAAAAAGGTTGATTTTCTTGAGGAGCGGGAAGTTGTTATCGGCAAAAACGGTATTGCCAAGCTCAAGGTTAAGGGAAAGAGTAAATGGACGGAGGATCTCGGGGATTTGCTGGTTTATCTGGTTGGACAGGGCATGACTCAGAAGCCACTCTGCAAGTTGGCGGGAATTAACACTTCTACGCTCGGTGCGTGGAAAAAGGAAGGTGGTCCGTACTATAGGAAGGAATTTGCCATAGCCTATGAGGATGCATATAAACATGAGGGTGCGGACAATATCATGTCGGAATGCGTTCAGATAGCTGATGATACGAGTCAGGATATGTATGAAGGTGAATCGAAGTGGGGAGTTGTTCGGAAGCCCAATATAGTGCCCACAAACAGGGCGAAGGTGCGAATTGACATCAGGATGAGGCAATGTGCGGTCAGAAACAAGGAAAAATACGGTAAATCCGATACTTTAACGCATCAGGGGGCGATTGAGACCACTTTTGATATAATTCACTTCGGAGACGGCACAAATACTCCGAAAAAGGAAGAAAAAAAGGAAATTCTCCAACAAAACCGACTAAGTACGGAGAACTGAATGGATTTAATATTAAAAGTTGTTGCTGTAATTTGTATAGTAGCCTTGGTTGTTATATGGAGTCTGTTTTTACACGATAGGAAACGAGAATAATGGCAGAACGCAGAATATTACTCAAGAGAAAACCAAATGACTGGTTGGATAATGCACTGAACACATGGCTCGGTATTGAGAACACTGTAGCTCCCTTTACACTGGAAAAAATATTAAATCAGGATCAGGAGCCGTTTATGACGCAGGTACGAAATCAACCCAAGGCAAGGACGGGGATCTTCGGACCAGAACAACCTTCTGTGGATCTAAATGAAATCCTGAAGAGGAGGTTCCCCAATGTCCGCCTTGAAGATCTGGGGATACTGGGAAAAGGTGGTGAAGTCGTAAAAAGGGGGGTCAGAGGTGCGGTGGGTGACACCCTCAATATAGGCACTGAGTACTCAAAGCCTTCGTCTATCTTTACGAGATGGGGCATCGGAGCCTTTGGCGGTGTTTTTCAGAAAGGAGCAGCAGGCGGTGCAAAAGTTCGTCCGAAGCAGGAACTTGTTACCGACCCAGTAAAACAGAAGCAGCTTGTCAGCAATATAAAAAATGCGGGTACGGGATCTGAGGGATTCTCTAAGGAACTTCTCAAGAGCCGAAATACACGCATAGAGCTGGAAAAAAAGGCAGTTGCCCTTGGTATTCCCAAAGGTGGTACGAAAACCAAACTTACTGAAAACATATACAATAAAGTCAATGAATTAGAGAAGAGCTTCGTAGGATCCGCCCAAGATTCACCTTTTAAGAAAGTAACAGACTTACCACAAAATATACAAAAAGCAGTTGAAAGACGTAATGTTGATTTCATTGATGGCAAGATAAAGCTTCCTAATGGAGATGTGGCTACTGCTACCAGTATTGATAAGTTAATAAAGGTAATAAAGGAAAGGGAAAAGAAAGGTCTATCACGTAATAGTGATCCTACCAAAAGTCTTACAGACGAGCAAAGACTTAAACGCTTACAAGCGCTACCTGATAATGCTAATGTAATAGAGGTGCGTAAGGCAGAAGAAGTAAATGATTCACGTACTGTTACAAAAGCAGAAGGTATTAGAATAGCAAAGCACAACATTGCTGATAGAAAACAATATATAGCTGACCTTGAAGCTACAAAGGAATTGTTAAAAGAAGAAGTTGCGCCACGGGAGGTTCCAGTCGGTCAGGATCTCATCCAGAAGGCGGAAGCCAGATTCGGTATTACAGATGATGTCCTCGAAGCAGGGTATATCACTCCAGAAGGGAAGTTACTTGACCTTTCGGGCAGGCATGAGTCAGGAGAGTTTATGCGCATAGCGGGCAGGAATGTACTTAAAGAAGGGCAAGCAACCGACTTCTATAAAGGTACCAGAAATACAGATCATGGAGACCTTGGCTCAGATATAGCCAATGTAATCGAGAAAAGAGGGGTTAAAGCCGTAAGGAATCCCAATCAGAGTTATCAGAGTGCTAACCTTGATCCTGATACTAGTAATTTCTGGCAGGTACATAAATCAACTACAGACACTCTTAACAACTTTATGAAAAATAGCGGGGTTATCAGGGTTAGTGCTGATGAACCACAAGTCGCAGGTGGTCAGGGAAGTATGTTTGCAGATCTTTCGGAGGTTGATCTTAAAAATATCACGGATGCACAATGGGCTCAGATTGCACGGATGAAGTCAGGCTCTAACACCGCTGTAATGGATGTTATTCTCCCAGAGGGTGCTGGCTCGCAGACATTTGCAGAAACCGAGTTCAGAAGCGTAGAGAATCTGAAAAGAGCCGTTGATAAAATCATAAAAGAACAAGAAGCTGTTCCAGCCGTTAAGACCATTGAGACGGTAGAAGGTAATATAGCAAGGGCTGCAGCACCAGAGCAGGTTGCTGAGTCAGGCTTTGCTATACAGGCAGCTCCCTTTAAATTAGGTAAGTCGGGCGGAAAACCGCAGAAGTTTGTTCCGATAGTACAAAAGAAGACCTCAGTAATCCCTGTAAGCAAAATTCAAAAAGCAGAAGAAGCAGCTATTTCAAGTCGAGCAAATAAAATAGCAAACGCTACGCTTCCCGAAGGGCAAAAACAGAATCTCGTAACAACAGACAGGATACAGCAGTTTATAACCGATGAAAATATTCAAATGATTCAGGGATGGGACAAAAAGCATGGAAAATGGCGCAACAAAATAGAAGATACTATCAATAAGCAACTAATAGGTAATCCTGCATTTGAAGCGTTAAGTCTACCTGACAAGGCAAGTGTTATTGGTCTTGTTGAGAGACCCATTAGAGAGCTAACCTTCCCAGAGATACAGAAGCTCACTACAAACCTGAAAATGAAATCTCCTGCCGATCCTAAAACTGGCAAACCTCGTAAGGATTCGTTCATAAGGGAGGTTGATACGGTGATAGGGTGTGGGAATAACTGTGCGGAGTGCTATGCTGCGGGTCTGTGTGGTCAGCAACAGGTAACTTTCCAAGACCCAGTACCGACAACGATTCATCCAGATGAAGTAATAGACCCTAAAACACTTGTAAGGGTGGGCGTTAATGGTGACGGTGGTATAGACTGGCAACACACTGCAAATGAGATGAGGAAACTTCTTGATCGGTCTCCAGACGCTACTGCTGAAAAGAATTTATTTTTTGTGTCTAAACTGCAAAGTTTAAAAGGCTTTGATCCTGAAATTGCAAAAAACATAGAGGTGAGCCTTGACCCGTTAAATCCGACACAGTTGCAGATCACAATTGACAACCTGAGAACTCTTAAAGAGAAGTTTCCTGAGGTTAAAATTCAGGCTCGTATAAGAAGTCTTATAAGTAAGAATCCCATTATAAAAGCTCAGATGCAAAAGGCTATAGATATTACGAATGAACTGAAAATCCCCACACTCGAAACAAGGCTTAGATGGAAGAGAGGTTCTTCTGCAAATATATTCGGACTTGATACAAAGTTCTACAAGAAATCAAGTAGCGGTACACTTAAACTAAAAAAGGCTGCAGCTAAAGGGGCTTACCAGTCCTCTGTCTGTGACGATGCTGATTCGGCTTCGTGTGCAGACTGTCTAAACTGTTTTAAGGGATTCGGTATAACACCTCCAAAGCAGACTGTATTTCCACGGGGGAAATAATGGAAGGAAAACCGTTAATAGATATAGATTGGAGCGAAGTAGAGGCTCCTGAATTGGACTTGGAAAATGACAAAGACTGAATCATTTAGAGACAGGGCGAAAAGAGAAGCGATTGATGCCACTATAAAGGGTGGGGATATAGGCAAAAAGACTGGCAGGGGCGAGAGTATCTCTCCTCAGAAGAACGACGATACCAGCGGTACCGACAGGACAAAGAGAAAGTAATGGCGATAACACTGCCGCATAAATTTGTGCCGAGAGACTATCAGGTTCCGATCTTTGATGCGATGGAGAGCGGATACAGAAGAGCAGTGATGGTGATGCACCGTCGTGGTGGCAAAGACAAGACCTGTCTGAACATCATGATATCTAAGATACCCCAGCGAAAAGGTGCGTATTACTACTACTTCCCTACGCTGTCTCTGGGGAGGAAGATTCTCTGGGACGGTATGGATAAAGCTGGCATGAAGTTTATGGATCACTTTCCTCGTGGTATGGTTGTAAAGTCTAATGAACATGAAATGAAGTTGTTGCTTTCGGGAGGCTCTACGTTTCAGATCCTCGGAACAGACAGGCTCGACGTTGTAGGTGTTAACCCAGTCGGGTGTGTGTTTTCTGAATACGCACAACAGGATCCGAGAGTATGGGACTTTATACGTCCCATTCTGACCGAAAACGAAGGGTGGGCGATGTTTAACGGAACCCCTCGTGGCAAGAACCATTTATATCGTATGCTTCGGATGGCAAAGCTTTCCGACAGGTGGTTCGAACAGGTACTGACCGTAGAGGACACCAACGCTATATCTCTGGCAGACATTCAGCTCGACAGAGACGAAGGCATGAGCGAGGAAATGGTTCAACAGGAGTATTGGTGTAACTTCGAGTTTGGTCTTGAGGGTTCGTACTACGCACAGCTTATAGCACAGGCTTATAAGGAGGATAGGATCTGTGATGTGCCTCATCAGAGGGCATACGGAGTCTTTACTTCATGGGATATAGGCGTGGGAGATACCAACGCTATATGGTTTCTCCAGCAGGTGGGACCGTGGATCCATGCTATAGACTATTATGAGATGAATAATGTAGGCGTTGATCACTACGCCAATGTCTGCAGACGAAAAGAAACAGAAGACGGATATAATTATATTGCACATTACGCTCCACATGATATAAACGTAAGGGAGTGGGGAGCCGATCAGGCTGCCAAAAGAATAGAAACAGCACGGAACCTTGGCATCAACTTTACGAAAATACCTAAGGTTAAAAATAAGCAGGATGGCATTGATTCCGTGCGAGCTATATTGCCGATTATGCGTTTTGACAGAACCCGCTGTAAGGGTGGAATAGACGCACTACAGGACTATCAGAAAGTTTTCAATGAGAAATACAATGTATTTGCAGACCAACCGCTAAAGAACTGGGCTATGCACGGTGCAGACGCACTTGAAACTGGAGCAGTAGCCATTAAAATACACGGAGACCTTTCGTCTGCCAGTATGTCAGAGCAGGAAGCAAGGGATCTGGAAGAACAGTATGCCTCAAAAGGGGCAATGTAAATTATAAGGAGATTTTTATGGCTAATTCAAAGATTGTGTTGAAACGTAGAAGGAAGCCAAGGAGGGAACGCTATGGCTGAAATACAGTATGAAAGAACGAGGTTTGATCAGGGTAAGGGTGGAAACGGAATACTTGTTGAATGGAAGAGTGTAACCAATGCGGATACATTTAAGGCGTTTACCGCTCCTGCGTTTTCGGATGCCAGTGTTCAGGTAGACGGTACATTTGACAGCAGCACGGTTTTGATTAAAGGCACAAATAATCCTGCCAGTACCCCTGCAAATTTGCAGTCACTGGTAGACATCTTTGAGAATGCGATGTCGTTTTCAGCGGAAGCAATGAGGCAGCTTGCACAGAATCCACTTACCATACAGCCGTCTGTTTCAGGTGGTGGTGGAAGTCAATCTCTTAACGTAAGAATTCTATTTTACTTTAAAACTTAACGGAGAAGCTATGGGGAATATAAATTGGGAAGAAACCGAAGCTATTGCTCGGCAATTTAACAAAGCTTTCAAAGCTTCTGCGGAAATACTGAAGGTAGTTGAAGCTGTGAGAGCTGCGGAAGGCAACGTGTCGTCTCTTCTTTCAAAGGCGGGCGAACTTAATAAGACGGTTAATACATCAATTATAGAGAATGAGCGTCTGAAAACCGACGGTGACGAACTCGACAACGTAATTAAACAGAAGAAGCAGATGGTGGACGAGCTTAATGATAAAGTTACCAAGCTTGAAAATATCTTGGAAAGTGGTTGTTCTCAGAAAGTCTCGGAGCTGAGAGACTCCTTTGCCGAGGCAAAGGCAGAGTCTCAGGAAACATTTGACCAGCTACAGCGTGAACATAGCGAAAAAATAAAGGCGATGGATTCAGAGCTGGAAGCTAAAGAAGCAAAAATTAAAGAGGTGAATGCTGCCCTTAAAGGGCTGAGCGAGGGCGCTGGTGTTTTGGTTAAATAATAATGGCAGAACGCAGAATAGATAAATACAATGAAACGTATAACAACTTTATCGTTATCTGGGATAAGTGGATTAAAGAAGCCGACAGTGATATGCGGTTCGTTCTTGGTGATCAGTGGAGTTCAGCAGAGAAGGGTTACCTCAAGAGTAAAAGAAGGAACGCCTTTGTCTTTAACAAGATAAAACGCATCATTAAGATTATTTCTGGTTACCAGCGTAAGAACAGGCTCAGTTATAAAGTTGACCCGAACGAAAACTCTGACACCGAAGATGCATCGATATGGAGCCAGACGCTTCAGTACATAATGAAGCACTGTCAGGGTTACAACGTGATGTCGGATGCGTTTGAACAGGGTGCGCTTAAAACTGGGTTGAACTTGGTAGAGCCTTGGCTTGATTTCAGTACGGATCCCTTAAACGGAGAGTTGAAGTATACGAGGATACCGCACAACAGGTTCCTTCTCCATCCGTCTTTTACGAGAAGAGATCTGAGCGACTGTCCCGAAATACTCAGACGGGAATGGATAACAAGAAGTGCAGCGAAATCGATTGCACCATTCTTTGCGGGCGAAATAGATAAGTTGAAGCCCATGCGACCAGCGCAGGATAACAAATATATAACGTCTAATTTCAATGAAAACCTGTTGAAGCATGAGCTGTTAAGATATGACGAACACTGGCAGAGAGTCAGTAAGCCAGTGATTGTGTTCTTTGACGTAAATACAAACAGGATGCATCGTTTTGACGGTACCGAAAAAGAGGCAAATGATATATCGAAAGAGTTCCCTTCTCTTGAAAAGATAAAGAGGTTTGAGAGAGATGTTGAGGTAACGATATTTATAGAAGACGAAGAGATTTATCACGGTCCAGACCCGATGGGGACAAATAATTTCAGATTTGTGCCTGTTATGGGGTATTTTGATCCTGAGTATATTGAGCTTGATAAGAAGATACAGGGTGTTGTCAGGGACATCATCGACCCCCAGAGAGAGGTAAACAAACGCAGAAGCAAGAACCTTGATATACTTGACTCCCAGCTCAACAGCGGGTACTTCGCAGAAGAAAAATCTGTTGTGAACAAAGAGTCTCTGTATCAGACAGGGCAGGGTGGTGTGATATGGCTCAAGCAGCAGGCAGGGAGACCTATTTCGGAACGTGTGGCGAAGATAACGCCCCCTGACATACCAGCAGGGAACCTGCAGATGCAGAAGGTCATGGACGATGATTTGGTCGAGATCTCTGGGGCGAATAACGAGCTGTTAGGGCTTGCAGACAAGGATGATGTTGAGGTGGCTGGTATACTGGCAAGGGTGAGGACTGGGCAGGCACTTACGACTTTGCAGGATCTCTTTGATAACTATAGTACGTCCAAGGAATTGCTCGGAAGAATCACAATGGCGATAGTGAGAAAAAACTGGGATGCGGAAAAGATACACAGGATTACGAACAGACAGCCATCTGCACAGTTCTTTGACCCTGATCTCTCACGGCATGACGTGGAAGTTACAGAAGGCTTGTTGACGGACTCGCAGAAACAGATGCACTTCATGCAGTTGCTTGGCATGAAGAGGGCTGGAGTTAAAATTCCAGACTCTGCAATTATACAGGCATCCAACCTTGAGAGGAAGGACGAACTGGCAAAGATAGTAGAAGGTCAGGCAAAAATGGCTACGCAGTCGCAGCAGATTCAGGATCAGGTAAATCAGGCAGCGATAGAATCAACAAAGGCAAAGGCATTTAAAGATGCCAGTACTGTTGAAGTCAATAAATCGAAGGCTAATCTTAATGAGATACTCGGAATTAAGGCTGCTTCGGAGATCGAAATAAACAAGGTTGCAACTGCGATGTCTATTGCAAAGGAAATCGATGAAATAACGAAGCCAGAAGAACAGAAACAATTAGTGACACAGAGATGAAAAAGTATTTTGACAAATTTGGAACTCTGAGAAATATTTCAGATACTATACCTGATGTAATCAAAGAACATAATTCTGCAAGGGTTGAAACTATATCACATGGAGGCATAGGGCTGTTGATGCAGTCAATGATTGCAAGGGCTAAAGGTAATGTCAGGGTATACCCAGACATGACTGGGAACAGGGGGTTTACCGTTAAGAAGGAGAATGTATGCTGACCTTTCACGAAGCACGAAACGAGATGACCCTTGACCTGCAGAAGTCGATGGAAAAGGTCGTTAACAGAAAGAAAAGCGATCCAAACTATTACATTCTTATAGCAGCGCAGGTAGATAATTGGAATTCCGACGTAATTAACAATAAAATTATACTGCTCAAGGAAAAAGATAAGCCCAAGGTTCCGATGATAGGGACGATACTCTACCATGTTGACAACAACAAGGGGGAGCTGGTGAGGATCTGGGTGTTTCCGAGAGATGTTATGCAGCCAGACATGACCATAAACAAAGTTGGTGATTTTTCCGATGAAATTTTTCACATGGGGAAAGCTCCGAATAAATGATGAATTTTAAAGCGATTGAGTCCCCTTCCGTAAAAAGAAGGGAAGGGCTTGTTGATAATAAGATGTTCAGCAGGAAACAACGACGCTACCTCAGGACGTTGGCTCTTAAACGGAAAAAAAAGAAGTAACCTATTGTTCACCTCCGTGATCATAGGATAGGCAGTAAAAAGGCACAGGCTTGCGGGAGCCCGTACTTCCAATTCCTGTGTTTTTTTACTGCTATAGATTATGCAAGACCCTTGACGAAGGGCATTGTTGTAAATCAAAGGGCGTAAGAAAGCCGTGCCGCCTACGGCAACAAAAACCTTTTTTAAAAAGGATAAAGCTATGAAAGAGTTTGAAGAAGTAGTTGATGATAGTGAGCTGCATTTTACTGATGGTGGTGAAGACACAGGTGCTGCGGTGGCTGACCCAGTTGAGGATCCAGAGGATGCAAACGGCAACCAGAAGGATCCTGCTGCAGGTCGGGACCCTGCGGAGCCAAAAGAGGAGATGGTTCCCCTCTCTGCGCTCAAAAGCGAGAGGATGATAAGGCAGAATGCCGAACAGAATCTCCAGATTATGAACGATACCATTAAGGCTTTTCGTGCTACGGACAATGATGGAACGTCGCCAAAAGATATGGGTGACGTAACTGATGACACCGTAATCACGGGGAGGGAGCTGAGAGATATCGTTGGTAAGATAGAGAACAAGTTTGAACAGCAACTCTCTGCTATAGGAGCGCAGAACTCAACAGAAACCGCTTTGCTACAGGTAAAGGCACAGTATCCAGACTACGATGATGTTATTAATACTAATTTAATAAATGTACTCGAAGCTCAACCACAGATGAAGCAGGCTCTGTCTGAAGCCTCTGAAAGGTTCAGACCTTTACTGGCTTATAACATTGCAACACTTGACCCAGCTTATGTAAAAAGAACAACTACGAACAAGGTCAGGAATAAGATTCAAAAGAACGCAAAAACTCCTGCGTCAGTGAATGCTACGGGAGGTGCTGCGGACGACACGGATCTGGCAAGGGTTATAGCCAATGAATCACAGGCGGACTTCAATAAACGAGTCGAAGCAGTGAAGCGCAAGGCAGCTCAATGAGTATGAACAAGGAGACTAACAGTGGCGATTACTACGACATCAGAAGTGGATCCAGCGGTATCCACATATTATGACAGGATACTGCTGGAACGTGCATTACCGTTCCTCATTCATGATATGTTTGCGGAACAAAGGGATATTCCCGCCAAGAGCGGTAATATCATTAAGTTCAGGCGGTACAGTGCGCTGACAACAGCTACTACGCCTTTAACAGAAGGTCAGACTCCTAACGGTCAGAAGCTTGCGAAGACTGACTTGACGGCAACTATAGCCTTCTATGGTGACTTCGTTACTATAACCGATGTCATCGACTTGACAGTCGAAGACCCAGTCCTTACCGTTGAAGCAGAGCTTCTGGGTGAACAGGCTGGTGAGACCCGAGACGAGCTTACAAAGGATATGCTGTCTGCAACGGCATCCCTTACACAGGCGACTCAGGGTGCAAACGGCAGCACTCCGACAGAAATCAACAAGACTGACATCCAGACCGTCGTGCAGACGCTGCTCGGCAACAAGGCGAAGATGTTGAGATCTGTTGTAACTGCAAGCCGTGGGGTCGGAACCACTCCAGTACGAGCAGCGTTCTGGGGTACTATGCACAGTGATATCATCACTCCCGATCTCGAAGACGTACAGGAGTTTATTCCAACTGCGAAGTACCCAGCACAGAGTACTGTACTGGAATCGGAGTGGGGTTCAACTGGCAATGTAAGGTGGGTGTACTCAACCAATGCCGAGAAGACTTCTGGATCACCTAATACATACAACCTTAATATCATCGGCAGAAATGCTTATGCTATTACTTCTATTACAGGAGGAACTCTCAAGAACATCGTCAAGAACTTCGGTGATGGTGATGATCCTTTAAACCAGAGAGCAACTTCTGGCTGGAAGTTTGCGTATGTATCGAGAATCCTGAACGATAGTTTCATGCATATCCTTCAGGTCTCAAAGGCGTAAACAGTTTCAAGATGTAAATTATATAGCCAATAGGTAACCTTTTAGATGGGAGTTAAACAATGGGCTTAGTCCAAATGAAGTCAGGCAAGATTACCGCTACAGCAACAGAAGCCAGTGACGGTAAGAATGTAGATTGCGGGTTCATACCAGAACTCGTAATAATTTTCAATGAAGACGTTGCAGATGGTGAAGACGGTCTTCTGATTCGGTTCGGGGGGATGGCTGCTGCACAGTCTGCCAAGATTGTCCGCTTGGATAACGATGGTGGCAGTGATAATGTAAACCTTGTTGACGAGACCACCAACGGTCTCTCAGATTACAATACAGGGTCTACGGCTGCCGCTTCGTCTACCTTAACGGGTACGTCAACATCTACTGCAGGATCAGCAACTCTGGCGGGAACAGGAGGCGCAGTGTATTCCACTGAACTTTCAGCTGGAGACATCATTGAAGTCGGGTCGGAAAAGAGAAGGGTAACTGCAATTGCAAGTGACTCTTCCCTGACAGTTGATTCGGCATTCCGTGTAGCTGCTGCCGATACCTCTGCCACGAAGTTCGCAGCAGGTGCGTTGGTAACAAGAAGTGGTTTTAAGGGATTTACAATTCCTTCTAACTTTATCACGGCAACAAGTGACGTACTTCACTTTGCAGCATTCGGAACACAGTTTGAAGCTTAAAGCTTAATTTCTGGTGCAGGGAGATGAACATACTCTCCCTGTGCTGGGATTTATAAACTTGGCAAATTTTAGAAGGAGACGAAAAAATGGAAGCAGTTGCGGAAAAAGGAAAGACGACAGTAAAGGCAAAGTATTCTTCAGTGACGACAGTGAAAAAGCCTATACCAGAGGACACGAACTTTATGGTTGTGAGATTTCAGAATATGGAGTCCGCAAAGGTTCCTCTTGAATTCAGTGCTGGGGCTCCGATATCAAATGAGATCCGCAGCTATGTTTTAAAAGACGGGTTGTGTTATAACCTGCCCGAGAGACTGAGGAACCATATCGCTGGATTGTATTATCCAGTATACAACAACGTGCCCGATCCGAACTTTCCAGACAGTGGTCAGTACAGGTCGATGCAGACGGGCAAGAAGTACAGGTTCGTTCTCTCTACGGTTATAGACGACAAGGATCCTGTTTATGAACACCTGAGAGAGAAGTTGAATTGCAAGATTTCACCTGCAATGCTCAGTGAGACTACAAAGGCTCCGAAGGCATCTGCAGACGTTTTGTCGGCACAAAAACAGCAGGAGCTGGTGAATGACAATACTAATCTTATGAAGAAGCTCGACGAGGTAATAGAACAGAACAAAGATCTGGCATTTTCGCTTAACAAAGCAAAGGGTGAAAACAAAGACCTGAAAAAGAGTATTGAAGTGAAGAAGGTTGAGGAGAAAGACTCTAAGAAAGAAGAGGATAAATCTTCGGACGACGATCTTTAAACGGAGTAGTTAATGGCACAGACATGGGACTTGACAGCTATAAGGGCAAAGGTGAGAAAGCTTACTGGTACGCCTTCAACGGGTCAATTGTCAAACAGCGACCTCGATAATTACATAGATAATTATTACAGGAACGTATTGCCGTTGCAGACTCATGCGACGGAGTTTGACAAGTTTGACGGCTCTGCGGGATTCACTGGTACGACTACGGCTGGTACGGGAGAGTATGCATTTGGAGCTGATGTGTTTGGTATCAGGGAACCAATCATATTTGACAGTGAGAACATTACGTTAAATCATGATTTTACCAACTTCATCAGGAAGTATCCTCCGAGTGACACTACACAGTCAAAGCCACAGGAAGCAGCGATCTTTGAACGGAAGCTCTGGCTCAGACCTCTTCCAGATAACAATAGCGGTTCAAACTATACGTTTGAGGCTCCGAAGATAGATAGACCGACTTCATTGTCTGCAGTTAGTGATGAGCCCGTTGACCAGTTGTACGGTCCTGCAATTGCGTATGGAGCATCGGTAGACATTCACATGGACAGGGGAGAAGACGAACAGGCAGCGAGTAGAGCAAGGGTACTTGAAGTTTATATGTCTTTGATTTTTAGAAAGGATATTGCCTCTGAAATTGGTCGTTCGGCAACACCTAATTTTTAAAGGAATAAATTATGACATGGGATGCAGCAAAACCTGCGGGAAGTCAAAAAATAAGGCTCAGTGATGAGGAAATAAGGGCTAACTGGGCAGCACTTGAAGATGCCCTTGCGAGAAATCATAACTTTGCTGGTACTTTAGGAGGTGATGCTGGTGAACACACTGTAGTGGAGCTTCAGGATCAGGCAGGGAATCCAGCTACACCTGCAAGCGTAATAGGGCTTTATAATAATGCGGATAAATTATATTTCAGGCTTGCAAGCAGCGGTACGGTTACTGAAATAGCTGAGGCTTTTCCATCTGGAACAAAGATGTTGTTTGTTCAGAATTCTGCGCCTACGGGCTGGACATTTGTCTCTGAAAATAACGATACGGTTTTTATCAATCAAAGCACGGAAGGCAATGGCGCAACCACAGGTGGCAGCTGGACTATATCAGGTGTATCGGTAGATGGGCATACACTGACGACATCGGAAATGCCAGCCCATACTCATACTGGTTCGTTTTCTGGCTCAGGCAGTGAAACAGGGGCGGGTGGCTCTGGTGCTAGTGTAAAAACCTCTGCCCATACAACAAGTTCTACTGGTGGAGGTGGCTCGCATACTCACAATATGACTCTGGGAAGTTCGTGGAGACCTGCATGGGTGGGAGTGATAAGCTGTACTAAAGATTAATTATGAATTATAAAAACGCAAACAAGTGTCATAAATGTCCGCAATCTAATGACGAAAAAGGATGTCCTCATTGGATGGAAATAACTATGACCAATGACTCTAAAGAGTTTAAAGTCGAGAAGGCGTGTGGTCATGTGTTAATGCCCAAGTTATTAATGATGACTGTAAATGCTGCCAATAGAACAACCGAGCAGGTTTCTGGAGTTCAGAATGAAATTGCAAATGGATTCCATACCTTGTCTAATTTGAAGTTGATTAAAACAGGAGGTAGTCAGTGGTAGTAGGCTATGAAGCTTTTCCTATAAGTGATTTTAAAAGTGGTCAGGTAAATGTAAGGGAGCCTTGGCTTGTTCCAGAGGATGCATTTGAGTCTCTCCAGAACGGGTTTATAAAAAATGGCGTTCTGCAGAAAAGACTCGGATATAGCCAGTGGGCAGAAATGGCTCATTTTGTATCTGCCGAAAACATAGCTGACACCAGCCAGTCAGCATCTCACACTCTTTCAAATCTCCCTGTCCGCTCGGGAGTAGTTGGAACTGTGGTTATTACAGATTCTGGCGGAGGACCTCAAACACTTACGGATGATGGTGAGGGTGGGTTTACTGGGGACGGCACGACAAGCACAATAAATTATACAACAGGCGCAATTGCTCTTGAGTGGGACGCAGCACCAACTGGTGCAGTTCAGGTAAGTTATAGCTTTGTTGACGGCAATGCTATAATGGGTATAGCAAATCACATTACACCTGTAGGGGGGTCAAACCTTCTCGTCTTTGATACCCAGAGAGTTGCGAAGTGGAATGTTCAAACCTCTGGGCTTGATGATATACCAAAGGCAGATAGATTTTCTGGAAGTACGAGTCAGTTTTTTCATTGGGCGAACTGGGCAGGGACGCTTTACTTTACTAATAACAGCGATGTTATTGATTCTTATAACGGAACAAGTCTTTCAAAGCCGACTGTAAATCTGGGCGCAGGGAATATTACACTTACCTGCCTGCTGGTGTTTGCATACAAAGACCATCTTGTGTGTTTTCGTACGACAGAAGACGGAACGCTTCATGCACAAAGAGCGAGGTGGGCAACCGCAGGAGGCATAGACTTTACTAATGATGGATTTGTGGATGCTCCTACATCTGAATTTATAAATGGCGGTGCGTTTCTTAACGATGAACTTGTTATCTTTTTCGAGAAATCAATTTGGTTGTTTAAACATACACAGAATGTAGACCTTCCTTTCAGGTGGGAAAAGATAGACAGCTTCAGCGGTTCACTTGCCAAACATTCAATATTGTCTTTTTCTAATGAAGTTAGTGCGGTAAGTGCTTCAAATGTTATTTCTACGGATGGATTAAGCGCAAGGGTTGAAAATTTAAAGGTACCCGACGCAGTACAGGATTTTGACCAAGAAAACTTTAATCTTATTTATTCAATTTTCTTGGAAGAACTTGATCTTCAGTTTATAAGCTACCCCAATGCGAACAGTACTACAAACGACAGGATGCTTGTCAGGAACAGAGTTAATAATACATGGTCTATATTTACTATAGGATTTCATTCTCTCGGGGGATGGACTGTAGATGCTGATTTAACATGGGATGGGTTTGGAGAAACGACTTGGGACGAAGTAGAGCCAACATGGGATGCCAATACGGGTCAGGCTGGTTTTCCCGTAACACTTGCAGGGACAACAGCAGGAGTTGTTCACAAGCTTAACACTACGGGTGCCGACAACACTGCTGCCTTTGAGTTCTCCGTAAAAACAAAGAAACTCAATCCGTATGTAAAAAAAGGGTTTAAGGCGAGGCTTGGGTATGTTGACCTGCTTGTTGACAGGGATGATAGTGTCACCCTTGACGTAGCTCTTTTTATAAATGAAGATTCGAGTGCCTACCAGACTGACACATTAACATTTGACGACCCTTCTGACAGCAACGATGATAAGGTGTGGAAGAGAGTTTACTCTGGGGCAATCGGAGAGTTTCATTCAATGGTTTTGAGTAAAAGTGCTACAGGGCAGACACCGAAGATCCATGCAATAATTCCGTATTTTCTGCCAGTAAAAGGAAAGTTTGGAGTATGAAAGCTGATGACAAAAAGGTATTGCCACTTGACGAGCAGGCTATTCTATCCAGTGAGAACGAAGACCATGAACAGTTAAATGATTATTTCAGAAAGCTGATAAAATCTTTGCAGGAGATGTATTCTCATTTATCTAATATTATAAATATAAACGATGACCTTGACCGTGTGACTTCAGGTATTACAGCATCTACCACACAAACGCAGGGTCAGCAACCTTTAACTTCAACAATAAATGAGATTTCTACCGTAGCAAATGCAAACGATACAGTGACACTGCCGACTGCAAAGACAGGGCTGACAGCAGTTATTATCAATAACGGTGCAAATACGTTAAAGATATTTCCTGCAAGCAGTGATAATTTAGGTGCGGGTGTTGATACCTCTACGACTCTTGCAAGCGGAAGCAATGTAACGTACAGGGCATATGATATTACAAATTGGGAAAGCACATGATACTTTTCATAAGCAAATTTGGGGCATCGCTTCCCATCGTTTACCGTATGAGACGAGAAGGTGCAGAAACTGAGATTTATATTCACAATGATTTGTACCAGAATAATTATAACGGCATCATCGATAAGGTGCGGATTTCTGACCTGAAAAAAATGATAGACAAAGCAGACAAAATAGTGTTTGATTCGAACGTAGATTTGGGATCTCTGCAAGACTGTTTAGAAAATAAAACAATAAACCAAAGAAGGGGTCTACATAATTACGAATCCGACCCTGTAGAGGCAAAAAAGCTTGCGAAACAGGCTGGAATCAAGGTGAAAAAGGGAGCCAAGGGCATACAACTCGTTGCGGAGATGTGGTTTAACGGCAAAGAGCCTGTACTGTTTACTTATTCGTTACCGAATCAGTGCCTGCTTACAGGAGATTTGGGACAAAAGATGGCATCACAGTCTGTCTGTCTATGGGTTAAGCACGGGGCTGAGTTGCTCAAAAAGGAGCTGGAATCACTTGTGCCTATGTTGACCGACCAAGGGTACGTCGGAGCCGTCAGCGTCGATTGTACGGTGAATTCAAGGGATAAAAAGCCCTATTTCAACAACTGGAGGTTTGGGTTCAGGTATGACAGTATATTTTGTCTTTTGGCATTGTTACAGGTCTCAGTTACTGAGTTCCTGACGGAAGGATTTACGAAGGCTGGTGATGGCTTCGCCTGTTCCGAGAGAATAACTATACCGCCATACCCTTATACGTCTAAAGACCTCTTGTCTTTGGCTGAAAACGTCAAGCTGAATATGGACATAAAGGACTCAAACGGATTCTGGCTTCAGGACGTTAAGAGCGAAAACAACGAAGTACGATGTGCGGGATCCGACGGAGTTCTGGGGGTTATGGTCTCAACTGGCAGAAAGATCGAAGATGGGTTCGGGGATGTATACAAATCGATTCGGAAACTAAATATAGATGCACCACTTCAATTCAGAATAGATGGTGCGAAGGAAGCAAATAAAAAATACAAGAAACTTAACGATTGGAACATTTGTGTAAATTAAGGAGATAGCTATGGGATTTTTTGGTGATTTATTTAAAGGATCGCAAACCGAAATTGACGCAGCACCGTTTACTACCACCCCTATTGATACAAAAAGAGAAAGTCAGATAGGTCTTACTGACAGCCTTAGTAATCTGTTGAGGGGAATTACTGATCAAGGCGGAAGGGTTGACCCATATAGCGGAGATTTAACAGCTCAGACATCTGGTCTTGAGCAGAAATCGTTTGACTCAATAATGGATCTGTTTCAGTCTGGCGGGCAAACACAGAATTTTATACAGGACGCACTTGGTCAGTTTAATCCACAACAGACCATTGACAGGTTCAACGAATATCAACGACCCTTTGCGGAAAGGAACCAAGAGGAATCGAGAAGACGGTTGCTTGAAAGGTTTGCAGGAGTCGGTGGCTTTGACAGCGGGGCAAGCAGGAGAGCGTTTGCACGGGGAGAGACAGATTTTAATCTCGGGCTCCAATCACAACTTGGGAACCAGTTGAATATAGACCAGAAAAGACAGGATGCCAGAAACCTTACTGGTCTTAATGCACTTTTAGGCATACAGGATCAAGGGGTTCAGGGTGGTGGCGTGGAAAGAGGAATAGAGCAGGGAGGTCTTGACAGAATACTAAACGAATTCGTAAGACGTCAGGGTGTAGACCCACGACTTGGTTTAACTGGACAAGCCTTAACGGCAGATACATTTACACCATTTATAAATCAAGGCAGCACAGCGATCGGACCAAGTGCAGCAAGTCAGATAGGTCAATTAATGGCAGGTGCGGGTAAACTGGCAACGGGTCTTGCTGCCTAATGGCAGCAGTTCTAATCGAAGCTGTTAAAGAACTTAAAGACAGAGTTGTTGTTCTTGAGAAAGAGACACAGGACTCACTTATATCAGTGAACAGTTAAGGCAGGAGTAATATTATGGGACAACCAGTAATAGCAGGCGGAAATATAATAAGAAGACCGCAGGAGAATCTGGAAGGCTTACTTGGTGGCGTTGGGGAAATCATCGGTGCCATTCGCCAGCAAAGAGGGGATAAAGCGGTAGCTTCAGAGTTAAAGAACATCCTCGCAGGGGCTGATCAAGATCCCAGAACAAGAGATCAGGGTTTTCTGGGTGTGTCTGGAATTGATCTTGATGCTCCACTTGACAGCTCTAAAGCTAATCTTGGACTTGATACAACACAAGCACAGGTTCCATTACAGGGAGAAGACAGACTGGGGGCAATGTTGAATGCGAGTCTTGACCCGAGAGCAAGTAAAAAGCTTAGTAACAGGCTTCAAACGACAGCAACTATTATGGCTCCAAATATCAGGCAGACCCTCTCTGATATCGCTACTGGTGAAAGAACTAAAGATCTTATTGAAGGCAGAGTTAACGTGCAGAACCTCGCTGATGAAGCTGCTTTGAAAAGAGCTGAGCTCACTGCTGGTAGTAAGAAAACCAATTATACTCTTAACACTTATAATGACGATGGCTCAGTTAAGCAAAAACAACTCTTATCGCTTGCACCGACAGACATAGCAGGGGTACTAGCTAGTTTAGGTGATAACCAAAAACTTCTATGGGGAAATACAACAGTACCCAAAACAGGTAAACAGAATGCAATACGCACAAACCCAGTAGATGGAACTAAATCCAAAGTCAAGGCAACGCTGAAAGAGATAGATAAAGATCCAAATTTAGCGCTGGTAGAGCAAAAGGACAAGCTCGCAACACATATTAACGCTGCAGGAGAGGTCGTTCTTGTTAATTTGGACAAACGAACAGTTACTCCTCTTGGAGAGGAACAAATTACTGGCTCTGAAACAGGCGGAGCTGGTGACCCGAGTTTTGACCCGAGAGCGTCTTTCTTAAATGCAGAAAAAGTTGTATTGGGAACTGGTTTAATGTCAAAAATTAGAACTGGTTATGCGAGGTTGCTTGGTCCTTTTCTCCGTGGTGTTCAGGCAAAGGACACCAGACAAATGACAACTGATTTAAATTTGGTTAACCAGTCAATAATAGAAAGGCTTAGAATTAACAAGAATAGATTTACAGCGATAGAAAAAGATATGTTAGAAAAACTTATTCCAAATACTAAGTCTTTGTTGGAAGACCCAGAAGTTGTATGGGTCAAGCTTAAAGAGGCATCAAGGTATTTTGAGTTCCAAAATGAGACAGATAGGCGGAGATTACAAGGGACTTTAACTCTGAGTAAGAGAAAAGAAATCTTAGACGATGTATCACAACGAGATGCAGTAATAGCATTGATTCCGTCAATACCGATACTTGAACATCTCATAGACCCAACAGCGCCATTAAACGCAAACCAGTTCAGGTCTTTAGGACAGATTAAGGTTTTTAACGACAGTGTTAAACTTGGCGAGCGTAGCCGATCTGAGTGGGCAGCTATAAGGGCAAGAGCGGCTGAATTGATAGGGAGAAGAAGATAAAATGGAACCATCAGAAGATTTCGGCACTCAATTATTAGAAGATTTAGACAAAAAGATATCAGGTGAGGAAGAATATGAGGCTAATCCCGATAGAACCAATCCTTTTGGAGAGAGTACGGACAGAGCCCTTCGGAATATCAATAAAGGAGTCGGTTTGTCGTTGGGAATCCCAAGCGCAATTGTTGACGGGGTTATTGCTACAAACCCTGTTAATATAATGACTAATTTTCGTAAGGAAGTAGCCGAGCGTCATGGGTATACTACAGGAGAGCCTGAAACCAACGAGGATATGGTAAATCCTTTTATATCAGGTCCAGAAATTTTAGATTTTTTTGAACAACAAAACATGACCTTTTCACCCGAGGATCAGCCTGACGAAATGAGCGATCGAATAGTTCAAAATTTAGGTGCAGCACTTGTTTTTGCTCCATACTTGCCACTTACGCCTGCAGCTTTGGCAGTTGAAGGCGGTGCTGCGTTTACTGGAGCGGTAACAGGAAAACTGCTTCAAGACAATACAGAGTTTGGTAGGGACAACCCAGACCTTGCAAGAGCGTTGGGAGAGATAACAGGAGGTATTGGAGGGGGGATAAGCACTGCTAGTATGTTGGGAAGTTTACGGGCAATAAGAATGTTTATGAAAAATGGTGGAACATACGGCATGGTTATGAAGAAAGGAAAAAATGTACTAAAGAAAATTATTCCTACTAAAGAAGAAAGGGTAGGGGGAAGGATAAAGGGGACAAACCCAGAAATTGAAGCCAGCATACAAAATATAGATGAAGCAAATCAGATTGATGAGTTCAAAAACCTGTCGCCAGCGGAGAAAGCAGGCACAATAGGAACTGCAAGGCTGCAGGCAACTATAGAATCTACTTCGCCAGATATCGAATTACAACTCAGAACCCAGAGAAATAAAAATATTGAAAATCTTGAAAGAAAAACCACTATTGAAGGTGACGTTGATGATACAAGACGGATGCTTGAACTGAAACAGGCAAAATTGATAGATGAAGCAGGTGATGCTCTCAGGCTTATAAAGGATACAGACGATCCCGCAGTGATAAGCACTATAGTTCAAGGTAAGCTGAAAACTATGTATGATGACTTTAGAAATGCTGAAGCAAGGCTATGGAATAAGCAACCAAAGTCGTTAATAGTAGAAGCAGATGGATCGGAAATAAACAAGTTTTTTATTGAGGTGCAAAAAAAGCTTAAAACTGACACTGGAAGTTTTAAACAGGATGTTGATGCTGCTTTGTTTCAAAAACTTGGAACTAGACAGCCAGTCATGACGGGAAAACAGGGTAGACCAGAACTTAAATTGCAAGGTGGTGAATTATTTGTACTAAAAAAGAATGCAGATGGAAAGCTTGTTGATTCCGCAACGGTACAATCAATGCACAGTTTCTACTCAAAACTGGGAGAGAGAATTCAAAAGCTATCAACAATAAGGGGTCAAGCTGCTAAGATAAGACTGTTAACCCAAGCTAGAAATGCTATTTTTAAGGATTTAGACCGAGCAGGTGCTGGTGAACAATATAGAAAGCTCATAGACTTCAGCAGGGTGGGCAACAAGAAGTTTACACAAGGGGCTGTTGGTAAAGTGTTGGGTTTTGAAAGAGGAGACATTCCTTTTGAAACGCAGTCGCTTGATATCATCCTTGGCAGTGGTGGAGAGATTGGATTACAGAATGCAAAGCAGGCTCTTAACGCCAGTCCGCAGGCAAAGATTGATATGGGTAACTTCTTAAAATCCAAATTTGCTTTATATGCAAAGAATGAGCTTAATGATAAGGTTAACGTAGATAGAGGTCGGCAGTTTATGAGGAAGCACAGAGAAACACTAGACGAACTTTTTCCTGAAGTAAAAGCAGAGCTTGATAATGCCATTACTACCCAAGCAAGTGTTGATGAAATTAGTGGGGTTGGACAGATATCAAAGGCAACCCCCCTCCAGAAGGAGAGGTATGCAGCAGCGTTCTTTCTGAATCAGAATCCTAATGAGGAAATGGATAAACTTTTAAGACTTGGAAACATACAAAGAACAGAGTTTTTAACAGATATAGTTGCAGAAGTTGGTAAGGATAAGTCTGGTAGGGCGTTGGCGGGGCTTAAAAATGCCTTCGGACAGGAACTGGTGAAATTCTCAAGAAAAGCTGCTGCTGATGGAACTGATGTTATCAGTGGAACTAGAATGATGACAAGATTAAACCAGCTTGAAAAAACAATTTTAAGCTCAAAGCTTCTTACGCCAGAAGAGTTTGGCAGGATGAAGCGAATTGCCGAAGCGTTCAGGAAAATACAGTTTGTGCAAGCAGCGGAACCTTTAAGCGGAGGAGTTATAGATGATCTCACAGGAAAGCTGTTGTCTATCCCCCTGAGAGGATTTGCTGCAACTGCTGGTGGTCGCCTCGGTGGCAATCTTGGTGGTATGGGTGGTGGTCTTCGTACTGCAAATATATTCAGTAAAGAAATGGACGCATTTTTACAGGGGTTTACAAACGATGGTGCTAAAGCACTTCTCCTTCGCAGCGTAGTTGATGAACCATTAATGAAAGATTTGCTCACAAACGCATCGAAATTAAAACCTAAAGAAAGAATTGCTTTATTTGAAAGAATTAAAACGAAGGCAAGAGAAGCGGGTATAGCTGTTGGCACTACTCCATTAAAGTTGAAAAGGCGTGTGGGTGACGTTGTACATGAAACGGTAACTAAGGTTCTTAATGAGTCGCCAGCATCTGCATTTACGCCAGCAGCAGCCACTGTGTCAGAAGCTACAAATCAGGATATCGTTCAAAAAAGGGATGAAGAACTGAGAGAGTCTGCTGTCATTAAAGAAGAGATACAGGAAATGGTGAAACAAGCGTTACAATAACAACTTTTATTTCAATGTATATTTTTATAGCAAGGAGGAGACAAGTATGAAACTGAAGAATACTATATTTGCAACCCTTTTAGCAGGAGCAGTACTCCTTCCTGCTGGGATGTCAAAAGGTGCCGACAGGAATTACGGGTCGGTGGAGGTGGGTCAGTTTTTAAAGACCCCGAAAATTGAGGGATCCAAGACGGATCTTACTATAAACACTAAGTCTACTACCAGTTTTAAGATCGCCAATACAACTGAGGCTGATATAGCTGCAGACGGAATGAACATTATCGCTGGTGACTCTTACCAGATTGCAGATACTTCCGTTCTTAATGCGACAACTCTCGGTTCGGGAGTTACGGCATCGAGTTTGACCTCTCACGGTAACCAGACAAGGAAAGAGAATATACGTCCATTTGACGTTGGTCTCAACCCTACTGGTCCTCAGCCAGTTCAGACAACTACAGAAGGCGGGACTGCTAATGTGTGGCAGGTGCTTCGGTTTGATGGTGATGGTGGTAGCACGGGCGACAACCATGTTTACTTTCCTTGGCACGTTCCTGATGGCTATGTTACAGACAGTGGTCGTTTAAATGTTATGTGGTCTTGTGAGTCCGCAGAGACAGCAGGAGATGCAGCCGTATTTAATCTGAATGTTCTTGCCGTTGCATCTTCCGAATCAGTGGACGCAGCCGTAACTGCAGCCACTACAAATACTGACGTGCAGTGGTCGGGGACAGCAGATCTTCGATTTACTACCCAGATTAATTTTGAGGTAGTGGATATAGCAGTAGATGATGTGGTTTACTTAGACTTCTCTGTTGATGAAAGCGCAAGTGCGTTCACAGACACGATAGATATTCACAACTTTGAAATTGAACACGAATCTACTGAATAAAATATGACGTCAATATTTATACTTTTGCTGGTAACAGTTGCGGGAGTGAACCTAGTGTTTGCTCCCTGCACTGTTGCTGCATATGATGTAAGTAAAATTGTCTGGGTGTCAATTCTCGTTGCTGTAATGCTTATAGTTTGGTGTGTACAGGTACTAAACACCAATAGGTTTTGTGGATTTAGCAAGACCAAGACATTGAACTTGGGCTTGCTGGCTTATATCGGGATCGTTATTATATCTATAGTCTTTTCCGATGACTGGGTTGTTAATTTTGTCGGGTTTTACAAGAGGCAGGCAGGGTTTATTTCCCTGATAGTTTATATAAGTCTCTTTATAATCTCCGCCAATTTCATTAACAGAAGAAACGCACAGGTTTTGATAAGCACTTTGGTGTGGGCTGCGTTGGCAGCCTGTATCTACGGGCTTATACAGACGTTTGGCTTGGATTCTCTTACTAAAGTTGAAGGTCGGATATTTTCCGCCTTTGGAAACTGTGTGTTTTACTCGGCATTTCTGGCGATGGCAATGCCCTGTATGTATTACAAGATCTTTAAGGCTGAAGCGCTTGCTTGGCGAATTGTATATGTTTTTATGCTGGCGATACTGATAGCCAACATGTTTAACACTCAGGTTCGGTCAGGCTTAATCGCTGCTTTTGTTTCAAGTATTATATTTTTATATTTCTCTAAGGTGATTACATTATCGAAAAAGAATGTCTTGAGAGTCGGGGTTATCGGAGCGGGTGTTTTTGCTTTGGGGCTTGTTATACTTTACATTCAAGGATATAGTTTTATAGAGAGAATTTTCAGTTATGTAAATTACCAAGACAGAATATGTATGATACTTGCATTGCCAGCAGTCATAAAGAACAACCTTATAACTGGCGTTGGAAGTGAGGGTCTTAGGCATGTGTTAGTGTATAAGTCTCATGTTACTGACAACACGCATAATGTGTTAACTCAACAGCTTATTTCTTACGGAGTCTTTGGGTTTCTGGCGTACATTTATTTAATAAAATGTTTCTGTTGTGATGTGTGGAAGGCTTATAAACATGAACATGATAAGCTATTGATTACTGTGTTGTTTGCAGGCTGTGTTTCGTTCTTTGTATTTCTTCAGTTTAATCCGTCACACATAGCAATAACTGCTACGTTTTGTGTTTTATCAGGTGCAATTTATGGTATTAAAAATAACAGCGAGTATGGTGATATTCTTAGCTTTTAGTCTGGCGGTGTACAGCTCTATGAAGTTCGTAGCTGATATGCAGATGCAGGTTGCACGACACGCTTATATAAATAAAGAGATCACAATGGCAAAGCTCTATTCCGAGAAGGCAATGCGGTGGAACCCTTTTGAAAGAAGGTACCTTGGAAACACCGACAAGATAAACAGAAAATATACAGAACTGATAACTATAATGAAGAATAAGGAGACGAAATGAAGAAAAAAATATTAGCGTTGTGCTTTGCCTCTATATTTTTTACAGGGCTTTGTTTTGCCCAGAACACTCAGAACGGTGTTACTTTTAAGAAGTTTAAGACGAAGTATCATCAATATATTGAAGCAAAGATTTTTGACAACTTGGATCCAGACGGAACAGAGGTTTTTAACGATGCCTCTGAAGTAGCTATTACTTCTGGATCTCTTAATACTGCCGAGTACAATGAAGACATGACGGTGCAGATTTCCTGTCCGACATTGGGGTCTGATGCCGTTGATGTTTCGGTTTACGGGCAGTTCTCGCTTAAAGACGATACTGCAGAGGGATGGTCTTTGCTGTTTACCGAGTCCATAACCACACACACAACCTCATCAACGCTTACAGAGATCGCTATAGCAGAGGAGCCTCTCCATACAAGAGTTGGAGTGAAGTCTACTGGAGCTGATGGTACAGACGATGTCACTGTTATATTTCTGGGCAGGGGGAGAGCAAAATGAAAAAGAAATTCTATTTTATCATACTTCCGACCCTTGTTTTATGCCTTGGTGCTGGAAGTTTAAAATCTACGGCAATCCAACAGGGCTTGAAAGCTATGTTCGGTGATGATGGCAAGTTTTTAAGGATTGATGTAACTGAGGTTACGGCACCAGATACACCCAAGGAAAATAAAGGTGTCATATATGCAAAGGCAGACCACAAACTATACTATAAAGACGAAAATGGTGCCGAGTCAGATCTAACACAGGGAGTAGGCAGTGGTGACAACGTATCCGTTAATGGAGTCGGTGTCGTAGACCCTGACTTCGTTACTACTGGAGGGCAGATCACATTTACTGACACCTCAAACACTGTTACTGCTGACATAACAGATGACACTGTACTTGAGGCTGACCTTAAAGCGGTAAATGCTTCGGCAGACGAAGACATCCTGACGAGGGAGAACACAACTGGCGACTTTGAATGGCATACGCCTTCAGAGTTGGGGATCCCTTCTTCAATTGAAAATCTAAGTTTTTTTGCTGCAACTACTTCGGCTCAACTTGCAGGTGTGATATCGAATGAAACAGGCACGGGGGTGTTGGTATATGGAACGACTCCGACCTTTACAACGAGTATAGATGTCACTGGTGGAGGAGAAATAGATGCTGGTGGTATGAATATAGATGCCAGCAATAGCTTCTCAATCGCCAGTACGGACGTTATTGCGGATTCGGCAGGTACAGCTACCCTTTCAAATATAGATGCCTTAGATGCCACTACAGAGACAACGGTGGAAGCAGCGATAGACTCACTTCCAAATGTTACAACGGCAGCAGCCCTTTCTACTGTCGGTGTCATTGGTTCTGGTACATGGCAGGGTACATCAATTTCCACAACATATACAGATGCAAAAGTTACAAGTGTTTCTGGCTCGACAGGTGCAGTTGCAGATGGCGATATAGACCACGACTCTCTGGCAAACTTTGCGTCTAATGAACATTTTACACAGGCTAATATTACCGCTACGGGAGCTTTAGATTCTGGGTCTATTACCAGTAACTTTACAAGTATAGACGTAGGAGCTGGTGCTGTAGCTGGCGGATCTTTCGATGCATCTGAAGGTAGTATAACAAATGTAAATGACATTGCGTGTGATTCTATTACTGCTGATGATGGTACTACTATAGATATTAACGACTTGGTTATCATGAATGACTTTGAGCTTCAGCGGGCAACCATAAGGGATTATGGAGAAACCACAAATACCGTTGCTGCTACTGGAGCTACAGAGACGCTTGACCTTACAGTTGCAAACGTACACGACATAACATTAGACGAAGCCTGTACGCTTACATTTTCAAATCCTCCAGCGTCTGGGACGGCAGGATCCTTTACGTTAATACTTAGACAAGATGGTACAGGTGGGTACGCTACAACATTCCCCGCTTCTGCAGATTGGGCAGCAGCTACTGCGCCAACTCTTTCGACAGGTGCAAACGATGTAGATATTTTGGTCTTTATAACAGTTGATGGTGGAACTATTTGGCATGGCATGGTAGGCTCTGCAGATTCTAGTTAAGGAGGTAACATGAAAAAAATATTATTGATACTATGTTTACTGTTTTGTGCTTCTACTTCAATAGCTGCAGAATATGTTCACATTGAAGATAATCCGTTAAGAATTAAGAAACTACCCTTTAAGTGGACATTTGCAGACGGAAGCATGACTGGCAATTTCAATTTAATGGAACCGAGTGTTTTAATTGCAGAGGGCTGGAGGAAGATTACTGTGGACAATTCTCCACGTTTTAACAGAAGATTGCAAACGGCTGGCAGGTGGAATATTACTGTATTTGCAGATCATGCAGAAAAGGACAGGGTTGTTACAGACAGAGACTTAGAAACTGTGCGAGCAGAGGTAAGATCAGCAATTAAAAGTGAAGGGGTCAATATATTGCTTGCAAAGTGGGATCTGCGTAAAAAGCAATTAGGGTTCAATACGGCTGCAGAAAACGCTGCTATGAATGCAGATAGAGTAGCCTTAATTAATTACTTTAAAAATATAATAAAACCACTGATTAATAATGCAACTACCGTACAGGAACTCGGAAATCTTACCAACGGAAATGGATACACATGGTTGGCACCAGAACCTGTATCTCCGCCAGTTCAGCCAGTTCAAACAATTACAACGGGGGAATTTAACAATGCTGATGAATAGAAGGGACTTTTTGGTGAAGGGTGGAGTTGTTGTCGGAACTTCGCTTATTCCGAATACTGCCCTTGCTGTGTTTGGCTCGTCAGTTAGAGGGACGATGGGAGCAGCAGGTGCAGCAGGAGCAGCAGGTGGAGATGTTACGAGTTATGTGTTTGATGGAACAGGGGATTATCTCTCCATTCCAGACCATGCTGATTGGGCATTTGAGGGAAGTGATTGGGCTATAGAAGCATTTATTAAATTGCCTAGTATTCCTTTAAGTGCTGCCAATGCTATAGTCACAAATCGTAGTGGTGGTGGTGCAAGATGGCAGTTTGTTTTAGATGTGGATGTTGGTTTAAGATTATATATAAACGACAACACAAACACATTGGATATAAGTCAAGGAGATATGTCTGGATGGGAACAGGGTGTGTGGTATCATGTTATTGCAAGTTGCTCTGGTAATGATTTTGAGGTTTTTAGAGATGGTGTATCATTAGCGAGTACAACAGATGCTACTATAACCTTTCCAGATACTAGCAATCTATTAACCATAGGAGTATACAACCAAGCATCACTGGGCTCTCCATTTGACGGATATATAGATGAAGTAAGAATTTCAGTAGGAACGGATAGAGGATTCACAGGAGGAAGCCCAACAGTTCCCACATCACAATATTCAAGCGACTCCAATACTAAACTCTTAATACATGGTGGAGAGGCTTACACAGGAGCATTGACAGGGGAGACAACACAATCGTGTGTTACTCTGGATGGTACAGGAGATTATCTCAGCGTGCCAGACCATGCAGATTGGGATTTTGCCGCCAGTGATTTTACTATTGAATTTTTTGTAAAGAGTGGTACGGCAGGGAGAATGGTGGCAAGTCGTGGAGTATTAAATGGAGGCTCTCTTGCTTGGTTTATACACGATGATACTACTAATATAAGATTTAGATATTCAACTAATGGTTCAGATGAAACTAATGTTGATGCGGCTATCAATCTTAACGATGATGTTTTTACTCATATAGCAATAGTGAGGGAGAGTACTTCATTAAAAATATATGAAAATGGTACAGAGAAGGTAGACCATAACATCAGTACAAGTTCAATACATGACCCCTCTGCTCCAGTTTTACTCGGTTGTCGTAATGAGAATGCCACAGGGATATCAAGCTTTATGGATGGGGGTTTTGCAGAGATTCGTATTTCCAATACTGCTAGATGGTCAACAGGATTCACACCTTCCACAACAAGATATACTTCTGATGCTAATACAAAACTTCTCATACATGGAGATGAGAACGGTGGAGGTACAGCAGCATTCACCGACTCAGGAAATACAGGGCATACGGTGACACCAACAGGTGATGCTTTCTTGGGCAATGGTGGTATTTTTACAGACTCAGGAAACACAGGGCATACTGTAACTGAGAATGGTAATGCACAGAGGGAAACAGAGCAGGAGTTTAAGTTTGCTGATGATGGTGTTGGGTATTACTTTGATGGTGCGAATGATTCATTAACCATGCCCGACCACGCTGACTGGGCACTTAGTTCTAGTAATTTTACCTTTGAGTGTTGGGTAAGGTTTGACAGTATTACGACACAATACTTTGTTGGACAATTTTATGATTCTGATAATAGGTATGAGTTTTGGTTTCATGCTTCAAACGGACCAACCTTCCATCAAGTAACAGCGACCTCAGTTGAGATAAATGAAAATGTAGGTAATATAGCAGGATGGAAACCTAATACTTGGTATCATGTAGCTCTTATTAGAGGGTGGAGTGGAAATGCTAATGATTATGCAATAACGAGAGATGGAGTTGCACTTAAAACATTTACAAATGCATCTACTATTGATGACCATGCTGCTGTGTTCAGTATTGGAAGTACAACACAAGGTAGTCTTGGAGGTTACATGGATGAAATAAGAATCTCTGACAATGCTAGATGGACTGCTGACTTTTCTGGTTCTCTCCCTTCCGCACAACATTCGTCTGATGGGAACACTCTAGCATTGATACATTGTGGAGAAACTAAAACAGGTACGACAGGGAGTCAAGCCACATTTACAGAATCTAGCAGTAATGCTAGAACAGTAACAGAAGTGAATAATTCAATAGAATCAACAGGTAATTTCTATAAATTTTAATAATAGGTGAGGATTATGAGTAGGGAGGCGTAAAGGTGGTTGCTTTTAAAACACCTAAAGAATGGGCAAGGGCATTTTTACTGGTAACGGCTACTGTTATTATGGGAATGCTGTATTTCTTGCCTGTTTTTATGGAGCTTAAACCCCAGACTGAATCATTTAACTATTTGTTGGGGTGCAAAGAGAAGTGGGAGTTGATCTATATGATGCTTGTTACTTTTTACCTTAAAGCTGAATATGATAAGCACAAAGCGGGGAAAACTAAAAACTCCCCCTGATGTGCAAATTCAAAAGGCGAGCTTAATACGATAATCCAAGGTGTATGCCTTGACTAACTGAAGCTTGCGCCCCCTGTATTAAGGGGAGGCAGGGGGAATTATATTTAATGCAGAATTAAAAATGAAAAAATTTATATTAGGGGCTATATTATTACTATTTGCAGGCTGTGCGAAGATACAGACCGATGGTGAAACCATTACATATTCGAGGTTTGGATCTCAGAATTTATCTGATGTGAGCTTCACTAAAGATGGAAACGGTGTGGTTAATGTGAAGATAGGCAAGCAGGAAAGCAATGATATGGGTGCTGCTTTAAGTGCTATCGAAGAAGCGATAAAGAAAATACCATGAAATATTCAGAAATCAGAGACAGTCTGAACACTGGAGATATAGTATTATTCTCAGGCAAAGGTCGGATCAGTAGCTTGATCAAGTGGTTTACCAAGTCCCCGTGGAGCCATGTAGGCATGGTTATATGTTCTCCAGAATGGAATATGAAGCTCTTGTGGGAATCAACTACTCTGAGTAAGATTAAGGACATCACAAGCGGTGAGGCTCGTCAGGGCGTACAATTGGTACCTCTGAGTGAAAGGATCAGGGCGTATGACGGCAGGATTGGTATCAGAAAGCTTCAGGGCGTATCTGTGTCTACTGAGATGAAGCAAAAGTTAATGGAGTTTCGGCAGGAAGTAAAGGGCAGACCTTATGAGGAAAGCAAACTTGAGTTGTTAAAGTCTGCATACGACGGTCCCTTTGGTCACAATGAAGAGGATCTCTCGAGCCTGTTCTGTTCTGAGTTGGTTGCAGAGGCTTATCAGAGAATGGGATTTGTGTCCTTGTCCCTACCGAGTAACGAGTTTACCCCTGCTGATTTTGGCAGAGACATTCCTTTGGCGATAGGTGCTTTGTTGTCGCCAATAATAAATATGGAGACTTAAATGACACCAAGTGAGTTTGCAATACTACGAGAAGACATTAGCAAGCTATTTGACAAGGCTGATGATTGTGCTAGGACTGGTGTAAGGATAGAACAAAAGGTTGATACACATAAAGAATATATTGACGATTGTAATCATTTTCGTATCGAACAAATTAAGAAAAACGGAGAAATTGATGCAAACTTTTTGAGATTGAAATTAACGAAAGAAATTAAAACACAATTTAACGGTGATGAGAGAAGGAAGGCTAGTATAACATTTGACAGGATCGTCAGAATATTGACGGTTACTGCAATAACAATCTTTGGGATACTTACTTTATTGTTAAGATTTAAAATTTTGTAGGTCGTCAATGTGTCGTCATGTTCAAGTGGAACATTTTGACATAGTTAACGAGGCTTTAAAACATAAGCCATAGAGGGGAGAGTACGCAAAACCCCCCTTACCCCCCATTAAAACAAGCCACAGAGTATCGAGTTTTCGCATCTGGAACGGCAATTTAACGTGCCCGTTTTCACCCCCACACGATATTTAAAGGAGGCAGGCAGGTGGTATGCCCGTCGTTACCTAAAAGGCTCATCCTTCTCGAAAGGAGTTAAGAAAAGGATGTTGTCATGGTACACCTGTGCCTGCCCCCAGTAAACAAAGAAAGCCAACTCGCAGTCTGGATACGAAGCTGGCTTCTTTGTATGTGACAATCCAAGACATGGCATCACAATTTCGCTCGCTCCAGACCAACGAATTGTTCTGGTCGGATCCTAGTCAAATCATTTTCATATGTCAAGAACTTTTTTCTCAACCCCCAAAAATATTTTAAAAGAATTTGCTTGACAAAGTCACCATCTTGGTGTACGGTGTGCAAACAATGAAATTCAAACCTAGTAAATGCAAATGTAGATACTGCAAGAAAGTCTGGTGGAGCAGGGTGGACAGTCCTAAGAAATGTCCGTTCTGTTACTGTCGTGACTGGGAGGTCCGTAAAAAGAAGGTAGTAAAGTGAAGGTCTATGCTAGCGATATTTATGAAAATGCATCAAAATTCGTAAAGAGCAGCAAAGAGGCGAGAAAGTTGAAAGGCTATAAATGTGAACTGTGTGGCAAAAAGGGAAATATCGCACATCACATTGATAAGAAAAAGCATAACCATGAACTTTCCAACCTGTTAGTAGTGTGTCAGGATTGCCATTCTGCTTTGCATAGAACGAAAAGTCCCTGTCCGAATTGTAAATGCAAGCACTGGAAGATTTATGTTAAATCGGGAAATACGACATTTCGATACAGGAACAGGAAGTGACGAAGCCGAAGAAGAGAAAGGAATGTGAAACCTGCAAGTTTGAAATTAACGATTGTGTTTTGTGCAGTTACATCAAGAAGTCTGAACATGACATATTTATTGAACAGAGTGGTAATGTGAGGATGATACACAAAAAGGACAAAAGGACACGGAATCCAAACAGGGGCAAAGATGCAATGGGAGGTAGATATAGATGAGTAAGACTATGGTAGGCAGGAAATACATTATCGGGTTCAGGAAGATAAAAAGCCTTTGCAGGCACAAGGGTATATATGTTTGCAACCATCCGAGGAGAGGGCTTGTTAATTATTATTGTAAGGGGGGCAATTGTCCTGTAATTAAAACTTTATCAGAAGTGAGGAGGTGATATGAATGGGCGGAGTTTCAAAAGCGAAGAAGCTGGAGAAGGACTCGGAAGAGCGCATCAAGAAGTTGGTCAACCAAGCATTAATACTTGAGGCGCAACTTAAAGCCGAGAAGGAGTTCCTCGAAAGACTAAGGACTCCAACAACGTAGTATTTTATTCTATTTTTGTAATGTCAATACGGAGGTGAAAAGTGGCATGGAAACCAAGTGGAAAGCTCCCTCTTGAGGGGTTGTTGCTTTCGGGTCAGGAAGAAGGGTATCAGCTTCAGGGAGTCTATAAAGGCTTCAGGATGGTTGACGGACCCGATGGCGATGGAGAGCAGAAGTGTCATAGCTTTGACCAGCCAGATGGCGAACCCTTGGATGTGTTGGGCTTTGGTTTGCTCGATCATATCTTAGCCGATGAGAAGCAGGTTAAAGAAGGTGACCTCGTAAGGGTTACCTATCTCGGCAAGAAGGGCAAGTACCATAAGTGCAAGGTTGAGGTTGATGACGGTAAGGACAAGGACGAGGATGGTGATCTCTAGTGAAGCTAACGAATAGGAATCATTATCCAGAGTTTGTTGTTAACGCTCTTAAAAATGTTAACGAAAAGTATGAACGTGGAGAAGGGGCGGATATAAGCGTAACTGAGCTTATATCTGCTCCGCTTCTGCGGATCCTGAAGAAGAGGCACTGGGATGAGATTACCGAAGACGTAGAGGACAGGATGTACAGTTTCTGGGGATCCCTTGGGCATCAGTTCATCGAGAACATCGATTCAAAGAATGTAATTTACAAAGAACAGAGGGTGTTCTTCGAGACTGAGAACGGTTGGGTTTTGTCTGGGCAATTCGATGTTATCTACAAGGTTGGTAACGAGACCGTTCTGGCAGACCTTAAATTCACATCGAAGTACGCTGTCAAGGAAGGGGTCAGGCAGGAGTGGCAGAGACAGCTCAATATTTATAAGTACATAGTTGAAAACAGCACAGGTTCATTCGAGGCACCTGTTGTCATTGACCGTCTGGAATTAGTGGCTCCGATCAGGGATGCAACATTTCTTGACGACAAGATAGCCGTCCTGCCCGTGAAGAAGTTCAAGCCAGAGAAGGTCAGGGAGTACATTGAGAAACGTGTAGCCTTTCATGTATTATGTGAGGATAAGCTTGTTGCAGAGGTTCCAGAGTGTACTCCCGAGGAACGATGGCAGGATCCTCCGAAGTATGCGGTGTGTTCGAAGGCAGGGGGGAAGTCACTCAAGAACCTCAACTCACAAGCCGAGGCGGAGGCTCACGTCAAGGAGAAGGGCAAGGAAGGTGTCTGGGTGATTGAACTGCGCCATCAGAAGAACAGGCGTTGTGAAGGTTACTGCAGTGTCAGGAAGTTCTGTTGGTGGTGGAATTTACCAGAGGAGAAACGTCCGAATAGCTATGAGGATTTAAAGAAATAAATGACGAATAAAATGGTTGAAACGGCACTGAAGTACAAGCACAAGTACGGGTTTTGTGTGATCCCTGCCAAGGGGAAGGTTCCTACGGTTAAATGGCAGGATTTTCAAGAAGAGATGCCCACTGATGACCAGATAACCGAGTGGTGGTCAGAAAAACCTGATGCCAATATCGCTGTTATCACAGGTAGAGTCTCTGGATATATATGTGTAGTCGATGTAGATAGTTATAAGGATGCTACGGTAATCCAAACCGTTGAATCTCTGTTGCCTGTGGGATTCAGATATCCAATATCGACTACACCCAGAGGCGGTCAGCATTGGTGGTTTAGATCAAAGACTCAGTTAGGCGACAAAATCGGGTTTTTAAAGGGCTGTGATTTCAGGTCGCAGGGTATTATTATCATTCCGCCCTCCAAGGGCTATAAGTGGCAGAATTCCCCCAAGAAGACCGAGATTCCGATGCTTCCCAAGGCAGTCATAGAAGAGATGTCATCTGTATCCTTTGACTATGGATCCAACAAGGCACAGGATAACGGTGAGTACTTCTCAGAGGGCGTCAGGGACAAGAACCTCTTTACTATAGCAAATACCCTCATCAGGTCTGGGCACGACCCTGAGTTCATCAGGGAGTCTCTGAGGCGCATTATATCGACATGGGGTGAAAGGGACGAGGTTTGGATCAATACCAAAATAAAGTCGGCTATGAAACGACAGGGGCACGATAATCTGTCAGAGGACATCAGGGAATGGGTACTGTCGTCATCTGGCGTCTTTGTGTCGTCAGATGTCGTTAGAGACTTAGACCTGTCGTCTCGTGTCGTCAGAAAGAACTCCTCCAAGATCCTTGGGCGGTTGGTTGATGAAGGGTTGATCGAGAGGGTTGGCAAGAAGAACGGACAGTTCAGGCGGGTCGAGACCAGTATCGAACTAATGGATTGGAAGTCTGCAGAGACTGAGAACTACTATGGGCTCAAGATGCCTCTGGGTCTCCACAACGACATCAACATCTTTCCCAGTAACATCATCATCATTGCAGGAACTCCGAACATGGGTAAGACCTCCTTTGTTCTCAACATTGCTAAGATGAATACTGACAAAGATGTCAGGTACTTCAATTCGGAGATGGGACCCGAGGAACTCAAGACCCGACTCCTGATGTTTGATGACATGGAGGTCGAGGAGTGGACGACAAAGTTCTATAATAGGAACGGAAACTTCGGTGATGTCGTGGAACCCGATGCCCTGAACATCATCGACTTCCTCGAAATCACTGAGAATTTTTTCCTGATTGCAGATGAGATCCGAAAGATCCACGACAGGCTCAACAAAGGGATCGCTGTTATCTGCCTCCAGAAGAAGAAGGATGTGGAGTTGGGCAGGGGGGCAGAGTTCGGGCTCGAAAAGCCCAGACTTTACATGAGCATGGATTTCCAGAGTCTCAAGATTATCAAGTGTAAGAACCCCAAGGGGCAAGAGAACGTAAACGGTAAAGAGATTAAGTTCAAGCTCCTCCACGGAACAACTTTCATACAGGACAATGCCATACAATCATAGAGTTAATGCTTCTACTGATAAGAACCAGAAAGCTATAGTCGATGCCCTGCGCCAGATCCCTAATCTGAGCGTTAAAACGGGGCATGACGACATCCTCGTGGGGTTCAGGGGTATGACGTACTGGTTCGAGATTAAGAACCCCAACGAGATCGCCAAGAAGACTGGGGAGGTGTTCAATCGGAAGCGAAGAACGAACAGGAAGCAGAATAAATTAAGGCAGACATGGAGAGGTCACTATAAGATTGTTTCGTCTCTGGAACAGATAATAGAGGAGTTAAGGGGAATATCATGACCTTCGGCAGGGTTCAGATTTTATGGTCTTGGTTCAGGTTCGGCTATGAACGGTGTTACTGGGGAGCATCGACTTATCCTCTGCACTGGAAAGTAGCGTTTTATTTCGTCCAGATAAAGAAGGTGAGAGGTGATACTTAAAATCATACTGCTTTGGGCGTTTATCCCCTTTTTATTATTGTTAATAGCTACTGGAATGCGTAAGTTGTTTGAGGTTGTCGATAGGTTAAAATGAAGAGAAGAAGGAACAGGGCATAAAAAAAGCCCCACTCCAGATCGCTCTGGAGCAGGGCTGTGTGTCATTTCAATTTATTCTCTATGATCCACGAGAAGTTTCCACGGTTGCTACTCCATCCCCCAACGGTTTCTGTAGAGTTCAGCATGACGTTGTTCATCATTTTCGGCATTATGCCAAGGATCTCATCGATGGATATCGCTCTTATGGTTCCCGTCCACTCAAACATAGTCGGCTCCTTATCTGTAGTGTTGTCAATTACCATCCTTGCCTCCCAGTGCTTTTTTTTCTACAGCGTCCCACCATCCTGAGATTTCGGTATAGTAAGTGTAAGCTGCGACCTCTGCGGGGAACCCCTTTGCCAGTGCTGACCTGTTGCTTGTATCAGCTCTTGCAATTGCTTCTATTAATGCCGACTTGAAGTCCCCTAGTATTCGATACTGCCACATAACTATAAACCGCTCTCCTTCTGTCAGGTTTTCTAAATTGATTTTCATTGTTCTTCTCCTGTAAAGGATTTAACTACTTCCCACTCATCCCACTGTGAGTGTTTCAGTTCTACTGTGCGTTTCAGTTCTACTGTTGCGTTTTGTGTAGCAATTACTGGCTTATCCTGTGTACTGTTGTAAACATATATTCCTGCACAAATAAGCAAATAAGCCAAGATAAAACACCCTAGATACTTGTATATCCAATTCATATTAAGTCCTCCTCAGTGAGTCGGTGTTCTCCGATCTGTTCTTCATCGCACTCAACGCAGTAGGAACTGTTATCATCCTCCCATATCATAACATCGATATGCTTACCTCTGTTGGCTTCCTGCACGGCATGGCGGAAGCACAGGGTTTTTGCCCCTGCTGAAAATTCTACTCTATGTTCGTGATCATACATTGTACGCCTCCATAAAAATACGGCTCACAGGGTCCCCGTAGAGCCCCGTGAGCCTTCGAATAGATGATTGCACCTCAAACCATGCAATCTACGACAGGATGTCCATAGCGTAGTTCTGGGCATCCAGTTTGACGTCTGAATCTACTGAGCAAAATAAGTACATGGTTTAATATGCCGACCCATACGCCCGAAGGCGTACAGGTCAACTCAGGCAGTCACTTTCTGGGACTTGCCTACTTTTCTTCTTTCAGGATCTGTCCGTTGTAACCGAACATTCCCACTCTCACTGGAGGGAAGCCAGACGGGTATGATATTGCTCCGTCTATGCCATCGACCCTTGAGTCCTTGTGGACTCTGGAGAGGCTGACCCTGACGTTACTTTTTTTGTCGTAATCGCCAGAGTATTCTACGGCTACCTTGATGGCTTTAAGGGCATCAGTGTTTTTCGCCCAACCGTGACAGTTCGTCACAGCCATATAGTGCGTCAGGTATCCTAAATCGTTAGGTCTGATCTCCATGTTTACCTCCTTTTCTACAGGCACGTTTATGCCTGTATAACCGCTTACCATGGCTAAGCACCATGACAAATTTATTCTCGACTTTAATACCGTACTCTGCCTTGTCGATAAAGGTCTTGGCAATCCTCAGTCTAAAAAGGTCTCTGAGGATTTCGCCACAGCGGAAACATCTGCAGTCATCCGCCTTAACTGGTTTGTTCATGTATCACCTCCTTGTTAAAGGTTGGGGACAGGCACTGATCCCAATCACGGGTAGCGTTGCATACTCTAACATTCTGTCCCAATTAAAGTAACTATGTCGATGCCCTCACGGGCAACGACTAGTGACTCTAATAGACCTCACATATAGGAACAAGCCAGCCCTCGTCTGATCTCCAGACATCCAGATCATATTCGCTGACCCACGGGTCGTAATCCATATCGCTAAACCCCATGAAATAGTCAGCTCCATCATAGCCACCAACCAGACAGACTTCAACGCATTCACATCCCTTCTCTTTCTGGTAGGCTTTGGCTGTGTCAACCAAATCCTGAATATCTTTAAGGGTCAGTCTGGCGGGGTACGAAGTCATGTTATCAACCCTCCCCATGTCTCCCTTTTTACCTTCCATTACAATCAATTCAATTCCTCTGCTCTGAACAAATCTGTATCTTTCTCTTGCCTCACGTTCTGCCTTCCTTCTTCTATATGACCATTCGTCCTTAATGTCTTTAAACTTGACATTCTTTCTCTCTGCTAAGACCATCTTACACCTCCACTCTAAGTTAACAATATAAAAGTAACCATGCCCCTGCTCTCTACCTCTCGGAAGAGCAGGGACTGGTGACTCTATCGCACTATGTACCCTCCTCTCTGCTAAACTTGGTTAACATTCTCTCCCACACTACACCCATCCTTGTGCCGTGACTGCTTGCACTCTGGACAGGTATGCTTGTGGATCTCTTCCAGATCACGATGGATCTCCTGCACCTCTTGGAGAAACTTGATAGCATTATGAAGACTTCCATACGTCACCCAATGCCAGTATGTCAGGTTCTTCGGAAAAGCTTGGTGTTCCCAACAACCTTTGCATACGCCCAGATCCATGATCGGATGATCTTCCCTGCCACAGTAAGCACACTTCGTGGTCAGCAGTTCGACCTCGAGTTCGGTTACGTTGCGGTAGTTCTCGAAGACCCATCGCCTTGCATGGGACTCTACGTCCCAGTCACGGGCAAGCTCGACGGGACAGGTCTCGAACTGATCCTCTCCATATCCACCCTTTACTGCACCCATAAATCTTACTCTAAATTCCATTATACACCTCCGTTCTCAGTTAAAAAAGTAAGTGTCCATGTCGATGCCCTGACGGGCAACGACTGGAGACTTATCAGTTATATGTCATCTTCTTTGATCCATTCGAACAGGGTCTCTCTATAGACACTTGGAGTCCCGTCCTTTTTGAGCTTTCGACCTCTCATACTAATAGTCCACCCCTCGAGGTTTTTAGTGGCATAATTTGACGGGTATGCACTGATCTCATCGATGATGATAGTTACATCCTTCCTCGATACACCCTCGAGTGCTGTGAAGCGATCCCCGATCTTAAACCCTGACTCTTCTATTACCAGAGCCTCGATCTCAGCTTGCCACTTCCTGCCTTCCTCTTCCTTCTTTACTGCTCTCTCATACAGCGTTTGATAATC
>Ga0080013_1000767_pt1 | contig 44354 bp, 41 predicted proteins | sample ETNvirenome_6_85_FD_69236 | JGI IMG/M metagenome (GOLD analysis project Ga0080013, IMG submission 69236) | Marine viral communities from the Pacific Ocean - ETNP_6_85 (SPADES assembly) (version 2) | ecosystem: Environmental > Aquatic > Marine > Oceanic | place: Pacific Ocean | collected 2013-06-19 | reverse complement strand
CATCCACATCTACAGAAGCCACAATCGTACAATGTGTAAGCAAATACTGAGAAGGATCGAAAGCCGAACCCAAAATAGAGGTGGCTTGTTCCGTCAAGTTGGATGCGGTCTTGCACGAAGCGCTGGAAGAATCCCAAGCGGAAACAGTAGTCCGAGGGTGTAGAACGACGGCATTGGCGCGCTTCATGAAAGCCATCAGTCGGCCCTCTCGATTTCTACTTCATCCACAACAGTCGGACCGAAATTAACGATGTCCGCATCTTTAATGAGGAACATACATCCGGGACAGCCCATCAGACGGTCACTGGAACCATCTCGCCTTTTATAGACGGCACGCTTCAAGGGAATGTCCTTGCACTTCGGGCAGTTAGGACAACCACCCGCTTCTTCCCCACTGGTCATACGGTACTTACGATCTCGGGAAGCCCAATAAATCGAACGCTTTTGATGCGCTTCAGCAACCCTTTCTGAACAAGCTTCCTTGTAAGGACCACCAGGAACCGAAACAGTAGGTTGCCCGCCCGGAACACTGTCATCTGTTGGGGGCTGGGCATCACCGTCTTTATCAAACCGTTGAAGCTCTTCCGCAGGGTAGCGCTTGCTTCCCGTTGGAAATTCCACATCAATCATGCCGATGGCGGGCCACACAGCGGTAACCCTCCCCGACATTGAATCAAAACCACCAAACGGAACTACAACTTCTCCGACGGAGAACTCAGTAGCTCGCTGCTGATAGTTTACAAATGTGCTGGCTTCACGGCTCACTAAGACCCCCTATTCTGCCGTAAGGTTAAAATCGGTGTCCGTTGCTTCAGAAGCAGCGCGTCCAGATTGAAAGAGCCCATCAATGTTCTTTTCGGCGTTGTTAAGAGCCGCTTCAAGGGTGTCCTTAGACTTGCGAACCATCTTGGTTCGGAGCACAAAGCCCTTCAGCCATTTGGACACATCGCCCATAAACCCGAGAATCTTCTGTGCTGCGCGATCTACACCACCAGCGAGCCAATCCTTGATGCCCACTGCGATGTCAGCGATACCAGCAGTCTTTGCGGCACCAGGGGGAAGGGAAGCCGTCTTCTGGACGATCTTCAAGCCGCGAACGGCCATTGCCGTATGGGTAAGGTCTTCCTTGGTTTCGGTGTAAATAACTTGAACCTGGTCAGCTACTTCCTGCCCGAGTTGAGCGGCAATACGACCAAACATGTCCCCAGCCTTATCGCCGTACTTCGACTTCGGGTCATTGGGGTCTTCAATCATCTGTGAGATGCCGGGGGTCTTGTCCTGAAGGTATGCAGTGAACTCGAGCAATGCTTGCTCAGCTTCAAAGACATACTTGCCCTTCTCGCGCATCTGCTGGGCTGCCTTCTTCAAAGCAGCAAGCCCTGTTTTCTCTTCCTTTTCAAGAGACTTCAACTTATTGATGATGTCTTCAAACTGCTTGGTATGGGTGGTGATTTGTTGGCGCAAGTCCGAAAGCCGATCAATCTCCTGCTTCAACTGCATTGGGCTGTAGCCAGGGAGCTTTCCCCGCGCCACCTTGTCCGACTCATCATTGAGTTCCGTATTCAAGGTTTCCATAGCAGTAATCAGATCAAGGGAGTTGTCTGCAGCGAGAACCGCATCCACTGCACCTGCCAGCTTCTTACCGTTGTCAACTCCGGCGGGGGAACTTGAACCTTCAACCTCGTCCGTTAGCTGCTGAAATTCTTTTTGAGTGAATTGACCCTTCAAGTCGGGATCCGATTCCTCTTCATAAATAGGACCCTTAGTTTCCGCGCCAATCTCACTGGCCGCATCTTCCGCACTCTTATCAAGGGGATGGTTGGTGACCGCAGTAGTCTCTACTGCATCACTGATCAAATCGCACCGATAGGCGAAATCCACCGCAATCTTCGGGTCAATCCCGAGAACGATGTGGTTGTGTTGTACGCATTCGGCAACGCGGTCGATAGCTACTGTGAGCTCTCGCGCGCCTTTCCTTGAAAGCTGATCGGTGGTCATTGTGGCCGCCCCTGTTCGAGTTTATGTTTACCGCACGGGGCGGGAAATGAAATGAAGGTTCACTCTTATGGTGGTCATATAGAAACCCTAACGATCCATTGAAGGACATTTTTGCCCTTCAACCTTATTCACAGAGCCCCATACTTCAAAAGTATACCCATGAGCTAAAGAACTGGTCTTGGAAGACTTTTCCTTGTCCCCATCCACATCTTCCAAGGACTTAGGCTTGAGCACTTCGGGCTTTGGCTCTTCTGTCTTGGGTTTAGACTTGGGCTTTTCAGCCTTAACCGCATCCACCATTTCTTTTCGACCACCCGTAAGCAAATCAAGCAGCATCTCGAGGAACCCCTTGCGTTCGGGTTCCCCTTCTTCCGAAAGGGCATACACCCCTTCTTCCGACCCCAAGGCTTCCGAAACCTGCTTTCGTACGCGGTCTCGAACATCCCCGAGGCCACGAGCGTCCATCAATTCTCGCCCGGAACCGGAAGTAGGGGCCTTCTTAGTTACGGCAGGGTCAATAACCGCCACCCCACCGAGAACTTCATCGCCCAAGACCTCACGCAAGAACGCACGGTCATCTTCAGTTAGGTACTGCCCACCTTCATCGTCCCCTAACAGCTCAGCGATGGGGCCACCTGGTGCATCTTCCCCAAGCACACCCAACCATTGCTTATCTTCTACTGTTCGAAGAGCAGATCGGATTTCTTGTTGGTGTTGGTGTGCATCGGATACGGTTTGGGGGGCCACCGCCATCAACAAGTCAATGTTTCCAGTTGAAGCGAGAGCTTTTGCTAACTGTTGAGTTTCCGGACCACCTTCAAAGTCATCCCCGTCTTCTACGGCAGAAAGAACTCCAAGCCCCGCTTTCACCCCTTCCAGTTCTAATCGGCGCGCAGAACCCTCATCAAGCGATGCGATTTCGTTGTCTAACGATTCAGAAACGGCATCTCGGGTGTTCTTATCCACACCCCGATACCGGGAGTAGGATTCTTTGGCACGGGCAGAGACCGCTTCCTTGGCCTTATCGAGGTCCTTACCTGAAAGGGTTCCACCAACTTCTGAAATAGGGTTGTTTGGAACAACCAAGGGGTTGTTCAACACACGTTCGTAGTAGTCCACCGTAGCCAAGGCTTCGGCGAACTTCTCGGGGTCTGCCTTTAGCTTGTCCCCTGCGGAATCTGTGTTGTCCAACAACTCCCGGAAGCCTTCCACCTTCTTTTCGAGTTTCTTCCGCTTGGCGGGGTCAGTACGGAAGCCGTTGTCCCCTTCATCCATCTTTGTGGAAGCAGCCCCGAACGAGCTGGAAAATGCCTGCATCTGTTCGGGTGTGAAGTCCCTGAGGTCACCGTCCGAAATGTCGCTCGTCAATGTGTCGTTGAGATGGGACAAGCTGTCTACGATTTTGGTGGCTTCTTCCGATACGCGTTCTTCTTCCTGTCGTTTGGTTTCGGCTGCATCCGCACGCTCACTGAGTTCGCTCTTTCCGCTTTCTTCTTTTTCCTTCTTGGGTTTAGCAGAACCCTCATCCTTATCCTTGTTCTTCGAGAGCCACTTCTGGAATTCGTCTTGTTGAACCTTCTTGCCTTTGTCCCCCTTCAGGGACTTCAGCTTGACTTGATTGCCCGTATCTGGACTTTTGACCTTCTTATCCCCTTCTTCTTTAAGGAATTCCAGGAAAGCCCCACCGATGGAACCACCAGAACCGCCGGCATCTTCTTCTGCAACTTCTTCTGCAAAACGAGAAGCCACTCGACGCACTTGCATAGAAGCGGCGATGTCCTTCCAGTTTAGGGAAAGGTCTTTACGGTCTTGTTTTTCATCGAGATCTTCATCTTTATGGTCTTGAACCCGACTACGTTCCAGGTCTTTCCGCGGGGGCTTTTTCTTAGGGGAGTTGCGAATCAAGCGTTGGGCTTCTTCGTCTTCTCGCTCGGTATCTGATTTGGTGCCCACTCGTAGCGAGTACTCGTGATCCGGACCCCAATCATCTTCATCCTTGATGGTGCATTTCTTATCCACATCCACCAAACGTTCAAACTCAAGCGCATTCATATTGAACCAAGCAGTTGATTCGGCATCCCACGCATAAATGCAGTTCCCCGTCGGACAGGTAGCGGCATCGTAGTCCTTCGCCACAGCTTCCCAATCGATATGGTTGTCCCCAAATCTCTTGAGCCGTTCAATCTTGCCTGGATAGGCGCGCTTCACATCTTCATAGTCTTGGGCAGACCGAATCCAGAGAATCTTCGCACTCGACTTGGGTTTGAACAAAACAGCTTGTTCCCCAATCCAATGGGGCATTTCCCAGCTACACCAATCAATCCATCCAGAAGTGTTCCCTTTGAGAGTAGATGTCCAGAAGGCTCCTTTAGGTTTGTCCGGCACCCCCCAGCTTGTGATGCGAAGCTTGCCCTTGGGCAGCTTGTTCTCATCAAATGCACCGACATTACCGCCCACCCCCAACAGGAACACTTGGGTCTTCAAACGCGAGGCTTCGATTGCCATCGGACCCCATTGGTATGCCAACGAAGATTTCTTATGGAGCTTGTCAATCACGGTTCCATCCTTCAGGAAAGCCTCTTCCATACCTGGAACCAAGTATTGAGACTTCAAGGTGGAGGCCTTGTGTCCTACTGCCCCAGCAGTTCCTTCCAGTGCTTCCTTGAATTCCGCTTTGAGGATCTTGTCCCGCTCTTTGCGTTCTCGAGGTAGTTGGGGTCCTTTTTTGCGGATTTGGGTCAGGAGGTTTCGCATCTCCTCATTGGCGTGCATCCCCCGAAGGTCTTTAGCTGTAATGTCGAACTGACGAAGGTAGGTGTTCACATCTCGGGCTCGGATGGTGCAGTCCGCACCATCACACAGCAAGCGGTCCTTCTTCCCACGCCCCTTCATAGCAGCCTTGAGGGCCGTAATGGTGGGTTTGTCGGTGACTGTCTTGGTGTGTTCAACCCCCGACTTACCAACATAAGAAAGGGTAACCTTCCCCTTCCCCATCTTCACATGGTCGGTAGTAAGCGTTGTGATACCGTAATGCCCGTTATCATTAGCTGACTTGTCGTTCCCTACCCGTTCATAGGTCTGATCAATCAATGCCACTGCAAGAGCCGTGAGCCGCTTCTTAGGGTCATCGTCTTTCAAGTCCTTTGCTACTTGCTTACGAAGACCACCGATGGTGCCGCGAAGCTTCTCAACTCGTTCCGCTTTCGCACGGTTGCGGTTCTGAACCTGGCGAGGGCCATATTCATAGATGGTTGTTGTGCCCTTACCGTCTGCTTTAGGCACCTTTCGTTTGTTCTTAAACTTGGCCGCCACACGTTGAATGGCTTCCCAATCGTCCTTGTTTCGGTAGTTCGCCCGCGACCGTGTGAATGCAGCACCATCACTTCGGTAGACTTGATCCAAGAAGTCTTGTTCGTCCATAGACTTACCGGCGAACCGGACATACTTCCAAAGCGGTTCGGGGATTAGGACTTCACTCGCCCCATCCTTTCTATGGATTCCCTTTGCTTCTTTGATGACCCAGTTCGGAACCTTGTAGGCATACACATGCCCAAACACACCATGTTTGGGTGCTACCAAGAAAGGATTAGGGGTGAGAAACACACCCTTTGAAACGGGAGCATCTAACCAGGGACGAACCCAATCGGGTTCGGGTTGCCCCCGCCCCCGCCATTCTGCCCGTTTGGGCTTTGGCTGAGGGGGTCGCTTGCCCACATGGTAAAGCGTTCGGGAACCGCCACCCTCTTTAGAAACCATTCGAGAAGCGATGCGTTCCGCAAGGGCAGCAACTTCACGCTTCAACGCACTCGGATTGGACACCAACTGCGGTTCTTTCAACAAGAGCTCGCGTACGAGCTCCGTGAGTTTGGGCATAAATTGGGCCATAGCCTTGCCCGTGTACCCCATCCCCATCGCTAACTGCGGAACAAACCGCTTATCTTTGTAGGCACGACCCGGATTCTTGAGGACTTCCAAGAATTCAAGGGCCGCATCCCGATCCATCGGTGTTGTTATTTGACGGAGCCGCTTCTGTTGCGGTGTGGAAAGGAACCCCATCGGGGATCCCGCCGGAACACCAACATCCATCAGATCGAACATATACGCCACACCCCGATTGCGGGAATAGTTAGCCATGGTGGATGCGAACTGCCGATCTTCCTGAATCATTTCCGCAAGAACATCCGTCACCCCCAGGTCTGCCATAGCAGCGAGGGCTTTCTTGTACTGGGCGTTGTCGAGAACGATCTTCTGTAAGACCGACCAAGTCTTCGATGGAATCCGCTTCAAGCCCTTGGCTTGGCGCTTTGCGGCTGCTTTCACATCCGGGGGAAGCTTGAACCCGTACCTGAAAGCGAACTTAATAGTTCGGAGAATCCGAGTGGGGTCTTGCTTGAACGTCAAATCGGGATCTTGAGGGCACCGCATTTCACGGCTTTCCAAATCCTTTAGCCCACATCCTGTCAAGTCAATGATCTCTGCCTTGTCTGGTCCCTTGGCTAAATCGAGCAACCGCCACATCAAAGTGTTGAATGTGAATTCCCTACGAGTGACATCAGTTTCCAATGAAGTGGGCTTAACACCCGAGGGTTTGTGCCCCAAGTAGTCCCCTGCTTCATCTTGTTCGTAGACTTCTTCTCGGGCATTGACGATTTCGATGTCATTACCCTTCATCGGGTGACCATCCAAATCCCAATCGCCCTTGATGAGAACCTTACTGACCATCAAATTGTCAGTGACGATTTCTGTTCGGGTGGGAACACGGCGGGCGATTTGCTGGGCAACCCATTCGGCATCCTTATTCCCCCTAAGAGACAGGGAATCCACCACCATATCGATGTCTTTGATGGGCTGGTCGATCAAGAAGTTCCGAACTGCACCCCCAACCACATAGACATGCTGAGCCACACCCAGACTGCGAGTGACTTCAGACAACCACTTCATCAAGGCCACCGATGCGGCATGGCTCATTTCAGCTTGCTTGCGGTGCGCCAGTTCGGATGCACGCTTTGCGGTGTCTTGATGCCAGATGTTGAAGAGCCCCATCTCTCGGTTCTTCTTCCGACCCTTGGGGATAGGTTCTACTTCGACATAAGGAAGCCCTCTACCATCCTTAAAGAAGCGAACAATCTTACCGGGCTTGTTCTTGTACTTCCCGAAGAAGATTGGGTCTCCGATTTTGAAGTAGTTCGCCACAGGTCAACCCCGAGCCGAAGAATCAAGCCCAAAGTCTTCAGGACCACAAGTCAGAGGCTCCGCAGGCACATGCACCCCATGCACAATCACTTTGATGTCCCTGCCCAGTGCCTTGGCGGCGCTGTTCAAGGCGTTCTCATAGGTGGTCATGTTCTCGTTTTCCCAAACGACAACTTCATCTATCGTATTAAGAGTGATCAACAGGCTGCGCAAAACTGCAACTTTGAACTTTGCGGCTGACATCGCAGGATTGAAGTAAGCGGCATTAGGCCTGATGCCCTTGCTACTCAGAAGTTGGAGGATTCGTTTGCGGTGAACCTTCACCCGACCCGTAATGATCACCACAAAGTCATTGCGGTTTGCGCTTGCCTTCTGTGCTTCCCCCACCACCTTCGAAATCCAATGGGAACCGGAAGGGTTTTCGGGGACACAAGGTTCATCCAGCGATTCTGGGCGCACAAAGAAGGAATAGGGTCCGTCGTCTAATTCACTACCGCCCCACCACTTAGGTTCCTTCTCCCACGAACGGAATAAGGTTCCATCAAAGTCGAACATTACCAAGCGCTTGTAGGTTCCCGCCGCCGTCTTAACTGCTTGCTGGGTCTCAACAACGGAATCCGCCATCAACCATTTGTGACGTTGCTTCGCAAAGCGATGTCTTATCTTCCCAATCGCATCCGACATCACCTACTCCCAGAGAAAGCCACCGAATGAAACCTGACCGATGGTTTCGGTATCGGCAAAAGAATCCAGAGTCAGGTTGGTGATTTCCGCGTTGCGCAAGTTGTACTCGCCTGGGTCATACATCGTAGAATCTGTGAAGATAGAAGCCGTAGCTTCCGCATCCGTCATTTCCGTTGCTCGGATGTTGGCTTCGCGAATACGTTGGATCTCAGGTTCCGCAATCGTTTCTGGGGATACCAACCCCTTGTTGTACGCAGCACACTTACGAGTGCCGTCTTCCATCATGCGAGCCTTAGTGCAGCTTCCACACCGAGACATTTCGAGAACGGAAGGAATCCGATTAGCACGGTGCCGCGTCCCACCCTTTTCACAACCTGAAACACCAGCATCTGTCGCATAGGACTCCGCATCCACATAAACGAACCCCGAAAGGCCTTCATGTTGGGTGCGCAAACCGGAAAGCAATTCCGCAGAAGCGGTCAATACCGACTTGGAAAACCTGTGCTCGAGAAGGTCATCCAACTCCTTGCCAGCAAACCCTTCAGACATATTTTGGCGCGCCCAACGAAGAACCCCCTTCACTTCGGCCACCTTCACCCCTGCGGTATTAGCAGCCGTTACTACGGCATCCGCTACTGGGAGTTCGACCACAGGGCGTTCAAATTGAGCAGCTTCAAAGACGGGTCCCGAATAGGTGCTCGAAGAGGACCCTTCTTCCAAGGCATTCGCCTTCTTGATAGCTGGTGCCAAGCGTCGAACCGCTTCCGGTGCGTACTCTTCTGGGATAAGCCGGGCGACAATAGCCTTGAGGTGTTCCCCTCGAGCTCCCCGATCAATCTGTTCGATCACCTTCGCAATGCGAACATCCAATTCGGAACTGCGTCGTAAGGAAGCCGTCCGAGCAAGCCGAGCCTTCCGGGAATCCGTATCTTTAGAAAGAGAAGCCCTGCGAGAAGCTTGTCGGTGTTGTGCGCCATCTACGGCACTGTTTGGAGCACCGCTGAAAGCCTTCTTCTTACCCGCTTTAACAACCATCAAAGCCGCATCCAGCTTCTGGTTTGGGGTATGGGAAGAGTTCAAGATTCCTTGGGCGATACCAGGGGTCAGCATCCCTGCCGATTCCCAAGAAGCAATACGAGAGCGAACGTGTTCTTCCGAAACTTCAACCACAGAACGGGAAGAAGATGCTTCCCGCAGTTGAGACACAGCTTCGTTTGAAGAAACGGTATCCTGAATGTAGACAGGCAGGGAAGAGCCATCGGCCTTTGGGGCTGTTGCATCCTTTAAGAAAGCACCCCGCAAAGCGATCTTTGCGGTCTTACCTTCAGGGTTACGCCCGGAAACCCGCAATAAGGGACGGTAGTGCTGCAGAGCTTCGTTCCAGGGAACACTCAGAACCGCCTTCTTCCCAGTTAGGGTGCAATTGCCATTCTGAATTCGAGTAGAACCAAAGTCCCTTTCGGAGACGACTACATACCGAGCTCCTAATGTCGCCTTGCGAGCTGCACTCGACCACTTCCCTTTAGAAATGTCAGGGAAAGCCGCAGCGCGAATGAACACATTGCCCGCCAACCCATGCTCATCATGAACCATACGCATGGCTTTAGCGATACGATGGGCATCGGAACCTGCCTTGGCAGCCGCTTCAATAAGGATTTCCTTCAAGCTATGCCCCAATGCGGAACGCCGCATTGCCCGCACCACAATAGATTCTAATTCCGCCGATGTGCGCATAAGTCGGGGGCTTTCGTCGTTCAACGAAGCCTCGTACCGAGCCTTATCCAGATCTGCGAACACTTGAACCCCATTGGTTCTACGATCTACACCCCATGCCTGTTCCAATTCGGGAATGCTCAGGTCAACCGGGCTTTCCGGAAGTCGTTCGGGATCCTGTGCGGCATCTGCCAACCAGGTAAGGTCTGCCAACCCAGATTCATCTTCCAGAGCGGAGGTGAGATCCATATCCGCACCCTTGTTCAACCCTGTTGGGAGAGCCGGTGGGGTGTGGTACTCCGGGTCAAGAACCCCTTCCAGCACACCCATTCCGTATTCCATATCTTCAAATCCATCCATCCCATAGTTAGAACCCAAGGTAGGAACCAGCAGGTCTTTGGGGATTTGACTGTCACTATGTAGTTGGATTTCGGATTTCTTGTCTGACATTTTAGCGATCCTCCCCGTGGGCATTCAGATAAGCGGAGACGATGGATGCAGTTTTCGCTACCGCTACATCTTCCTCCTCTTCCTCCTCATCTTCTTCTTGTTCTTCAGCCCAACCTTCTGGGTCATCTTTGATTTCTTCGACATCCTCAACGATTTCTCGCACTTCTTCCCGGTCTCGAGGGGTCAAGGTGTCTTCTGTGGGGCTCCAATGGGGAGCATTTAGTTCGTCGTATACCGTATCCGTAAAAGAAGACAGGGCTTCAATACAGTTCATCAACTGGCGCCGCATATCGGTAATCTTTTGAATGTAGCCCTTCCCCCCGAGCGAACCGTCTGGGGAAACCTTGCGCGACTTCACCTTCACAAAGCGAGCGTGGGCACTGGTAGTATGTCCCAACGCCATCAAAGCACTTCGAAGAGTCTTGGCGAGGGGCTTCAAGTGCTTTGCTTCAAATACGAACTGGTCGTGTATTTCCCGTTCGGATGGACCGGGAGTTCCCCAACCCCATTCATTATGATCTGAGCCCCGATCCTTGATGAATCGCACTTCGCCAGCAGTTTTGGTGCGCCCACTGACTGTGGAAGCACCCTTCGCATAAGCATGTGCGATCTTAGTGGGATCTGGTTGGGACATTCTACACTCCTATCGTTAGACAACCGATAGAGACGCAACCGAAAGACATTACCCCTTCAGTGGATCTCCGCTGTCATCAAACAACCGTGTAATGGTGAAACCTTCGCCATCTGCGGTAACTGACCACAAATCATTGGTGCTCCGGTGAATGAGCTGCCCATCAGCCACTTTCAAGAAGTCGGTAAGGTCGCCCAAGCTGGCAACTCGGAATGCTGCACTCTTGGCGATGTCGGCCATTTCATGGAGATCACCCTGACCGAAGTGACCCATAATCTCTTTGTCTTCGGGGTCGTGCGATAAGGGGCCGCCCTGCTCCTTGCCGATGTCCGCAGCATCGAACTCGCCCTTTTTATCAAGGGTCTTGAGCTCCTTCTTCATCTGACCTTGCTGCTCGATTTCCTTTTCGATCTTCTTCACGACAGCCATTTGCTTATCCGTAGGGGCGAAACCCTTATCGGCCATCTGCTTCAGAAGTGACTTCAAGAAGTCGTTGTCCGGCTTCTTTTCAGCCATTCCCTTGATCTTCTCAAACTGTTGCTTGATGTCGGAAGCGGCCTTGAGCAGGTCGGTCTTGCCTTCTTCAAGCCATTCTTCCACAGCCTTCATGATGGGTGAGAAGACCTTGCGGATGGCTCCATGGGCAGGAATGCCCCCTCGGCTCTGCGCGAGGGTCTGGCTCCTCTTGCCGCCTTTGTTGCCCGTGACGAAGAAACTGATGCCGGGGTACTGATCGGCAAGGGTGATGACAAGCATACGCAGCCCATCATCCAGGCGGATCTTCTTGACCTTCCCGCCTTCCAGGTCCTTGGAAAAGTTGAGATGCTTCTTGATGGTGCGGTCGTTGAGCAACTTACCGGCCACCTGCTTGACAGCCATCTCACCGCTGGCGGTCTTGCCAGAGGCGAGCCGCAGGTGCTCTGCGTGGATAGAACGGAACTCACCGTCATCCCACTGTACGAAGACCTTTCCGTCGTTGTGGGTGATGTCCCCATTGGCCGACTTCACAGGAACCACTTCACCAACCGACCCCTCTGAAGGGGGGTTGTCGTAACCCATATAGGCACCGAGGGTTCCAATGAAGGAAACCTTGGTTCCAGCTTCTATCGGGAGCTCCAAAGCATTGGCTTCGCGATGCACATCCGTAAGGACGCGCATCTTTTCAAAGTCGGGACCATTTTCCCGACCGCTCAACAACGAATCCATCGACCCCGTAAGCAGTTGGGAAGAAGAATTCCCCGCCAGTGTTTTCCAAAAGTCAGACATCATAAGCTCCTCGTAACGACGTAGTTGACGGTACCCGTGGTGGTGCCTCCCAGCAGTTCAGTGAGTTGAAACCCCGTAGTGAGCTTCGTCAAAGCACCCCATACTTGACCCATTACCGATTGTTCAACCAACACCGTATAGCTGGTGTCGGGCTGTTGAACCGTAAAGGTGACCGCAGAAACCCCACTGGCAACCAAAGCGGCAGAACCCAAAACATAGCTTTCAGCCAGGGTGGGTGTACCGCCCGAAACGGCTACCGTATTGCGTTGACAATTAGTGAAGGTGGCAGCCGTAGTAGTACCGAGAGTGGTTGCCCCGGTAACCACACAATCCGTCAAGCTGAGGGTTTGGTCCCCATCTTGAGCCAACACACTAATCGCAGGGCAATCGGATAAGACAAACGACCCCAAACCTACCAGGTTGCAAGAAAGGTCATGGATACGGTTGGTTGTACGGATTTCAAAGTCACCCGTTGCTACATCATTAGGCCGGTCGTTCCCTGTGTCATAAGCGAACTGGGCATCGTTCATCCAATCCACACCCCGAACCTTGAAAACAGCATTGTTGGCTGCTTGTAGGATCGAGGTAGAAGAGCTCCCTCGAAAGGTGCCCCCATCAATGTAAACATGGTTCGCGGTGTCCGAAAGGACTTGGTAGCTGCCCACCCCGGAAGCGATCAAGGTGCAATCCTTAATGTTCATCGCACCATTCAAAAGCATATTTCCTGCCGCACCACCCCCATTCAGGTGGACATCATCAGGAACCAGGTCACCGGCAACGGCCACAGTGACGGCCAATGTGATGGCATCCCCTCCGGATCCGGCGGTTACGGCAGTAAGGGTGACCACATTCAGAAGGGATGTGGCTGTAACGGTGTTCGTATAGGCATTCGCACTGTCGTTGATGGCGGCTGTAATTTCTGCGGCAATGGCATCCGTCGTAGTACCGTTCACCGAAAAGTCATTGCTCCCGGAAGTTCGGGTTCCGGAAATCCCAGTAAGAACCAACCCGGCGATGGTAATCGTATCCCCTGCGGTGATCGGAGTTCCGTTTACCGTCACCGTTCCCGTAGAAAAGGTATCGGCACCGAGAACATAGATAGCGGCATGGGCATCATCGTTGCACTCGATCTCCATCCCTTGAAACAAGATGTCCTGTGGGATGGAATCAATTGAAGCCTTGATGGTGATGGTATGGGTGGCCGTACTGTTAACGAGCCTCGCTCGACCCATCCCAACCACATAAACCCCATCCTTCGTCAAGGTGATGTCCTCAGTGTAAACACCGGGGAAAACCAAAACCAATGAGGGCAAGCTCGCAGAAGAAGTAGCAGCAGGAATCGCATCCAGGGCGCTTTGGATGGTGGTGTACATTGCACCATCCCCTGCGCGACCGACCGTATAAACCCCCGTAATGTTCCGAATGTCTACAAGGTCTGGAAGTAAAGCCCCGCCCGTAATGACCGCATCGACAAACTTCAGCGCACCATCGTCGCTGTCGCGGTCGATGGTGATGGTATCCCCGGAACCGGGTTCAATCTGAAGCTGGTCTACTAATAGGGGTGGTTGGGGCATGGACTGTCTCCAAGGTTCACCCCACCATCCTTATCAATGAAATACCGAGGGAAACCAAAGCTTGAACACCCACCCTGTCACACAAGGTGGGTGTTCAATGGTGCTTACAGGCTGCTACGCAGGTTGAAGGTCACCACGATGTAGAGGAGCGGGAAGATAGGTTGGTAGTACGCTTCGACGTTTGCAACCGTAGGATCTTCCTCATCCACTTCCGCAGAAACTCCCGTGTAGGCAGCGATGACATTTGCTTCCATCAACTGCTTCAAGGTAGTTGCCAACTGGATTTCAATGGTGCTGGTAACACCCGGCAGGAACTTGGTTCCGATGAACCTATCCAGTGTAGCTCGTGCCTGTCGCTGAACCTCGTCCGCAATCGTGATCACAGTCGGGGTCTTTGTCAGGATGTTCGCCATATCGGTGGTGAGACCGTGGCGGATACGAATGACTGGAGGCTTGTCTTCGAGAACCGTGATCCCCTTGACTGCCACTTGGTTCTGTTGAACGGCATCAAGAACTCGACCAAGCTGATCGAATCCAAACAACCGCATCCCCGTCCAAGGTGTAGCCACATCAATGGTCGGACTCACCGTACTTCCGGTAACCGCAGAAGCCAGGTACGTTCCATCCACCAAGTAGGAATCACTCGTTCCATCGGCTCTCGAGAGCGTCAGGGTTGCCATGTCTGGGTAAACAAGGCGCATACGAGTACCTTCAAGAGCTTGTGCATCCGCACCTGCTTCTCGAGGTTCCGTTCCGGCATTGAAACCACCGATACAGGTCCGTTCCGAACGGTAACGGATGCTGGATTGGATGTCGCAATGCTTCAGGATGTAGTTGTACAGCGTAAGACTGTCACCCTTCAATGGAACAAGGACATCAAGGTAGATACCTCCCGGCAATCCCCCTTCCAAATCATCAATGGCTGTAATGTACGCATCTTCTGAAGCAGCATCATTGACACCATCTGCATCCGTATCGGTGTCTGTCGGAACTTGTTTGATCCCGAGCAGAACCGCCCCGTTAGTCAGTGCCAAATACGAAGCCAAAGTGACTGGGTAGTTGGGACTCTTTGCACCGTACGCCGCTTCAATGGAGGACATCTTGGTGTAAAGCTGCGGAGAGAAGTCCTGCTTACGATAGTCGTAAGAGACGTAGTACACATCACCGACTGCGGGCTGCGCCCCGCCTCGTTCATATGTTTGCACTGCGGCACTATCACTGACTTCCACCCCCGTTGTGTTGGACACATAGAGTTGAAGTCCGGGAATGGTGTTCACCGGCAAGTTTCCATCTGTGGTGACCACAGTACGGACGGAGAATGTAATGGTGCTGGTTGCACCCGTCGGGTAAATCGCACCACCCTCGCGAGGAAGAATGGTGAAGGTCAAACCCGTAACGAGGTCTCTGTAGGTTTCTCCCACATTCCCATCTTGTCCCGTTCCCGTATTGAGCAACGAAGTGTTTACGGAACCCGAACCGGTAACGGACGACGAAGTGACGAAGAACCCATCAATGGCATCCTCACCCACATTCCCATCCCCAGCCTCAACGCCAAGCCCTGTCACCGGAAGGGTGACGGAATCAGATGCAGCATTGGCGAATGCAACACTCGAGGCTGTTCCGGGAGCTCCGATACTTTGCAAGTACAAGTAATCAGCACCCGCCCCGTCTTCCACAACCTTAGCCAGAGCCATAGCGGTGAAATAGGTGGCGGCTGCGGCCCCTGCCCAATCGAGCATTGCATCAATAGCAGTGGCTTGCGAATGGGACATCAATGCGGAAGACAGAACCGCAGGTGTAAGGACTGTGCGATAAACCTCACCCCCATCGGTGAAGCCAAGAACATCGTTTGCGTTGTCCGTTCCCATTACGATGGCTGCGGGAGCCGTCTGAAGAACGGAACGGAATCGAATAGAAGCACCTTCCTGCAGGATGGTGTCCGTAGTCGAAAGACCTTGTGCCGTCATAGCCGCAGCAATCTGCCCCAACACCGTATCAGCAGAACCAATCGGCCCAAGAGGAACATCGGCCGAAGCACCCACCGCGATAGCGGCACCGGCAGCATCCGTAAACTCCAACGAAACGGGAGTTCCATCGAAGACGAAGCTGAAGATGTTGTTCTGTGGTGTGGTTCCCCCATCTTGGAAGAAGGTAACGATAGGCTGACCATCACGAGCATCCCCGTATGTTGTAGCCGCAACTTGCCCACCGGAAAGACCGACTTCACCAACAAGTGTGGGGGGCATCACCGTTCCGCGGAGTCCCGCAGAACCAGTTTCCGTAGCAGTCAACCCAACTTCCGTTGAACCAGTACCGCCCAGGAACTGGAGCTCGCATTGATCGAGAATGTTTTCCCCATCAAGGCTCCCGAGACCGGGAACGATGTGGTTACGAAGGATGATGCGGTCATATAGAAGCGCACCAGTCACTGCACCGGCGACGGTATATCGACGAGCCAAAGGCCCGTGGACGATCTTGGCTTGGTCACCACCAGCGGCAGCGTGGTCGAAACCTGCAAGGATTGCGAAGTCCCGAGCAGGAGCACCATTACTGACCACTTCCAGGTATCCACCGCCCGTAGAATCAGCCGCTTGGCAATACATCGAAAAGACAAGCCGCCCATTGCTATCCGCCGCACACTGAACACGAGCGGTTGCAGCAAGAACTGAAGCACCACCTTCGGGGTAGACTGTATCCAATTGGGTGTTGATCTCAGCAACGAGCAACGCCACTGTGTTGTAAGTACCCGGTGTCAGGGTGATGGTCGATGTAGCCGGAGCCGTTGTGTCACCGTTGTAGCTGAAGCTGATCTGGTCATACTCGTTGAGTGCAATGATCACAGGTTGCAAGAACCGTGTTGTTCCCGTCATTGTAGGAATGACATCGGGATTGAACACTCGGTAAGTGGTTCCGCCAGGAACCAATGCAGCACCCGAAAAGACCGCATCTACGGTCGCAAGACCCGTAGTGGCGTTGTAGGCCGTAATGGTACGAACATCACCGACGATACCAGCAGTACCCGAAGTGATGATTTGAACCGACCAACCTACATAATAGTCGTCGATGTCGGAAGAAGCCCCTGCTCCTGCGGCCGCAAGCATAATGTCAACACCACCGGCGGTACCTGCACCACCAACGGTGTCCCAATCGCCCCAAGCCGCATCATTGATAGCAGTCACATAGTCTGCGAGTGTTCCCACGGCATTCGCAGGCGCTTCGCATTGGATGAGAAGCCCATCAATCGAGAAGTCCAACGCACGGTTGGTCGAATCAATGACATAGGTTTGGTAGCCGGAAGCCGGCGTGTAGGAAACTTCATCACCAACAAGCTGTCCAGGGAATCCGCAACCATCGGTCATGGGGTTGCTGAGGTCAATGGCGCCGCCCGAAAGGGAAACGGAATCGAACTCAACATCAAAGTTATCGGAAGCCCCTGAGATGATGTAGTAGGGACCCGCACCTGGAACGGTGTACTTGGCGGGAGTAGCATCCTGAGATGCAAACTCGACGGTTACATCTTCTTCAACCGGACCCGCAAAGCTCGCCGTTGAAAATGGTGTTTCAAAACGACAGTCGGGAAGCATTTCGCTCCCGCTCGGGAATTGAACCGTAACCGTAGAAAGAGCTGCACCCTTACCCGAAAGCAGCGGAGTGTAGAGTGCGGTTCCGGATGAGTCGGCAACACTGTAGGTTCCAACACCTGCGGCGGCGGCCGACACACAAGCCACACTGTATTCCATATCTACAAGGGTGTTGTAGTAGAAGGTGGCGTAGACCGTAGCACCAGTAGGAACAGCTTCTCGCAAGGTGATGGTGCTGGTAGCACTGTCCACATATTCCACTTCGACACGACCGCGTTCGAGCGCGTCATTGAGGGAGAAGCCCCAATAAGCCCAAACAAGGTCAGGACGGTCTGTGGGGAGATCAATACGACCATTAGCCACTTCCGTATAGGTCTCAGACCCCAAGGGGCTGTTACGACCGTTACCCGTAGTGGGTTGCATTGGAAGAGTGAAGTCGTGGCGGTTCTCAACTGCCGGGTTGACCGAAGTGTTAACCACCGCTGCACAGGCTGCAAGGTATTGGCGCACATCTACGAGGGTTCCCGAAACCTGTGTGTCATCAAGGTATTCAAAGCCAGCGGTATGTTCCCCAGCTTCGACAGTGACGGCCGTTCCCCAAAGAATCTTGTCATCTTGAAGGATGAAGTCGGCACCTTCGATGTAGTCGTTTCGGTCAGGAGTCACACCACATTGAGTCACATCAATGACATTACGGTGTGCCAGATAGTCAAAGGTGTCCTGCCAACTGTTAAAGTAGTATTGGCAGGTGACAACCGCACCGATTTCAGGAGCGAAAGGAAGGGTGACCGCACCCGTCTGACCATCCACAGCCGATGGAATGACTTGAACATTGTCCACCTTGACGGTCACATCAGCAGGGTCGGTCGAAGTCACACCGCCATTGGACCCATCAACGATAGGACGTTGGAAGGTGTAGAACACCTGATTGCGAGCAGTATCAGTCGCCGAAGTAAACCCGAGGGTGGTGTTTGCGGTTCCGTTACCAATCAAAATGCCACGGTCGGCGGTCAATACCAGAACAGTGTTCCCGTAGTTATCGATGCCTGCGGAAGCGACCAAGGAAGTGTCGGTAGCTGCTGAGTTAACGAAAGCGGCAACTTGTGCGGCCGTCCAACCGCCACCCGCCGAAGCGGCAATAGTAGCGGTGATTTCGGTTTCGGAATCAACAGTGAAGATGAGTTCATCATTCTCATCTTCAATAATGAGGAAGTTCTCTCCCACAGCACCATAAAGCTGAGGTGCAGTTGGGGAAATCTGGTCGGACAAGGTGTCCGTGATGAGAGTGTCCGTTCTATTAAAGAAGTAGGTCACCTTCACTTCATCGGTGACCACAGGCTTGCTGGAGAGTGTGAGAACACCCTTTGACCCATCCATCGCCAAAACCATAACGGGGGTTCCGTTAATGGTTACCGCTACCGAAGCGGCATCCGTAGCGGTAGTGCCGCTCCCATCGCCCGAAACAATCGGGTAGTGCTTGACCTGAATACGGTCATAGGTTCCGTCAAAGGCACCAAGCGTCACATCTCCGGCAGCGGTGATAGCGGTAACGGCTCGCCCCGCCTCATCCCCTTGCACAATCCGTTGATCAACGGTGGAGGAAGAACCCCGAACCATTTCCAGACCCGTCTGGACAAGGATTTCGGAACCCGTTCCCACAATCATAGGAAGACGGAGTGAGTTCGCAAGACCCTGGGTGGGATCTTCATAAAGTGTTTGGGTGTACACACCGGGGGGTGCGTAAATGCTGCCTGGGAATGCCATGGTGAGCTCCTATCAAAACGGTATGACCAACCTGATAGGCTGGAAGTGAAAGCAAAAACTATATGGCCGTCCCGAAGGAGGAAGAGATGGGGTTCCCATCATTCATTGTGGAGAGGATATAGGAAGGCAACCGAACATCTCATTCTTTGGGCTTTGCACTGGCCTTGGCGATTTCAAAGGCTGCCGTCCGATGTTCGTTCACATACTCGCGCTCGCCCTTCTTCATAGTTCGGTAGCCGCCTTCTGAAGACCCATCCCGAACCACATGGTCCATTCCGAAAGCCTGACCCCCAGCTTTGTGCTGTTCACGCGCAACCTTATCTTTAAGAGCCTTGCGTTCTTCAGCCATCTTCCAGCGTCGTTCCGCATCGCGCCCGATCACAAGATCCGCATTGTGATCAATGGAATGAACACCCGTATTCTGTGGGCGTGGACCTCCTACGGGGGTGTGGGCAAATTGAAAGGCTGCCGCCGAAACAAGCTTGTTTGCGGATTCCCCGCACGAACCGCACGGAACCGCAGGGTCACTTGAAACGGAACGGAACAACTTTTCAAAGCGCAACCCGCAAGATTCACATTGGAACTCATAGATAGGCATCACAACTCCTGTTGAAAATACCTTACCCAGCAGGGCCATAAACAAGGGGTCACCTCGTATAAGTAGTGAACCTGGAGAACATTATGTACGGACCCTGCCTTTGTGGAGCTCTTGATTGCCGCGCCTGCCGCGGATCAGCAGCCGATTGGTATCACAACGAAGATGTCCGGGTTGAAAGTTCGGAACGCCCTTGGCTTGCCGATAGCGGATACAGCCTCGATGAGGATGGAAGCTGGGAACGCCAAGTCTCCTCCAAGCGACACACCTGCCGCCGCGACCACAAGGATGGTCGTGTGAAGAAGGGCGATGTCTACCGCGTCACCAAAAGCCGCATCATTGATGACGAAAGCGGTGACGGCTGGCTCCGCACCCAAAAGCGAGTTTTGAGGAGGGCGGCATGACCATTCACCCGTTGTCCGCAGCCCTCATGTCTTTGTTCTTCCCAGGAATAGGGCAACTGATGGCAGGCCGTGTGGGGAGTGCGTTCTACTTCGCCGCCTTAGCCCTCTTTATGTGGGTGATTTCTATGGGGTTCTTCGGATGGATCATCCATATATGTGCCGCCTTAAACGCTTGGCACATCTGCACTGAACCCGAAATTCAACGAATTCCTCAGGAAACCAAACCTGAGAAGGACATTTTATGGAACTGACCGCACTGAAAACGACCCACAACCACAGCATCCACATCCAATGGGAACCCGGAAACGGAACCCGCTACGATGTGATGATCACCCACTTGGAACAGCCCTTTATGGGGCATGGCAATGGGGTGCATTTGGTCACTGTCTCCGACAGTGGAAGCCCCAAGACCTTCTTTTGTTCCAAGAATGGGGGACACCTCATTCACCGCTGGGTCTCTGAGAAGACAGGGCTGGGTCCGCACGATGCGTCTGTGGTTGCTGAAATCATAGCTGCCGTATTCGACCGACCCGTAGCGGTCGTACAGGAATCTTGGTACCGCAGCCGTGTTCCAGAATTCGCCCCTATCTACAAGAGCAGGGCCACAAAACCCATCTGACCTCGTATATGAACTGAACCCCTATCTGGGAGAAGATTATGTTGACCCAACTACTGACCCGTTTGAAGACGGCAAATGAAGCGTACCGAAATGGTGCGCCCACAATTACCGATGCACAATACGACGCATTGGAAAATGACTTGCGACAAGCGATGCAAGCACCCCATGCAGCTTCCGACTTGAAAGCCGCAGAAGCATTCCTTAAGAATGTGGGAGCACCAGCACCCCAAAATGGATGGGCAAAGGTCAAGCATCGTGTCCCGATGGGCTCTTTGAACAAGGCCCAGAACGAAGCCGACATGGTCTCTTGGGAACATAACATCGGTATGAAGGCACAGCCGAACCTCGTATGCACCGGCTACATGGTGATGGACAAGCTGGATGGTATTTCCATCAGTCTTCGGTACGAGAACGGTGTGTTGACCCAAGCGGTCACTCGCGGCGATGGTCTCATTGGTGAAGACATTACTCGCAATGTGCGCTTGATGAAGGGAAAGCCCAACAGCATTTCCGACATTACAGGGTATGTGAGAGGGGAAATCGTCGTACTTCACGATGACTTCAAGACCTACTTTCCGGGCGAGTCCAACCCAAGGAACACCGCTGCGGGAACCGCAAAGCGCCAATCCAACAACGATAAGTGCAAGCACTTGACCGTCGTAGCCTTCCAATGGCTCCCCGATGCCGGAGACTTGCCCACCAAGACCGACGAATTGGAAGCATTGGAAAAGCTGAACTTCACTATTCCTTCTTGGGAAATCGCAGTAGACGCCTCAGACATTCAAGGGATCTACGACCGTTATGTGAAGACGGAGCGAGACCTCCTCCCCTACGATGTAGATGGGATGGTGGTTTCCATCCAAGACAACGGACTTTGGAACAGGGTGGGGCTCAAGAACCACCGACCCGCAGGAAGCATTGCTTACAAGTTCCCCCACGAAGCCCAACCCACCACCCTTCGGGACATTCGTTGGCAAATCGGAAACAGCGGTCGCATCACCCCTGTTGCAGAGTTTGATGTGGTGAACCTTGCGGGGGCAAATGTAAAGCAAGCGTCCTTGCACAATGTCGCCAACATCGAAACCGTTGCAAAGACCGGTGGTGAAACCGACTTGCGACCAGGCGACAGAGTCTTGGTCAGCCGCAGAAACGATGTAATCCCCTATGTGGAAAGCCTTGTGCAACCCGCCCTGAGCGGTGGTGCGGCGTTCCGAGCACCAACCGCTTGCCCCGAATGCGGGTGTGGGTTGGCAATGGTGGGCGAATACCTGACATGCCCCAATACGAGCGGTTGTGAAGCACAAGCCTCCGGTTCCATCAAGCGATGGGTTAAGAAGGTAGGCATCTTGGGTCTGGGCGAACGAACCATTGATGGGTTGTGTGGAAGCGACACCATTGAAGACATCGCAGACCTCTACACTTTGGACCCCCAAGTTGTAAGACACATCGAACTGGATGGGCGAAAGATCGGCACAAGTGCCTTCACCTTCCTCAAGAATGTAGAAGACAAAAGGGAACTCCCCCTCCATGTCATTATTGGAAGTCTGGGCATCCCCTTGATGGGACGGTCAATGGTGAAGCGCATTGTTGATGCGGGATATGACACCCTCAACTTGATGGCTGCCGCAAGCATCCCAGAGTTGGCAGCAGTGCCCGATATGGGTCAGTCTAAGGCCGAAGCCTTCCACAAGGGGTTCCACGAGCGAGTTCCCCTTATCAAGAAGCTGCTGAAGAACGGTGTGACCGTCAAAGCGAAAATCGTAGGGGGTATGTCTGGGGTTGGTGTGTGTATGACAGGATTCCGGGATGCTGCGATGGCAGAAGCCATTGAAGAGCAAGGGGGTGGTGTGCGATCCAGTGTGTCCAAGAACACTTCAATCCTTGTCTGCAAGGACACCTCCAGCACTTCTGGAAAGGCTAAGAAGGCGCGGAAGCTCGGTGTTGAGATTATTGACCCCGATGAAATGTGGAACCGACTTGGGGGGAGACCATGAGCACCATCATATTGAAAAGCGAAAGAGGAAAGCGGCTATCGGTACCGGTACCCCAAGGGTGGACGATAGAAGATGCTACGACACTCTTACGAAAGATGGGGCACGAACCCACCCACTTAGAAGATGAGAAGGGGTGCAAGATCCCCCTCCCTAAAGAGAAGGCTGCATGAAAGAACTCGTCCGATACAGACACCGATGGAAGATGCCCGATGGAACCTTTGAATACGAATTCGGAGGTGAAGCGTGGCATCCATCCAAGGAAAGTGCTTTGGAAGGGCGGCAAGGCTTGATCAAGCGGTCTCGAAGGGCAGAGAACGGTGACTACACGGACTACTTTGATGAATCATGGGAATGGGACATAGAAGAAGGAACATTCCCTATATTTGAAGGAAGCGAAGGGGTGCTCATCTTCCTGGAAGAAGAGTACGGCTACCGCCATTGGATGTGGCACACAGGAATGACGGAAGAAGAGCTTCGATCCTTTTGGGAAAACTTGGAAAGTGTGGAGCCTTACTTCTTTTCACCCGAAGGATTGCCCGGAAAGGTCATCCCTGCGTGGTTCGATGTGTACGGAAAGACTGGTGGGGGGTGGAGCTGGAACCCCGCCACATACCAACCCGGTTCACACGAGGAATGTTCGGTTCACGAAAACCCCGAGACACCTATCTTCATCCCCCCAGATCTCATAGATGGGGAAGGGCATATACATATGGACGATGACTCAAGTCTCAACATAAAGGGCAAGCGCATCATCCATAAGGGGTACAGTGAAGAATGAACCTAACCATCGAACTCGTACCTAAAGGACAATGGGGAGCGAACCTTCGTTCCGAGCTCCCGAAGTCCGAATGGGATCGGCTACGGAAAGCCACCTATGCGGCTGCTGGACACCGTTGCGAAGTATGTGGGGGGAAGGGGCGCAAGTGGCCCGTAGAATGCCACGAACGGTGGCATTACGATGAAGACACCAAGGTTCAATCCCTTGTAGGGCTCATTGCCCTATGCCCAGCTTGTCATGAAGTGAAGCACATCGGGAGGGCTGGAGCGGTTGGTCGAGCCGAACAAGCAATAGCGCACTTGATGAAAGTGAATGCTTGGGGTGCCGAGGAAGCGATGAAGTATGTGGATGAAGCCTTTCAGACTTGGGCGAGACGTTCCCAAGAGAATTGGACATTGGACATCTCATGGTTGGATCAGGAAGAACCGCACGGATTCAAGGACTTGTCGATGTGACCCCCAACGGAAAAGACCTGTACATCATCCAAATGGCAGTGACGGGCGACATCAAAGTAGGGCGTTCCAAAAACCCCAACAAGCGATTGAAGCAGCTTCAAACCAGTTGCCCCCACCCATTGAAGGTCATCCTCGCCATTCCCGATGAAGGGTTCCGAGAACGGGAAATCCATAGGTTGATGCGCAACCGCGGAACCCGCCACAATGGGGAATGGTTCGAAGAAGGAGCGCTGGCAGAATTACCCCTTGAAATGTACGACTTGCTTGATTTGGACAATCAAGACTGGTGGATGGGAAAAGGAACCATTCCAGCCCCGGAACCCATGCCTGTAGAAGAACCGGAACCGGAATGGTTCAAAGTGTTGAGGGATATGGGAAGTTAATCGGTGCTGCGCCCGAAGTAGAACCCAATGGCAGACCCCACCAACCCCACAATGGGGGGAAGCAAGATGCCCAACATATCTTTAATGTTTTCATAGGCCGTCCATTGAAAAGCCACCGCGATGAACGCAAAGAGAACGGTCATCGTCAACAACCCCAACAAGAACCAAGCAATGGTTCCCCGAACTTGTTCTCGCTTCGGATTGGGATCGTATGAGTCCGCACTGAGACCCTGGAGTTCTAATTGCGGACCATCTTCTTGAGTGAGATCTACTTCTGTCCCGGTATAGGGCTCTTCGTGCGGGGTTGGCACATCTGAAGCGGGTCCAGACACAAGACTACCGCTTCACACGGAACATCTGACCCTTGCGGTCTTCATAAAGGAGGGTGCAGCCTTCATGTTCGCACTTGCGGGTGAGATACACATCCATCTTGATGGCGCGGCGGATGGCATCGGTGACAGTGATGCCTTCTTCTCGGGCTAAAGCTTCCAGCTCTTCATATTCGCGACGCGGGAGGTTCACCCGAACCCGAACCAACTCGTCTTTATCCCAATGACCCTTCTTTGGAGGTGGTTTCATAAGCAAGTCCTAATCCCGAATATGACGAGGCTTCCAACCTTCCTTATATGCTTTCTTGAAGTTGTGATTCATCATAAAGGGGTCATCTGCAATGCCGTTCCAGCTTTCAGTTCGAGCTCTTGCGGTCTTTAACCCCCGTTCTGCAAGTTTCTTGACCGCTGGGGGAACATCCATCCTGCTAACGCGGGCACACGCAGTCGCATATCGGTCGATGGCATTTTCTACCGCACCACACGCGTCTGCGATGTCTTCCATATACCGTCCCCAACCCCGAGGCTGATACTCTTCGGGCACATCGTCAGGGTCCAGACCATACGCTTTCTTTTGCATTTCAATTGGCAACTTCATCGGGAACTCCTTTTGATAAGGGATGTGCATAAGGAACCTATCGGATTCCTACCACCAAACATCCATGAGGGTGTATGTGAACTCTTCAATGCCGAGCTCATCCACTTGCTTGTGTGCCAGGGACACCATCTCATTAAACGCATCCACTCGAGCGTGGACCTGGCATCCGGCACTCCACTTGTTTACCTTTGCAGCTTCAGCTTCCTCGACGGTGTCAGTCTTAGTAGAACTGCGGTGCAGGTTGATTCCGAAGTAGCCGGTGGATTCTGAACCGGGAGGATGATCAAGAACTTCGTCCTTATTCGCATCGCGCCACACAGTTACGGAACCCGCAGTTTGGATCAAGGCCTCATAAGACCCCCTGTGAAGACCCAGCTTCCAACTGGTGTACTGCCCAGGACACAAGATAGCCGTCCCGTTCACATTCATAGGGTTCTCTCGGTAGTACGTTCCTGGGTCTGTGGTGGCCGGCCACACATCCACCTTCCAAAGCCCATTGACGGTGTAGGCACAGCCCATGATGTCATCGAAGGAGTTGGAGAGCACATCCTTCATTCGGATACCGAACAAGTTCAGGTGGTAGTCACCTTGCCATTTGACTTCATGTCCAAGAGACTTCAAGTGTTCCAACACCGGAGGGAGGGGCATTGGGGGGTTCTTGGCAGGTGTGTCTTCAGTGGATTCCAGTGCGGTCCAAGTTTTGGGGCCGACAATCCCATCGGCTCCGAGCCCACTGTCTCGTTGGAATTGCAGCACGTTGGCTTTGGTGCCAGAGCCGAAGATTCCATCGGCTGTGGTCTTGTAGCCGTGATCGGTAAGAAGCTGCTGGCAGAGCTTCACATCATCGCCGCGGTCACCTTCTCTAATAGTAGCAGGCATAGTATTTTCCTATGTTCGGGTTGCTTCCAATAAATACCCGCCAGTGCTCTAACGGATAACCTCATAAGATTTATTGCGGTCACGGAACCACGGATCAGTGAGGCTCACAAGCCGCAAATCCTGAACCCCCTTCAAGTTGTTGGGGCTCCCGGCTTCTCGCAATTGGTCATCACTCAGTCCTGCAACAGCTTGAGCTGCCGCCAGACTCTGAGGAATCACACGAGAGAAAGAGTAGTCGAGTGGGACGTGAATCGCCCAATCGGTCATTACCTGGAGAGACAAGCTCGCAGTGTAGAAGTAATCATCCCCATTCTCGTCATAGATTTCTTCTGCTTCACCGCCCATCGAAGCCATTGTGATTTCAATACCTTCACCGGACAATGCGGCACGAGCGGGACCGTACAAGTACATCAGGGTTCGATCTGTGATCTCACCTTGGGCGTGTACATCCCGCGCCATAATGTCGAAGTCGAGGCTCATCTCCCAACGACCCCCATATTCCTTGGCTGCTTCTTCCCGATTCTGAGTGACTATCACTGCCATAATGTCCCCAGCATAGGAACGGCGCCCGAATGCCAACACCACTCCAGGGATAGCTCGGTTGTTAGACCCGTTTTCCCCCAACAAGAACGGTCCCGTACTCGTACCGGCATATCGGTAGTCACACGACAGAGTAGAACCCGGAGGAAGGGGAGCTGCCAAAGTGATTCGACCAGTCGCAGGATCTGCCGTGTAGTTGATGCCTTCATAGAAGACCAGGTTGCCGGGCATCTCGTACACTCGAAGCGAGCCCGCATGGAAAGAGCCCGCACTGAGCTCGTACAACCGAGGTTCAAGCTGAAGAGCTCGTTCATCAACAGCTTCCAGTAGCGGATCCACATAGAAGACTGTGTGTTCCCCAGTCACCCCTCGATAAACGACTTCTTCGCATCGAACTTCGATGTAGTAGATGCCCGCGGGCGAAGGGAAAACCCCATTGTTTGCAGCGATAGCGCGGGCATCTTCCCGCACCCACTCGATAGAAGTGCCTTGTTGCCCATAGACCTTGGTGAGATGACAGTAGGAAATCACCGTTCCCTGATAGTGGTCTGCCGAAAGCTGAAACGGGGAAGCTGAAGCGTTCTTCAGGATGATGGCTTGCTGGGGGCGTTCCTTAAAGGAGTACCGACCTTGAATGTTCTCAACCAGAGAATCCCGATAACGAGGATCCTTAGACCAAAAAGCACGAAGCTCTTGAATCATTCTCCGTTTCAAGGATTCAGTGAGATTGGCGAACAAGGGTAACTCCCGAAAAGGGTTCTACCCTATCGTACCCATAGGCTCACAACCGCTTACCGAAAGGCGAGGATTGCCTTGTTGCCATCCACATAGCCTTCATCAACGAGGGTGTAGATGTCATTCACTCCGGCGTGCAAGTAGTCAATGTCCCGCATAGCCCCCTTGTGGCTTCCCGGACCCAAGACCCAATCGGCTTCCTTACGCGCAGTTTGAAAATCAAGATCGGCCACCGCATCAAAGCGATCCGCATTACCGCCTTTCAACCACCCTTCGGGGATTGCTACCGTCTGATCGTCTACTTCGAGTACGACCCAATCATCGGCGGCCGTCTTGTTCTGTGTTTCGATTGGTAGTTTCATTTAGCCTCCAAAGAAGAGAAGTCGATTTCGCAAGACCCACCCATACAAGCCAGGGTTTGTGCGCCTTCTCCCATATCTTCCTTCTCGTATTGAGAGAGTAGGGAATAATCCACTTTGGGGAAGAACAACTGGCGTTGGGAATACTCATCGGCTGTGATTTCTTCATACGGTGCGAGCTCATAAACCCCACCATCGTAAGGGAGGAACGCAAGCCCTGTGATCTCGTCGAAATGCTCGTGAACCCAATCCCCGACAGCATCCCACTCATCTTCACGAACATAAACGGTAGCAGACTGGTTGTGACCCCGATTGGAGATCCAAGTCTTCATCACATGGAGATAGCGTTCCAGTTGTCCAAGAGCCGTTTCATCGTTTCGGGTCATACACCCTTCAGGTGCTTTGACCGGGAATTCTACAACCCATGTAGGGCACTCCGCATCGGGGGTGTCCTTGTACTTCGTATCTTTAAAGACGGGGGCTCCGGAATCCCGAATGAGCTTGAACAAGGGATCGTTGCCACTGACTCGGACACGCCGAATGTAGTGTTTGGCATAGCGGGTGTGGAACCCACTTGCACAGTCTACGGCCTGTGAAGAATTCCCACTGGGCTTCCCGCAAGTAATCATCGCCGGCATTGGAATGTTGAAGTGTGCAGCAGCTTCCGCAGCCGTCTTTCGGGCAATCTTATTGAAGTAGAGCATTGCCTCAGGATCATTAGCCAACTTCGGATTGTCGCAATGACCTGTGATGTCCACACCAAGTAGACGGTCTTCATCACAATGCCTTTTCCAAGCTGGGCGAAGATATGGGAAATGGGTGAAAGTCGCCTGACACACCCCAATCCAAGTAGCGACACGAATCTTATGGGCGAAGCTGTCTACGGTATCCTCAGGGCGCAGTACGGCCGCACTCAAATTACAGAATTGTCCACCGCCACCGTGACCCGTCCAAGGGTCTGTGCTCTTGGCGTACCGAAGCAGGATTTCCCCACAAGGATTTGAACGACAATCGGAACGACGTTCCGTACGCTTGGCCTGTGGGAACATATAGAACCCTCGTTCGCCACTTCCAGAATTCTTGAGTGCATTCCATTCCGCATCAAATGCTTCGCGGGTCGGCTTGCCGTCCCAAAACGCAGAAAAGTTCGCCATATATCGACACTCAGGGAAATTCCCCTTCGTCCAATCCTTGGCGTGCCGCATTTCCTCATCGTCAGGATCAGAAAAACAAATCAATGCCGCCCGACGAACACCGCCCGCCATAACAATCTCGCCCGTCATACAAGCGATGTCACTGGCTTCCAGGGAAGTGATTTGGTTCCCACTGGCAGTATCAAGGGTCTCTTGACAGAACTCGAGCAGCCGGCGAAGCGGCTTGGGACCAGAAGCCCGTCCCCCCTTGGTTTCCAGTCGGGCGCCTTCGGGACGAATTCGGTTGTAGTCGAACGCTACGGTGTAGCCCTTCCACATCAATGTAAGGCCATGGAAAACCGCGTCTGCCCAACCATCCGTAGAATCCTCAATGGTGTAATGAACCGTCTTGCCATTACGGGGTGCAACAGGTGGGAGGTTGCTTACGAATTGCCGCTCGACCGAATACCCAACACCTGTGCCCATCATCAAAATATAAAGAAGCTCTGAGAACGCCTTTAATGAATCAAGCGGAATGAATGAGCAGTTGTAGATCATCGTATTATCGCGCTCAGCAGCCCTTCCTGCAGACCAAAGAGCTCGCATAGAAGGAAGGGTCGCCATATCCAACATGCCACTCTTGATGTCCCTGAGCACCCAATCTGGAACGGTCCTGTTGAGCTTCAGAAAAGAGCAATACCGATCCACCGCTTCCGGATAAGTTTCCCTACGACCATCCTCATCACGCCACCGCAAATAAGACCGGGTCACCACAAACTGCGAAAGCGGATTGGGGAACACCGAATCCGAATGAAGCGGAATTTCAACCTCTTCGGAAGAAGGGGTGTATGCGCTGCGTTCCGCATCAGGGGTGGCGTATGTCATGGATTATCTCCGAGGTGTTGAAAGGTGGCACCCAAGTCGGGCGCAAATAGGATCGGCTATCAGCGACCCACCGAAACAGCAGGAGGGTGTTCGGTACAGGATTCCACCAAAGCAATGACACACGATACCCACGGAGACGGGGCTCCGATGAACACCCCCTTTTCCACATCTGACAAGGAAACCACCAACTTAGATAACCGTCGTGACCCCCACCTCTTCGCCGCCAAAACCTCGTTTTTCACTGCCCAAGGAGGAATGTTCAACCGTTGTGAAATTTCTTCCTCTGAAGCACCTCGTTCCAATAACGAACAAACTTGAAGCCATAAGGTGGCCAGCTTTCCTGGAGCCCCCTTCGCCCGAAGCAACAACATCACCGGGTCTGCAACCCCCGCCTTCAATCGATCCAAAGCGCGCATCATCGCAACCGGGTTTGAGGAAGCCAGGGCTTCCCGAACCGGGGAAAGAACCACACCCCCTGGACGATGAAGTGTTGCCTTCATCAAGTCTGGAGTAAGAGGGGAAATTCCCCGAGCTATCGCCAAAGTGCAGACCTTCAAAACTTCGTGGTACACCAACCCCAAGTCCGACCCGACAACCCTGACCAATGCTTCTGCCAAACGAGCAGGAAGAACATCCTTGGACTTCATTAAGACATCGGCTTCCTTTCGAGCAAAAACAACCGCAGCTCTGGTCTGAGCTTTCCGAGTCTTGGGTTGGGAAAAGGAAATACGGTGCGCACCATGAACGGGGGCGATGGATGGAACCTTCTTCTCATCAAGTTCCCCTGAAACCGTCAGAAGCAACGTAACCGAAGTGTTCTTATCCTTGGTGTGCTTGGCGATGTCTTCCGCATCCATTTCCGAAGCAGGCACCACCACTAAAGTAGGCATCCCGAAAGTGGCGGCATAGGACACCGTCTGCATGGCTTCTGAACCCGAAGCCAATTCGACAACATCTCGCCCTGTACTCACAGAGGCTTGAATGGCTTTGCGGATTTCCCGATCTCGCAAATAGGGTTCTGTGCCGCCTACGACCACAACTGGTGGTGGGTTTGCCCAACCCTTCTTCACGGCCCACCTACAATCATTGCGGCTGCACAAGACAAAGGGGTGGGGTGTGGAAGTGCCTTGCGAATGTTCCCCCAAAGAGAAAGAACCTTCTTGGTTTGGTTCGTATTTTCAACCTCTTGAGCCAGCACCCGAACCATTGCCCGAAGGAGCAACCCTTCCCGTGCAACTTGTTTTCCAACCTTTCCGTGTTCTTCCACAATCCGAATGGCACTGCCGACATTTCCACCCAGCACAAAAGCGACCGCCCTGGCAGCTTCAGCTTCAAAAGGTGCAATCGGGTCAATCCAAGTAGGACTGGGGGGACACCACACAGCCGTTGTTCGCGAACGAATGGTAGGAATCACCGACCCAATGCACTCTGCCCATAAGCACAAGGTCACATAGCCACTAAGGTCTTCCAGGGTCTTCAGGAGAGCATCCGCCGCTTCGGGGGTTGCAGAATCCAATGGTCCAATGACCATTGTTGGGGTCGCATCCCCAATCGTTCCGGAAGCCACAATGTTCACCGCTTCCCGAGCATCCTCGGTCTTCAAACCCCCATCGCCTATGGGGTCACACAACAATCGACCAAGGCGATTGGCTTCAGCACAAGCAGTACCGCGTCCTTCTGGTCCATGGTACAGGAACGGTGTTACTGCTTCCCCGTAGGTCACAGGGTCACCGTTGAGCGATGCCCACACCCATTACAACGGTAGCGAATTTGGAGGCCGCCCGCTTCCAGCTTCAGCTTCAGCTCAACAACGGCATTGTTGTTTCCACAACCCCTACGGCAATTGCGCCAAACCGTCTTCCCAATGTCTTTGTCCCGAACGGGAGTGGCAATCTTATTGCGCCGTTTAGCCATAGGAACCTCCATAGGAATAGATACCCACAGAGGGGTGGTGTTAGACCCTCATCCGTCAGTAGCCTGCAGCCAGGGCTTGCTTCAAAATCATGCCTTGAATGGCATCTTTTAGTTCGGCGCCTCGCAGAATCTCGCCAACATGGGCGCGAGACAAGGACTTCGTTCCAACCACCGTACCGGCCGTCAAGCTGAGACCCGAGGAGGTCTTGGCTACGGAACCGTCTGGGGAGTACACCGTAACAGGAAGGGTCACAGGATCATCTGCTTTACGGATGATTCCCGCCCACCCCGCAAAAGGGTTTTCGATAAGGGGGGCAATTACGGTCTTCCACTGCTCCCAGTTGATCCAAACAGGAAGGTAGGCAGCCGTAGGATATAGGGCATCGGCTTTGATCCCTCTAATCCCGACAGGTTGACCAGGATGAGGACGATCTGAATTCAGGAAGTGGGGTTCTGCGGAACCTTGGAGGATTAAATACACTCCAACCGCAGCATCGTTGGCCAATTGGGCAGCCGTTCTTATCTGCCCTTTACCAAATCGGTTCTTGTATTGACCCATAGTGGCCTCCTATGGGTCGCAACCGATAGGCTCTCCATCGGACTCGCTCTTTTGTACTCTCTTTTGTATTCCTTGTTGTCTTCTTACTCTTACTTCTATCGTTCGCTTCGCTCACTATCTCTAATTTTCAGTCAACCTACGGTTTCCTTTACTAAACATCTTAATTCCTAATGGGTGTCTGGCGATTAGGGATGCCTGGTATCGGTCTTATTGGTTGGGGATCAACCTGTCTCCAACGGCTCGCCTGATCGGGTCAGGGCAGATGGGGGTGAATCCTGAAAGCCCTTCCTTTTTCAAGGGGTGGGCTGGCACCTTCAAAGTTCCTTTTTTACTGTTGGGTCCTATGGTGGGGGGTTGCAGATGCGGACGGTGGAGTTCCTTACCACCCTGATTGCTCAGGTTTCGGCATCCCTAAAGTCAACGAGCTCCAACCCAGACGGTCGGCCCAAATGCTTTCTGAACCCAAAACGACTTCAGGGGTTTCCCAAAGTGTCCTGATAGGTATCTATACAATGGAACCTATTTTATCAACCACATAACGGAGAGGAACTATGTTTGATGTCTGGATTGCGAAGGAAGTAGAAGGCAAGTACGAGCCTGTTACGAGAGTTCCGCAGAACCACAAAAATGTTGAAGAAGCCTTCGAATGTGCCTCTCGTATGATGAAGCTGATGGGGGCAGATGTCCTGGAAGCGAGAAACATCCATGTGCGGGGTGTAGACCCCACTGGGTGCATCCTAATCTTCGACCCTTCAGGGAACCCCAGCCCGAACAACACCGACCTGATGGCAACTTTGGTTGTTGGGGGCACCCTCACTGAGCAGGATAGTGGCAAGACCACCTACGGAACGACAGGTGCGCACCCCATCACCGCAGGGTCATCGGGTTGGAATTAGATCATCAACCGACCCACAGCCCCACCCACCGGAGGAGCCGTAGCGGCATCAAGACCACGATCTGTCGCCTTGTAGGATCTTCCCGTAGACTCTTCCAAATAAGCCATCACAGGGTCTGTGAGGAACCGTAGGGCGCGATCTACATCATCACCATCCATACGCAGATCCTCGATGATCTCCATATATGTGATGCAAGGTTCTTCAACCACATAGCGCAAGACCTTCCGGGCATCGGAAACAGTGTAAAGCAACGCATTGCGAAGGTCTTCTCGAACTCGTGCGGTCAGCTTCCCTGCTCTCGAGGGGCTACACCCATCCTTCGTTGCGATTTCCCCCCGACTCGCCTCTGCTACCATCCCTTCCAGAATTCGGATGTACCGTTGTGACGCATTGGGGCGCGATGATCGAATCACCAGCTTGAAGGCTTCGTGGATACTCAGTTCAGAAGGCACTTCGTCTGCATAGGCATCTTCCAACGATTGTGGATCGATGATCACTCGTTGGACGGACTTGGGGTCTCCTTCGTCCCCCCCTTCAAAACCGACTTGAAAGGTCTCATAGGGCAATACGGATTCGGGATGAACCCCTTCGTTGCGGTATTCGACTTCCGTTCTTGACCCTCGCATTTCGCGCCACAAGGCATCTTGCCCTCGACGACCGAGTGCCGACTTGATGCGATTTCCAACCCATCCCGCCATCCGACTGATGGTAGGGGGTTTCCCCATTCCCAAGTGTTCGTCAAACGACCCATTGGCACACCAATGGGCAATCCGAAGATGCACTTCGCTCCGCACATCCTCGATGTCTTCAATGGGATAGCGGTTGCGAACGGTGTGGGTCAGGCGGTCGATCAAACCCTTGGCGATTTGTTCGTTGAGCCAAACAGCAGTAGGTGTGGGTGCAGTTTCAGCGGTGGGCGTGGCCGTAATTATTGTGGGCTTGGGAGTGGGCTTTGGGGAGGTGCCGATTTCATCAAGTGCGGCTACGACAAATGCCGCATCCGATGTGGACAGGCAGCGTTGAACCTTCAAGCGGAATTCCGGGGTGGTGGGATCGATCAAGTCCATGGCAGCACGGTCTTGTGCCCCACGACCTCGATAGTCCAAGGCCCAAACGAAGTTCCGATGAACTCGTCGGCTTTCCGTATTGTGGACTGTTGCTGCCTCTTTGATCGCCGCCTTCAAACCCGGTGGTGCCGTAGTAGGGTTGAGGGGTCGTTGTTCGTTAATGAGGCGTATGACGGTGGCGATGTGGATCGCCCTGATTGATGCTTCCATTTTCTCTCCGATGGGGCCTTTACTCGTTCGCACGAAGCGGGCCGATGGGTTGGGCTGTTGCGACGGGTGACAGTGATTGCGAGCAATCGGGTCGGGACGCAACGAGGTTCAGTATGAACCATATACACTTGTACCATTTCTCAAGGCTGTTTGCAAACGGGAATCGCCATTTACAACCCCCCGGTCTGCGATTTTTAGGTTTGTCGGTGGTTTGGCTATGGGCACCGCCAATCAGAACATCCCATAGGTACGATGATGCACAGCGATCTCCTAATTAGAACCCTCAAACTGGCAAATGCCCATCAAGGTGATCTTCGGCGCGTTCTTGCCCGCCTCTTGGTGGCGCGGGGTCCGTTGGAGGTCTATGCTCGGCTATCGATGCTGGAAGGATTGCTTGGCGAACCCCAAGGATCCCTGGCAGGCGGCAGCCCTTCTGCCCGTGACTTGATAAAAGCCAAGGAGCTTATGACCCCGGATCAGTGGGGGAGTGCTGCACAATACGAACAGTTCTTTGATCCAAGATCGAAACCTATTTTGACCGACGCTGTGGAGTGGGGGGTTAAGAATGGCATCAACAAAGCCCCGCATTGGTTTGGTTCAGCAGGCCTGGATACGGAAGAAGAAATCCTCCAATCCTTGAACATTGGACTGGGATTGGGCAATCAGCGAGCCAGGTCAGGGGGCAACATCTACCGTCGTACTGGGTTGAGCAACAAAAACCGATCTCGGATTGGGATTGGCGGCTTGATCAAATCCCTGAAAGACAATGCAAACAAAGATGTGACGAGTAGAATCCGTCAATACAGCCCCCCGGTCAGTGGGGATGCTCAGGTGGGGGATGCGGAAGATGCACTCACACTGTTTGATTTGATGGAAGGTGGTCTGAAGTCGGCACCGATGAAGAACTTGATGTCGCAAGCAACACCCCGGCTAAAGCGAAAGCTTACCCCTTCCCAATTTGAAGTGTGGAACGTCGTATTGGCCGACCCCGACCTTATTTCGAACCGGATCAGGAATGGTGTTCCTTTGATTGACGCTACGGATGCTGCCAGAGCTTATGAAAGACTCTATTCACAGCCCATTGCCAACACCACAATAGCCCGAACTTGGGCCAGAGCGTGGCCCGCAATAATGGACGAGTTAGAAAAGCCCTTAGGGGCGTGGGGTGCCGCAACAGGACGCTTGGCCGGAATGGCTACTCGTGTAGCTTCCCGCTACCTTCAAGCGTGCGGTGATGAGCCGTGTGCCAAGTGCGATGCTTGCGACTGCGGTGGCAAATGCGATGGCAACTGTGGTGCTGAAGAAGCCATGATGGAAAAGACCAGCCCTGCACCGGGCGGTGGTTGAGGACAGAAGTAGAAGCGAGTTCGCTTCTTACGACAACGGATAGGGACCGGGATCTGGGCGCTTCGATGCAAGGATGGCTTGTATCTGACGGAATTTGTACCCGTCCCCAATGAGAGCGCCGATCACCTTCACATAGTGGGCGACCTGTTCAACGGTAAGGGGTGTGACACCCTTATCCCCCATCGGACGGCGGTGGAACTGAATGGGCTCCCAACACGCATCCCCTTGAAGGTCACAAGGGTCGATGATGATGGGCTCTCCTTCCCCAACCACCAAACCCACACAGCCACAATCAAAATTGTAAAACACCAGACCCCCTTAAATAATAGGTGAAGGGGGTTACCCCTTCCTCTTACAGCGGAACCCCTTACCGACGATACCGAGGGGCTTCGTGGGCGATGCGGTTGTAGAAATGAGGGCATCGACCGAAGATGCCTTCCCAATGGCGAAGACCGGCAAGCCAAGTGGAACGCCAATTCGTAGTGCGCTTGAAGTGCTTGCGATCCTTTGCCTTTGCATTGAGACAACGACCGTTCACAAGGGAGACGAGCATCATGCTTGTGGAAGCCTTGCCCCGACCCATCGCAGCATCAAGCCCCGAAAGGGTGGTGCTCAGCTTGATAGCGACTTCATCGCTCAACTTGAGGAAGTAGATGCCAGCGGTGCGGTCATCCCGCTTCCAAGCGAAGTTGCTGTTGTCGAGCCATGCTTCGATTTCGGTTCTGTTCATTCGTGCGTAAGCCATGACTACTCCTTAGAGGTTGCGAAGGGCGAGTTTGGAAGCGGAGCGCGCGACCTTGTTGTAGCGGCGGCTCGCCCTGCGAGCGTGTCGGTGGTTGCAGATCCAGCGCTTCTCAGCACGGGCATACTTGGCTTCCGAAAATGCTTTGGATTCTTTGTGTCCCATGACCCCTCCTTTGGTTCAATTCCTATACGAGACAGGGGTTACAGCTTTGGCCATGCAGGGGTCACTTTTTCCTGTCAGGGGTATTTACCGCTATGGATGAATTCAAGATCATAGCGACCATCGGTGTCTTTCATGTTCCTAAAGGGGCAACGGCACCCGTATGTTTTCCCGATGGGGAAGATCCGGTAGAAGTCCTCTCTGCCTTGGAGTCTATGGTGGGGGAAGAAGTAGAAGCGGTCATCCATTATCTTCCGGATCCGGATGCGGATCTCCCAGGAATGGGTTCTTGTTTGGCGGGTCGAGCCCATTGTGCGATGGGGCATCGGGACAACCCCGACTGGATGTTGCACTACCACCAAACAGGCACACTCGTTCAAGAAGGGTTCGCCTGGTTCATTAACAAGGAACGCGTTCCTTTAGGGCAACTGCCGGGCCACCGGGCTCGCTTCATAGTGTCCACCACCAAGGACATCGCCATTGAAGGCTTGCCTACGGAAGAAGGTCCAAAAGAGGATAGTGTGGAACACATTGTCGGGGAGGCGGCCGAACTGGAAGAGCTTCTGAAAGAGCTCCAAAGTGCAATCCTGGAGGGACAATGAGTGTTCACTACAGCGGTCGTGTCTCCAGTGTTGTCTATTCCAACGGAGACTTTTGTGTGCTTCGGATGATGTTGGACGGGAATGCGGGTTCCCTCCCTATCACCGTCAAAGGGAACTTCCGCGCCCAGTCGGTCAATGTCGGATCTTGGGTTTCCTTCGAAGCTGAATGGGAGAAGGATCAACGATATGGGAAGCAACTTTCCGTAACCAAGAGTCCGGCAGGCGTTCCTGGATGGACAACTGAAACAGCATTGTCTGCATTGTCGGGGAATGGTGTGTCTTTAGAAGCCTGTCAGAAGCTGCGGAACACATACGGCAACGGTCTCGTCGAAGCTTTGGATAAGGGGGGCGCGAGCATCGCAGGGGCAGCCCTTGATGAGTTCACCACACTCTTTGTGCTTTCGCGATGGCGAAGTCTTCGGTTGTACTTGAACGCAATGCAGTTCTTGATCGAGGCAGGGGTTCCCCAATCCGCTTTGAGTGCTGTTTGGTCTACCTTTGATGTGGATGTGGAAGAAGTCATCACCACCGATCCTTGGGCACTCGTTCGGATCGAAGGAATCAACTTCCAGCAAGCCGATGAGGTAGCCCAAAGATTAGGGGTGTCATTAGAAAGTCCGGGCCGTATTCGCGGGGCAGTCTTCAATGCCGTTCAGGGGTGTCAGCAAGAAGGACACCTCTATGCTTCAGTCCCCCATATTATTGGGGTTGTGGGGCGATTCATCCCCAACTTTGCGGAAGACTATGCGGCTATCGCCAACGCTATTGCAGAACTTGGGCAGGAAGGGGTGGTCATTATCGACCGTTCTACTGAGAAGGGGGTGACTGCGGTCTACACCCCCGAAATGTTCCATATGACAAATGTGGTGACGGGACGGTTGGTGGGCCGCCTGGAAGGGTTCACCCGCAAACATCAAAAGGGTCTGAACAAGGCCCTAAGATCAGTAGGACCGAAAGCCGAAGCGGTTGGTAAGGGGGCTACACTTGATCGGGTAGCCCAATCTGCCCTTGATGATTGGACACAAGGAACCAAGATTAGCCTTACCGAAGTGCAACGGTTGGCTGCTGCACGAGCCTTGAGCGCTCCCGTTAGCATCCTTACAGGACTCCCCGGAACGGGAAAGACCACTACTTTAAAGGCAGTCGTTTCTGTTCTTCGGGAAGCGGGCATCAAATTCGCCCTTTGCGCCCCAACAGGGATAGCAGCCAAGCGGATGTCGGCCTTGGCGAATGCCCCTGCATCCACCATCCATCGGGCCTTTGGGGCACAAGACATTCGCTTCGATGATGATCGAGAAGCCACCTATGCGGGAATCGTTGGGGACCGCAGAAGTACAGGACTGCGAACTTCCGATCCTTCTACCAAATGGAAGTACGATCTGGATAGCCCACATCCTGCTGAAGTAGTCATCATCGATGAGTGCTCAATGATGGACCTGCATCTTCTATATCGGGTGGTGGTAGGAACTTCCGATAGCTGTCGCTTGGTATTCGTAGGCGACCCTGAACAGCTTCCTTCGGTGGGTGCTGGTGATGTTTTGCGAGATCTGGCGAAATCGGGGGTGTTTCCGGTCACCCGACTTACGGAAATCTTCAGACAATCGGAAGCTTCCGGGATCATTATCGCCGCCCACGCCATCCACAATGGGGAAACCCCTGAGCAAGATGGCAAGGACTTCATCTTTATTCCAGAACGGTCGGATGAAGCCATTGCGAACAAGGTTCTTCAACTGGCAGAAGGGCTCTACAAGAGGCGGGCCAACTTCCAAACCCTTTCCCCTCGACATGGTGGGGAGATTGGGGTCACCAACTTGAACCACAAGATTCGAGTTCGGTTGAATCCAGGGGCGCCGGGCTTGTCGGAAATCCGATTGGGAAAGAGTGTGGTTCGGGAAGATGACCGTGTGATGGTCATTCGAAACAACTACGACTTGGATGTGTACAACGGAGACACAGGAAAAGTAGCCCGTATCGACCGCAAAGCTCGAGAAGTGGAAGTGAAGATCCACGGCCCAGAAGGGACACCCCCTCGGCATGTTCGCTTCGCCTTTTCGGATGCTTCCCGCCACTTGCGCCTCGCCTATGTGCAAACCGTTCATAAATGCCAAGGCTCTGAATACGATGTGATTGTGATGCCGATGGCATCTTCTTTTGGAAGACAGCTCCAACGAAACCTTTTCTATACGGCAGTCACCCGCGCCAAGAAGAAAGTCATATTGGTCGGCAGCATGTCGGCGGTCGCCCAAGCGGTAGCAAACGACAAAGCCGATTGGCGCAATACGTTGCTTGCAACACGCATCCGCAATGAAGCGGGGGGTGGTTCATCTGCCTCCACAGGTATCTAAAGGCGAACCTGTTCACAGGAGGTCCGATATGGATAAGAACGAAAAAGCACAACTTCAAGAAATGGTGTCTCGTATTCGGGGGCAGATGAGGGTGACAAAGGTGGTCGCCACCCGAGCCGTCAAAACGAAGCGGGGAGACTTCTTCGCCGGAATGTCTGCCGCTTGGAATTCCGTACAAGATGATGTTTCGGGTCCTGGTGCCGATGTTGACTTGGGGATGGCCGAAGACGAGATTGCAGCCAATGGCATGACCATTAAGGATGCTCGAGTTGCCCACATTCTCTTGGGGATGGAAGCAAGCATCGCGGCATGGCGCGCAGCCCTCACCGATGGTGCCATTAGCCACAATGAATTCGAGAACCGCGTTGCCACCATCAAGCACAACACCGCTGAACACTTGCAATCCTTCATGGAACCCAAGAAGGCCGAAGCAGTGAAGAAGAAAGCCGTAAGCTAAGGGGGCTAAATGTCTAACTTTCCACCGATTGATAAGCCTTTCATTGATCGGGTGTTCAAAGCCTTGTCTGTAATGGAGATCGAACTGGATCAAGACCCATTGCAATACGGCCCAAAGCGCCTGTCTGGGAAGATCGCCAACACAAGGGGAATGCTCACCCGCTGTGAGCGGATCTACCTTCAAATTGCCCATGTGCTCCAGCAATACCGAGCCGCAAACCGAGCTTCACAATTGGAGTTTGATTTGGGGTTGCAGCACCTTCTTGCCAATGACCCTGAGGTTAGGGCCGGAAGGAATGTTCGGGACAGGGATGCCATCGCCACAATGAAGCTGCACGAAGAACACAAGGTGTTGTCCGACTTGGGTGCAGGGGTGTTGGATTTGGAAGCGGTAATGGCAGTCATCAAGGCGAAGCGCACTGACTTGAAGGATGTTCAAGGACGCCTCCGAGACCAAATGAAACTGTGCAATGAAGAGATCGGCCTGGGGGCTCGTTGGGGTTCTAAACCGGCACCCGGACAAGCAAGCCCTGATTTGGATTCCGCACCTCGGGTGGATGTCACCACCGTAGATGAACTTCGGGATTTGTTTCAAGGAGGGGATGTGGAAATCCAAGCCCCACAACCCACTTCGGAACAGGAAGACGAAGCCATCGACAAGCTTCAAGACTTGTTGAACGATGCGTTGGGCGACAAGCCAACAGAACAGGATTTGATGGAAGCGGAAACCCCGGAAGAATTCACTGCATTGTCTATGGAGCAGTTGGAAGCTCTGACCAAAGCCGAAGAATTGACGAAGGAAGAGAAGAAGGAAAAGGATGTTCAACATTGGGCCAACACCCTTAATGAACAAGGTCCGGTAAACGGCAAGAAGGTTACCCCTATTGAAGAGGCACTTCCTTCTACGGATGCGGCACCCGAAGAAGTAGATGACTTCCTTCAGGCTATCAATCCGGCTATGCCGCAACCGAAGCTCCCCAATGAAGTCAGCATTGATGACATTTTGGGGGATCTGTAGCAGGTGGGGGGGTCACCCCTTTACCTCACGAGGTATTACACAAACGAGGCACTTCACTACACCGCCACAATGGCATGTCTAAAACCCGCCTCATTAGGAGATAGCGATGGGATTCATCGATTTTTCATTCGGATCCGGCGACGATAGCGTCGGTAAAAAGAGTACTCGTTTCAAGGCAGAAGGAGGACGAACCTACCGTGTTTCGTTTGTCGCCTTCAAGGACTTGAACGAGGACGGCACCCCTAACCTTGATAATGACGATTCAATCCGCTTTGCGGGTTGCGAACGCATCTACAAGCAAGGTGTGGGCTACATTCTCTACAAGGGACCTGCTTACGCGGAGTTCGGACAACCCCGCCATGCCATTGGTACGGTGGTTTGTGTTTGGCCTTGCGATAAGGATGGGGAGTTGGATGCGGCTTCCTTCAAGAACGGTACGGGCTACCAAGTGCAGCCTTGGGTCTTCAGCCCCGACAAGTACAACGAGATCAAGCGGAAGCACAAGCGGTTCCCCTTGACCCAACACGACCTTTCCCTTGCTTGCACCGACACGCAATACCAGAAGATCACCTTCTCTGCGGAACGGGACAACCTTCTTCACAAGTTGCTCAATGCGAAGTCGGAAGACCTTCGGGCTGTCGGTCAGAAGATCGTTCAGCAGGCACAAGCAGCGATGGACAACATTCATCGGGATCTCGCTCGAGACCTCACCTTGGATGAAATCCGCGAGAAGTTGGGTGATGAAGTTTCCCCTGTGGGAACTCCTGGCTCCAGTCACGCCGCTAAGAACGTTGAAGACATCCTTGATGATGTCCTCTAAATGATTGTCCTTGGTCTCGACCCCAGTCTCACAAACTTCGGTTGGGCCATTCACGACACAAGCGCCCCCGTCGGTGATGTCTCACGATGTCCCGGTCGGGGGCGCTTTCGTACCCCTTCTAAGATGGAATTCATCGACCGCTATGTTTACATGCGGGATTCCCTTCAAGCCCTTGTGCAAGAGTGGCAGCCCGACAAGGTGGGCATGGAGTTCCCTGTGTTCGGCAACCTCTGGTCAGAAGGGATGTACGGCCTCTTTCTGTTTTCTTGCGAAGCACTGAAACGAGAGGGATGTGATGTGGTCTTCTGGTCCCCTCTTCAAGTCAAGGCACACGCCCGAGACACCATAGACCGACCAAAGGGTTGGAAGATGGACAAGGTCGATATGTGTGAGGCTGCCAAGAAGGATGCGGCTGGGGGAAGGTGGAACCACAACGAAGCTGATGCCTACCTTGTGGGTGTGCTTGGGGGTCGCTTCTGGGACTTCTTCGAAGGCAACCTCCAGGAAGGGGGTCTCACTGCAACGGAGACAAGGTACTTTACCTTGGTCAAGAAATACACCCGAGGCAAAAAGGCCGGTCGAACGGTTCGCAAAGGGGTAATCCATCGGGAAGATGATCGATTCTTTCGGTGGTCTAAAACATCAAAAGGAGTTGATAATGCCACGAAAGAAAGCAGCCAAAAAGACAAGTAGCACCGCTGGGGGAGCCCTTGCTAAAGCTCGTGCCTATGCCAGAGATAAGCGAGGCAAGGAGTTTGAAGACATTCGGGTGAAGCTGGACCCCGATTCGTTGGCAGAAAGCCTCCCACACATCTCAACAGGCTGCATCGTTATTGACTACCTTATCGGCGGGATGCCCAACTCTATGGGGGTTGCCCCTTGTCCGGGATTGCCCCGAGGTCGTGTCTGCCAGGTTTGGGGGCATGAAAGTGCGGGTAAGACCACCCTCGCTTTGACGGCAGCCGCCAGCATTTGTGCGGAAGGCGGGTCGGTTCTCTACATTGACTGGGAAAACGACATCGTTCCCGACTACGCCCATGCCCTTGGTGTTCCCATCACCGATGAAGAACGGTTTGAACTCCTTCAACCGGACACCCTCGAGGATGGCATCAAGTACGCCATGATCTATGCGGCTGCGGGTGTTGACCTCATCGTATTTGATTCCGTTGGTGCAGCTATGCCTCGTAGACTGGCTGAAAGGGATGCTCTTGATGTGGCCGAACAAGGCAAGGTCGGTGAGCTTCAGTCGGTGTGGTCTCAGGAACTTCCGAACTTGAAGCGGGTGATCGCTAAAACCGGCACTGCCATTATGGGCATCAGCCAGATCCGAGCCGACATTGGAAAGATGCACGGTCCGAAAACCAAGCCCCAAGGTGGCAACGCTTGGAAGTTCTTTGCTTCTGTGCGACTCGAGCTCCGACGCGTCAAGAACGAAACCGCCCGAAACCACAATGTGCTCACCCACAAGACAGATGATCGGGTCATCGGTGGCATCATCAAAGCCAAAGCTGTGAAGTGCAAGATGTCAGCTTCACAGGGACGAGAAGAAGTCTTCTACATCCGTTGGGGTGAAGGCATCGACAACTACCGTTCAATTCTGGAAATCGCCATCGCACATGGACTTATCAAGAAGGCAGGTTCGTGGATCACTTGGGATCGACCAGACGGAGCCGTAAAAGTCCAAGGTGTTGAAAAGCTCCGACAACACTTGGTCAGCAACCCCGACCATTTCGATGAGCTTCAGTCGCGAGTGTACCCCTTGCTGGGTGCGGGGGCAGCGGATCAGTTTTCCGATGAGGCGGTGGAAGACGCTGCGGATGGGATTGATGCCCTCCTTGCACCCAAAGAAATGGATTCGGAGGTCGCAGCGATTGTCGATAGTTTGTAGGGGGTTCTTCAAAGCACCTCGTCCGTATGTATATGGGCGAGGTGTTTATGATTAAAGTACGCATACAGAACTTCCAATCTATTGAAGATGCGGAAGTAGAGATTGATGGTTTTACCGTTATTACGGGGCCGAACAACTCCGGGAAGTCTGCGGTCATGCGGGCTATTCGGGGGGTGTTTACAAATGCCCCTGCGGGTCCATTGGTGCGCCACGGGGCCAAGAACCTTTCCGTTGGAATTGTGTTCCCCGATGGAACCGACCTGATTTGGGAAAAAGGGGGGAAGGTCAACCGCTACACCTTGAACGGTAAGGAACTCAATAGTGTGGGTCGCGGGGTTCCTGCAGAAGTGGCCGCATTGGGGGTGGCCGAAATCAAAGCGGGAAGTGACCGTTTGTGGCCCCAAATCGCAGAACAATTTACGGGTTCTCTGTTCTTGGTGAATCGCCCCGGTTCCGTAGTGGCTGAAGCCCTGTCAGATGTAGACCGCGTCGGGACATTGACGGAAGCCCTTCGATTGGCCGAGTCGGACCGACGTTCGTGTTCTTCGGAGTTGAAGGTTCGTCGTAAAGACCTTCAAGCCCATCGAGAACAAGCTGCCTTTTATGAAGGCTTGGATGAAGTCCTGGCTACGGTGAACTCCCTTGAAGATCGCCGCACCCAATTGGATAAAGACGAAACGGAAGTCACTACCTTGGGAGCCTTGAGCTTCCAATGGGACACCACAAGTGCGGAAGTTCGCCGATATGTGGGCTTTGAAGAAGTGGTCATCCCGTCTGTGGAAGACACT
>Ga0080013_1000766_pt1 | contig 44356 bp, 23 predicted proteins | sample ETNvirenome_6_85_FD_69236 | JGI IMG/M metagenome (GOLD analysis project Ga0080013, IMG submission 69236) | Marine viral communities from the Pacific Ocean - ETNP_6_85 (SPADES assembly) (version 2) | ecosystem: Environmental > Aquatic > Marine > Oceanic | place: Pacific Ocean | collected 2013-06-19 | reverse complement strand
ATTTGATGCCGCCGAAGAGGAAGCGTCGCAAGAGCAAGAGCACTAAAAATCATTATTTTACTCAAGTTCACGAAGACGCAATAGTAAAATACGCCAACACCAACGATCTTGCGTTGCGTACACGGCTGTATATTCAATACATCCAGCCTGCTTTTGACCAGATGGTCGATAAAATCATTTATACGTATAGGTTTACTACCCTTCCGAATATTGATTATTTAAAAGACGATTGCAAGGTGTGGCTCACCACCATTTTAAACAAATACGATCCGAATAAAGGATCGAAAGCATTTTCTTATTTTAGTGTTGTAACAAAAAATTGGTTTATCCATAAGGTTAAGCGGACTCAAAAACGCAATCAAACCGAAGTCTTTATGGAGGATCTTCTTAATAAACTGGATGAAGATTTAGTTTCTGATGAGCCAACTTATGAACAAAAAAGAACCGAACTGGAATTTTGGACGTCTCTAAATCACGAGATTGATACCTGGAATTCTTTTATGCTTAAAGAAAATGAAAAAAAAGTGTTGATGGCAGTTCGCATTTTGTTAGACTCGGCCGACACAATCGAAATTTTCAATAAAAAGGCTATTTATTTATACCTACGAGAAATTACGGGGCTTAATACGAAACAAGTTGTTAACAACTTAAATAAGTTGAGAAAAAGGTATAGGGTATTTAAAGACAAATGGGAAAGCGGCGAAATTTAAGCTTAGACGATTACATAGAGGAAACAACCACCAACATTCGTGAGGATCGTGCCCTGGCAAAATCCTTGTTGATGGATGCTATCAATGACATGAAATTGTCCGATTCGGCGCGCAAAGAACTCGGCCCTATCGCAGCAAAGTACGTTGAGAATCTTCAGCGTTCTAATGAACAAATGGTGAAGCTAGCTGGCCTTTTGCAAAAGCAAAAATTCCAGTCTCGCGGCCTATCTGAACAAGATAAAGAACAGCTATTTGACCTCTTGAACGAGGAGGCACAAACCGATGAGTGAGCCTGCATCCAACCCTTTGGATGAGATATTAAATTCACATTTGAATCCGATGCCGGAAGGCAATCTGCTTTCCGCCGATCCGCGCAGAACTGGATCTATAGACTCGATAAACAGTTTTCTATCGACAGTTTATGCGAGAAATGCCTTAAAAAATCTTGATGAATTTTATGGGGTTGTTGTCTTTATGATTCCGGGAGGTCGGAATACGCCCTCAGCCAACGTCGTAAGATCCCAGATCCGACAGGAGGGGAATGAGGATAAATCGGTCGACCCTTATGAGGTTTATAAGGTTTATATCCCTGAGCTTGAGTGTCGCCCATTCCCAGAATCAGCTGATGACGCGGTTATAGCAACCTATCAAGATGTTCATGCCTCTGCGGGCTTGTTAACGACAGTTGGCGCCGGCTCAATTGTAAGAGTTAGATTTCGTAATTTTGTCACGATGAGTGGCCCCATTATAGTTGGGGTCGAGGGCGCCATTGAGGGCGGCATGATGCCCGTACTTCGCGCCGGCGTGGCTTCGGCCTTCAACACCGGCGATAAAGAAGGTGTGGGCGACAGCGGCGGCCCTACAGATGGCGCAACTGACACAGAGGGGGGCATCGGAGTTGATAACGCGTCACCCCGGAAATGTCCCGGTAAAGGGTGCGACCCGAGCAACCTCCGGGAAATCCCCGGACCAGAGGGAAAGCCCAACTACCGCTCGAACAGGATCAGGAGCTATGCTCAGGTCAAGTGGCTGCGGGACGAGTATAAGATCAGGATTATTATTAATTTGGCTGCTGATTCTGTGTGGAAACAAAAGGATACTCGCGCCGCGCCTTACGGACCCTGCGGCATTCCGGTAAAGGATCAGGGTGACCCTACCATGGATAAAGCGAAGTACTCGAAGAGCTGTTGTAATAAAGCCACCTATCTAAAGAATAAAGCTGCATGCGGCGACGTAATCTGCCCGGGCGCGTGTGAGAGACATTGGGCAGAGAGCCTAGGAATAACTTTTGTGATGTTTGCAATTTCAAGGCGCGTGGCTTCCTCCGAGTGGGACAGAATCTTTGCGGAGTTGAAGAAGGGCAATTGCCTGATCCACTGCGTGGCCGGTACCGATAGAACCGGAGCTGTCAGTGGGGCATGGATGCTTGCAACCAAATCTCCGCAGAGCAGCGGGGGCCACAAAAACGACGGCCGACTTATGACGTATATCGGGAAGACCGGCACGCGCAAGACCGGTGAGGTCTGGTCGGAGACCAACCCAAGCCTTAAAAAGTGGATGTTGGGCATTAAGCGTGGCATCGGGCCTGACCTCTCCGGCTGGAGGCCGCAGGGCCCGCTCAAGAAATCGTGGGATCGATAAAAGAAAATGATTAACTTCGGCAGCTTTATAAAAAATTATCTGTATGGTTCATGGAATGCGCTTTCGGATTCTACTGTGGTTAGTGGCGACCAGCGCCGCGGCACCGCTGTAAGCGAAGCGTCCAGGGCCCTACAGGAGGTTTATGATAAAGATTGCTTAGCTGGAGTTAAGCATTTTTATGGTATTGTATGTCATTCGGTCGACCGCACCCACCCCAGCGCTGAGGTAAAGTCATCTCAAGCAAGCGTCAGCAAAGATGGAACGGTTGGTCCCTACCCCACTTATAAAGTATACGTTCCAGAGCTTGAAGCTCGGCCTATTCCCACATCGCTAGATGATCCAGTATTGGCGACCTATCAAGATTTTCGCGTCTCAGAGGGACTTGCCGTGTCCCCTGACGTCGGCGCAATTGTAAAAATTAGATACGATGACCCTGAAAAATTATACGGCCCAGCAATAATTGGTGTTGAAGGGAGTGTAGACCCCACCTTTGTGCCATCCTCTCGTGTGGGTCTTGGGTCTGCTGCTGGCACTAGTACATTAGTGGGCGATGCCACTGCGCACAATCCCGAAAATGTTCTTAAAGACTACTTTAAGAGACCGGGCAAGGATAAGTCGTCCGGCAACTTAAAACACTATCCCCCGGGATCCGAAAAGGCGAAAAAGCTTTTGAGAGAAGCGCTCTCGAAAGAGGGGCTTCCAACAGAATGGGCGGATTGGTTGGAACTGCACAATATACTCAAGAGAGAATCGGACGGTATGGTGGGTATTCCTAATTACACCTACAGCTGGAAGAAGGAGACTTGCGCAGATGGACACAAAGAGGCATGCTTTGGTTCCGGCATTAAAAATAAGCCCCACAAGTGGCCGGAACTCTGGCGTACTGCGCGGCAGCATAAATGGCCGAAAAAGAACGAAGATCAAGGAAAGGACGCCAACAGGCTGGGATCAACCGCAACAGGTTTGGGACAACTTCTTTCAAAAAATGTTGAGGTCTTCTACCCGGGCGGCAGCAAGAGGTCGCGCTTGGAGGGGATTGGGAAACCTCTTCCTGAAGCCCAAGGATTTGTTAAATATATCTACACCAGATATGGCGATCCCAAAGTGGCCTGGTCTGTTTATAGTAGGGGTGGAAAGGGAGCTGCAGCAGTTGAGTACACGATCCAGAACCCCAATCACCCGAACTACGGCAAAACCAAGCAGAAAACGTTTAAGGAAGGATATTAACATGATTACTTTTCCTCAAATTTTAGAAAAGTTTGGCTTTGGTCATCTGAATCCATTGGCAGAGACAAAGACCATAGATGTTGATCAGCGTCGCAGTACGTCCATAAGTTCTATGAACAAGGCGCTGCAAGTATACTATGATAAAAATTGTTTAATAAATCAGAATGAATACTATGGGATTGTTGTTGGTATCGTGGAAAGATCAGTTCAGAGTTATGCTAATAAAAACAGCTGGGGCCAACGAGAGGGGATGTCAGCAGGGGATTCTTCACCCTATCAAATTTATAGAGTTTATATTCCCGAGCTCGAATGTCGTCCCGCACCAGTTTCGCTAGATGATCCAGTTATAGCAACCTATAGTGAGATTCCTGTTGCGTTTGATCTTCCTATGAGCGTCTCAAAGGGAGCGATTGTAAAAGTAGCATACGGCGATCCCCTCAATATGGCACAGCCCGAGATAGTTAGTGTTGAGGGCGGCATAGATGGCGCCGCCTTGCCAGTTTTTGGCTCATCTCTGGCCGGCTCATTCAACGGTGGCAGTGCAAAGGGCCTCCCCGCTACCGCAGGAAAGCGCGGTGTTGTGCTTGGCGACTCGCTGAGTCAGCTACCGGTTTCCTTCGGAGGTCTCGTCGGCGCGCATTTAGAAGAGATGGGGATGATCATCCGACCGGCAATGAAGCGCGATGAGGGCTCCGGTGGGTATCGCCTGACCAAGAAGGGCCCAAAGTACATGCCCCCTGGCGTCTGGTCCTATCCGGGCAAGAATGTACCATGGTTCCTCAAGAACAACAAGCTCAAGAAGATCCTCGACAAGGAGCGCGCCCAACTGCTCGTAGTTCTTCTTGGCACAAACTCTGCGTACGGCGCTCTTCCGCAGGGCGCCATGGCGCTACGTCGCAGCTGCCGAGGGAAGGCTCTCGCCTACGGCATCGACGACGCGAAGACCAAGAAAGCGTGCTCGAAGTCGGGCCCACTTGCACCAAGGGAAGCGAAATACAAGGCTCAGCTTAAGGAATTTATAAAGATTGCCAGGGGCTCCGGCGTGGAGCGCATTATTTGGTTTGGACCCCCTTACGCGTCCGGGATCTACGGCAACAAACCATTTACCGCGAAGACGTGGCGGCGATTAAAGAAGAATGTCGACCAACTGCTGGATGAAGAAAACATCACTGACGACGAATTCGACATCATCGTGAAGCAGATGAGCGACAACACTGAATGGAACTGGGGCAAGAGCGGTCTAGAAACGGGCGCTGAGAACATCCGCAAATGGCAGGCCGAGGTACTTATCCCTCTCGGCGTGGAATGGATCGATACTAAGCCCCTGACTGAAAACCTGAGACCGGGGGATGGACTACACTTCAGGCCAGATACCTACACGGCTGGTGGCAAAGCCATGATTGAGGCGGCGTTTGGATGATCCCATATACATTCTATAATCCGGGAGGAAAACAATAATGGTAACCCCAATGAAAAGATTTGGCATCCCACGCAAGAGCACGCCAGTCTATGATCTTAAGTGTTTGAGCACCACCGAGCGCGCGCAGTATGAATCACTGCCTAATCATGTAGAACGAGCGCGCTTCCTTAACGGTTCTGGGCAGGCCATGAGACCTCCCTTTGATTGCCCATCCTATAGTGAGATTCATGGCCAGGAAATAGTTTTAGGAGGACCCAAGGTAGGTGCTGGTAATTCTTGGATAGTCATGGGTCTCGACCACACTGGCTTTGCACAAGGGTGGGGGTCGAAACAGTCCTCCCATTGTTCCGCTATTGATATCGTTGCAGGACGCATGGGCTTCACCGCAGCCTCGAAAGAGCTCGACGGCACCCCCATTATTGCAGAGCCTAATTTTAAAGACGATGCGGCTAGAATTTACTTGAGCCAGAGATGTGGTATAGATGCAGCCCTTGGTCTAAAGCACCCGGGCCTCAATAAAAAAACCTCTGCGCGCTCTGCGGTAGCAGTTAAAGCCGATCTGATACGAATAGTCGCTCGTGAAAACATAAAGTTTATAACGAGAACAGATACCTATAATTCACAAGGAGGGGTTCTGGGGGATGCATGGAAAGGAGGGTATGGAATTGATCTTATAGCCATGAATGACAAAGATACGTTACAGCCCATGGTTAAGGGGAATAATTTGGTACTGTGCTTGAGTCATTATGCAGACCTGTTTCAGACTATCTTAAGTATTTTGAATACCTACATTAATGAAACACGAAAGCTACATGAGAAAGTAATTCCTCATACTCATAAAACTGCTTTTTATGGAAACGATAGCGCGCCCGACTTTGGCGGAGTACTCCCAGCTGGAATTAAAGTTATGATAAATAATATAACGAAGGCGGATGTTGGTATTCAACAGCTTCAGCAAGCACTACTCAGCATGAGAACAACGTATCTGGAGGCTACGGGAATAGAAACGGTTGACAAGAAGGGCAAATCTCTCTCTATTCTTAGTCCGTATAATTCCAACAATTAACAAATTTATATTATGGCAAACATATCCGATTATTTTTTAGAGTCAAGCGCAGAAGGTGTTATTGGCTATCGAACAAAGAAGCTAAATATTCCTTGGTATTCTGAGGAAGATCACCAAATAAGAGTTAAACTGTTGTATAATAAGTTTGCTAGCGGCAACGCTTTCGTAAGTGCTCTTCCCCGCATCCGGGTATTGGCCATAAATCGCTTTCTCTTACATTACTTTCCTGAGTACTATACTTATTACCGTACACTTGCGCGTGAGAAAGAGGCAGCCTACTCAGACGCCGACCCCGGTCTACAAACCTATCGGCGCATCCGCGCCAGCATGCTGCCGAACCTGAGTCCGGTTTATTTTGAGACAGTTGACCCCGCTTATTCGGATAAATCCGCTGTTTTAGTATCATTTACTGAGTTTTCCTTTGAGCTGCCCAAACCGGAAGTTGAAGCACTTAAACTAAAAATAGGTAATACGAGCGCCATCTACTCGAAGGTTCAAAATCTTCCACTTCCGTCGGATATTGGATCAACCCCATTTACGACCGAGTCTCCCAAAGAATTAAAGGAAGTTTTACTGAATCTCGACCTGTTGCCGGATGCAAATGAAATCCAACAATCGCTAAGCTTATTTAATGAGGATGAGGGTATAGCGGAAGGGGGCGCCCACACCACATTGCTCGTTGGATCTCTCATGGAAGATAGCGCTCTCGCCAAAGATGGTCTCGCTCAGTACCAAGAACAATTAAATGGTTTTGAGGGATCATTGCCGATTAATTTAAATTTTAATGATATGCAGCGAGGGATGATGCAAATTTTAAATGGGGTGGTTATAGAGTGCGTATTAAAAGAATTAACAGACGTTCATAACGCCAACCTCACGGTAGGCGGCCCGTATGTTGAATTTACTGATGCTGACTCAATTACGATTAGTTTTGGAACAAGAGAGAACGGCGATGCAGCGATTTCTGCAATTTCTTATTTAGTGACGTCTGTGTCGCAAAATCGAAAGCCAGTACTAATGGGCTATATGACAAATATTACGTGGAACAAAGAAATGAATGATCCTCTTATATTAGCTACTTTAAAAAATTATGAGTCTCTTGTGGCCGCCATGGCACTCGCCCGGAATTTCCAGATGCCCAGTTCGAACTTTATGGATTGGATGAAGGACAACCCCGGCGACTTCGGGGCTGACGACCAGACTATCTGGGACGACTTCCCAGATCCCGCAGCGCCAGACGATCATCTATTACTGAGGGAAGCGCACCGATTGGGCATCATTGACTTGGGGGATACCACAAATCTTGAAGAGGCTCTTATAGACCAATTAACACCTGCGCAGTTAGAGAGATTCAAGAAAGAAGTGCGAGATAATCCCGAAATTTATGCTAGACTACGAGCGGCAATGGCCAAGAAGACCGTTGGTACAGCAGTAGATATTATAGAAGCGATCACTAATGTTTTAGAAACCGGTAACCTCCTGGGGGGTATTAAGCCCGATTCTCCTCTGGGCCAACTATTGCGTAAAATTGGTATAGAGGAATTAGCGAAAGAAGCTTGGATTTGTGCCACTTTCGGCCTTAGTGCATCTTTTGCCCGAATTGGTAAGGCTGCGAGCCGCGCCACCGCAAGCTCATCGCCTGCCTTCGAGGCCGTCGCTAGCGGCCCACCGCCCTTGTCGAAAGAGGCCATGGAGGAGAAGATGGCGCCCCTTAAAGCGCTGTTCCCGCCACCTGGTGGCCCGAAACGTCATGGCAAGCCCAAACCGCCGAAACCAGCAATGAAAATGCCAAAGCCGGAACTTCCCAAGTTGCCAACTATTGACGGCGATTTATGGCCGAACCTTAAAAAAGTACTCATTAATTCTCTTATAGAAGGCGTTATACAAATAGTTAAGGCTTTGGCGGAGCTACTAAAGGAATCTTGCAAATTAAATAACCCACTCAGTGATGATTTTGGCGCGACAGATGTGGGAGACCTTGTTAATAATAATTTAAATGATGATTTTAACAATACGCCGAGCATTACGAATAATTCGCCTCTGGATCAATTATTTGGAAACGATAATCTATCTCCCGGTCAGGTCCTCGGCGATGCCGCCACCGCAGGATACCTCTCAGATCTTTCTGCAATTTTGAGTTCTATGGAAATTTGTTTCCTGTTTACAGATCGTTCGGAACTCTCTGTTGCAACAATCGACAGAATAATTAATTTTAATTTGTCATACCATGATTTAGATGTAAGAGCGGCACTGAATACTCCGAGTGCTGTTCTGGGATTTTTTGCCAACCTTGCTAGATTTGTAGATGTTAGTACATTTTGTAACGAGATAGCGAACCAACTTTTCCAGGCAAACGTTGATAACATTTGTTTATTGGAAGACATGGCCCCCGACGCGATTAATGAAATTTTGTTAGACATGGCTGAAAATGGAGTTGAAATTCCTAATCCAATCGAGAGTCTTAATTTGAAGTGTCCTCTCGCGGCTGATTACTGTGAAAATGCTTTAATGAGCATTGCCATTCCTACCTTGTTGAATACTGCGGCTACAGCCGTGGAAACTGAATTTGTGAATGGAGTGTCTGCTGCGCAGCAAATTTTGAAAGAGCCAACTATTGCGGCATCTGATTCATCCGCAGCGGTGGCCGCAGGTATCGCTGCCGCCCAGCAGATGGGCGTCGCTGCTCCTGCGCCCGAGGAAGAGCCCTCCAAGGTCTCACAAGATATACTCAGGGCTATGCAGGAAGTTTTTGCCACAATGGAATCCATCCTCGATAAATTGGATGAGCATTGCGACGTAGCATCGCTTTTGGGGGTCGAAGCCGGGCAGGTTGAGGAAATAATCAGTACAGTAGTCACACTCATGCAAGATCTGGTTACAGACCAGTCCACCGTCCTTGCAGTTCAGGACATTGATAATCGCCTTTCGGCACTTTCTGGTGCTATGAGTGGCCCCGGCGGCGCATCTTCGGTCGCCACCCAGTATGAGTTTCCTACTGGGTTTAAAACCAAATTTGGAGACTACCTTGGAGAAGCTCCGGTTCTTAATTCCATTGCCAATATGGCCATCCACGAGCGCACCGCGGTTATGACAAATGGTCAGGTCAGATCTGAGCACTTTAGTGCATATTCATTTTATAGTAATTATGATAGTTATAAGCCCATAAACCTGAAGTTTACTCTTCCAAGGAAACAGAGAATTAGCTTTATCCCCGATCCTACCGGCGGCCAAATGCTAACGCCGTCTGGGGTTCCCAATAAATTTGGAATTCCAAAATTTATAAAAGCTCCGACTCCTCAGGGCGCTGATGATCATATTCTTCTTACATTCCCCGATGCTGACACGGCGGCCCAAGGAGGCAACTTAGCAGACGTTGTTTTCAAATCTAAATTGTTTCCTGGAGCCAATGACTTCAATCTTACGGACCCTGTTTCGACCGTTACTAATAGCAGAAATACTAATCCCTATGTTTCGCTGTTTTCGGATAAGCTTATAAGTCAAATTCCTCATCCTATCCATAACAACGATCCGGCTCTCAAAGAAATATATACCCGAGAGATCGATACGGTATTGTTTCCCGCTGTCTTTGCTGGACAAGTCGAGGCTATGTTTAACTTTATTGAGGAAAATGGAATTTTCGATACCGAGAAATTGGACTCGCTCAATTTCTTTCATGATAATTCGGGATGTCTTCCAGAGAATGTTGCCGACCTTCTCGATATGGGTCCCACTCCCCCCGGCCGCCAGGGCAAGCAGGGTGGTACCGCTATTCTAGATCAGCTCAGGCAAGAAATGGAAGATGCAATGTGCAATGACGTGGCAGATCCCGATGACGATAATCCCGATGGCACCCGAATTCGGGATGTTCTGCGTTTCGGGGTGTTTCAAATGTTGATACAAATCCACATTGCCCAGTTTATTATTAAGAATATATTTGTATTTTCTGCATTTGAGATCGACGATCTCTTAGAGATTCCAACTGTCAAACAATTTATGTCTGTAACCCTCCGTAACCAGATAGCAAAATTCATTAGCATTAAGCCACTCGTGGGAGAATGGGTTGTAAAATACTTTAATAAAAAGATCGCCCGGTCGCCGTCAGCCGACCAAGGGGGCCTTGTTGACTCCAGCGGAAATGTAGTCTTCCGCGCCGGAAGAAGCGTCACTCTTGTGGATCTTCCGGCGCTCATCGAGTATACTACTGAGAAGCGAATTTTTGATTCTCGAAGATCGGTTTCTAATGCTGTTAAAAGAGCGTCTAGTAAAACGAACCCCAAAGACTTCAACCGTGCATTTGTCGAAGACGTTTTGACGATTCAGCCAAGCTTCTTCGGCGCCGGCCCGGCAGGTCACATCTCGACCAATGCAGCCGGCCGATCTCGAAGATACTTGCGATTTCGGGTAAACCCGGCCCAGATCAGCGCGGGAAGCTCAATTCATGGGTCCACCTGGACGAGTGCCATGGCCGGTAACCAGGGTATCCTGTATAGCGGCCGCGCAAAGGAACATCTGGACCTTGCATGGAATAAGTTCCGCGGCAATGATCCGGCTACACAAATTCTCCCTTATGGAAAATTAGTGTTAGAAAGACAAGTTATATGGGAGAGCGTGGTATCTGAAAATAATAAACGAGTCCCCAATATCTTCCGCTACACCACCGGCCATGGGTATGGATTAGAATTAAGTATTTTTAAGGACTTATTGAATAAAGGCACCGCGCATCCGGGAATTTGGGCCCAGGCCAGCCAGGAGCTCCGGTTCACTAATTTACGAATGGCATATAACATTGTTTATTATATGCCTAATAATACCGGTGCTAGCGTATCGATGCAGAACCAACCATTAACTGTGGAGGGCATAAAATTACATAACCATCTGAAGTTAGATCTTGGCGACGGGAACGTACTAACGCGGTTTGTGCTCGCGACATTGGATAGTTCGCTGACCCTCGCAAACGACGTTTCACTGACGGACACATCGCTGCAGTCCGTGTTTAATCCTCAATTGGTTGTTCCAGGAAAAGCTCTTCCTGGAGGCTGGGAGACCGTCGCAGTACCCGTCTTGAAACAACAACTTGACCATTACGACGATACAGTAACAAATAGTGAATTAACGTTGATAACTGAAGATCCAGTTTTCCAAGATTATTTTGATAAGACATTTAATAGAACATTAACGTCTTTAATCCCAGTAATGTATAATTTTTATTTGACAACCGATACTTTCCCCGCGATGGATCGTATTCTCATGGGCGCCAAGCATCGGTGCCTTCAAATATTTGTTGACGCCACAGTAGATGACTCTGCGTCCCCCGTTGACATGTCGTCGCGGACGTCTCCACAAGCAGAACAGGCTAATCTTCAGAATATTAATGATCCTGCCTCGGCTCTCAATGCCTCCGCCCGAGACTTTATTTTAAAGATGCTAATTGAAACTCCGATCAACATTTTGAGAGGCGTATCAGAGATGATGGATCCACATGTGGGGATTTCTAAGATTATCCGCGACATTACTGGTATGATCTTTGACCTAATGGCTGATCAAATAGATAAGTCGGAGCCCCTCCGATTCCTGCGAGAAGGCCCCAAGACCGAGGAACAATTGGCCGCTGAAGAAGCTGCCGAGGAACAAGAAGCCCAGGCTGCGCGCGACGCTGCCGCCGCGGACATGGCTGACGAATCGAACCGCGCAGCTGCCAATGACTCACCACTAGCCGGCCTGGGCCAGGGGGAGGGACAGAGTTTACCCCCCTCCCAGGTACCGGGCCTGCCCCGCGGCACCGTAGCGATGGTTCTCCCTGGCGACGACACATATGAGTATGCACGTATACCGGACGCCTCGGGGGCGCCTACGTATGGCAATCCGCGCCAGTGGCTTGTGCGCTACAAGAGCCCCCCGGATAGTCCGTGGATAAATCTTTCGCAACCCGACCCTAATCGGGCAAAAGAAGAAGAGCTTGAGTCCAAGGCTACATCACCGCGCTGGGATGAATATCTTGCCTCTGAGGGCGTCGAGCCGATCGTGGTACCAGGAGGAACAGGAATTACAGAGTACGCGGTACCAGGTGTGGACAAGTTTGCATATGCTAAGAACGCTGCGGGAGAGTGGCTTGGGCTCAAAGCGAAGTACCGCGGTAAGTGGGACCGTGCCTACAATTATACGAAGGTGAACGATACCGCGTCAATTGCGTGGCTTGAAAGCAAAGCCGTCGTCATCGGCGGTGCGCCGGCAACACCGGACGAAGGTGTAGATATATCGGAGTTTGTCCGTGCCCAGACGGAAATCAGCGAAGCTAATGCCAGGAAAGCAGCAGAATTGAGTGCAGCCCTTACAGAGATCGATGAACTTCCGACAGATACGGTGTTGCGAAAGGGTAACCCGCCGGCTCCATCTCAAGATGTTCGGATCCTGCAGGCAAAGCTTTCCGGAGACTCCCCTAATGGACTGGAGTATGCACTTACCCAATTTGGTGTGGACGGCGATTTTGGCGATGAAACAAAAGCTGCAGTCGAAGAATTCCAGACTGATTCCTTCCCCGATGACCCCACCGAGTGGGATGGTATAGTTGGTCCTAACACATGGGGCGCTCTCGTTGCTGCGTTGACCGCAGCCGCAGAAGCTGCTGCTGCGGAACCACAACCCGGAGTGGGCCCCTTCCCAAACATTACTGGAGAAAAGGTGATGGAGCTTGTGTTCTGCGCGCTAGGAACTGCTATGGAAATTGCTGCAGCAGGCTTTGTGCTTGGTGATGGCAAATTGGCTGTCGATGGTGGCAAAGCCCGAGATGGAAGTCCTTTGAATACAGTTGGCCGTCTTCCGGCGATCGATTCAGATCTTTTCCTGGGTAAGGCCGGCCTCATGGTCCCCGGCGCAGTTTTCCTAGGGAACCGCCTCGTGAACCCGGCTCCCGGCGGACCCGGAATGACACGGGACAATCTCACCTATCAAGAAGGCCAAGAGGATCCCCGCGATCCAAGAAACAATGTTCCGGAGGCAATTAAAGATAATTTATTCCCTCGAATAAGTATGGAGGGTGTAGACTTTACGGGAACATTTTTGGGCCTCTTGATGTTGCCGCCCGGCCCATTCGGGATTGTCTATCTGTTGTTGATGTTGCTGAAGAACGCGCTAGATGAGGCTATGCAGGACGACCAGGACGAGTCTGCGGAACCAATGACTAATGTTTCTGAGGAAGAAACTCCGAGTCAGTGTTAATTATAGAGAGGAGTTAGTAGTATGTCAGGACTTTCACCAAGATTGCCGTTGGCCATCGATAAAGTCGATGGGCCATATCGTTTGATAAAAAGTTATACCGCGTTGGCAAAACAAAATTTTAAAATGCTTTTATTGACAGTGCCTGGAGAAAGGATTATGAATCCAGATTTTGGGGTTGGACTAAAAGCGTATCTTTTTGAACAGAATGCTCCCGGTACCTACGCAAAAATTAATGATCGTATTTTGGAACAAACAGGTCGGTATATGCCTTTTATACAGGTTAATAAGATTGATTTTTCAGTACCAGAAAACGAGCCAGATTTGTATCCACACGATTTATCGATTTCTATACATTTTACAATTGTTCCCTTACAATCATCTACTACGCTTAAAATTGGATTTTGATAACTAATTACTAACGGACTTTTCAATGCCAAAGAAACTACAATCAATAGATTATACTAGTCGAGACTTTGATTCGATCAGGGAAGATTTAGAAAATTACGCCCGCCGATACTATCCTAATACCTATAAGGATTTTAGTGAAGCTTCATTTGGTTCATTAATGCTGGACACCGTTTCCTATGTTGGAGATATCCTGTCATTTTATGTTGACTACCAGGCGAACGAGAGTTTTCTAGATTCGGCCATACAGTACACTAATGTTGTGCGTCATGCACGCCAATTTGGTTTTCGCCTCCCGGGAAGTTCCTCATCTTTAGGAATTTTAACTTTTTATATCAAAGTTCCAGCAGCTAGCGTCGGCGGCGGGCCGGACTTGAGGTATGCTGGCGTTTTGAAGGCAGGCTCTGTACTCGGCTCCGCCGGCGGTGGATCATACACGTTATTGGAAGACGTAGACTTTTCGTCGCCGTCTAACTCGATGGTCGCCGGCGAGGCTAATACAACCAATGGTAATGCAATATCTTACATTATTAGAGCACTTGGTCGCGCTGTTTCCGGGCATGCAGTTGTGGAAGAGCGTGAAGTAGGAAACTTCCAGAGGTTTTTAAAAATTAGTTTATCTAATGCGAATGTGACCGACATCATAAGTGTGGTGGATACAGAAGGGCATGAGTATGTTCAAGTCGACAATCTATCTCAAAATGTTATTTATAAAGCTATTCGCAATACAGATTCTAGTCGAGCAACAGTTCCTAGTATTTTAAAAGCTGTTCCGGCAGCACGCAGGTTTGTCTTAGAACAAACATCTATTGACTCATTTTTGCAGTTTGGGTACGGGTCAGACTCTGAATTGTTAAGTAATTCAGTTTTGGATCCAACCCATTTGATGCTGGACTTGAACGGCAAAGATTATATTACAGATGCTGATTTTGATCCCACAAAACTTATAAGTACTGACAAGTTTGGGGTGGCGCCGTCAAACACAACATTGAGGATTGCCTATAGGATGAATTCCAACCGCGATGTAAACGCTGCTATAAACACTATTACTATTATTAATTCAGCGAACTTTAAATTTCTTAATCAAGGATCCCTCCCCCTGGCCACACGAAACGGTGTAGCTGGGTCTATGGAAGTAACAAATGAACAACCTTTTGTTGGAAGTATTTCTCTTCCTTCTTCAGCCGAGGTCAAGGAAAGAGTTAGGAGTTATTTTGCAACACAAAATCGAGCGGTAACTGCTGAAGATTATCAAGCAGTTGTATATGGGATGCCTGGAAAGTTCGGCGCTATTCATCGTGCACGTATTGTAAAAGATTTCTCCGAGTTCAAAAGAAACTTAAATTTATATGTAATTTCAACAGATACAAGCGCCAAGCTAGTGGCTGCTAACTCTATGCTAAAAACTAATATAAAAAATTGGATAACTCAGTATAAAATGATCAATGATACTATAGACATCCTCGACGCTGAAATAGTAAATTTTGGAATCAAGTATCAGATTACTTTAGAAGCTAATGCAAATCGATACACGGTGCTTAGTCGGGCCAGTTCGAGATTAGCAACGTTCTATAATAATAACCCCTATGAGATTGGGGAGAGACTTTTAATAACAGATGTTTATAGAGAATTGTTAAAGGTGAAGGGGATTTTAGATGTCTATGATGTCCAGATAGTGGAAAAACAAGGCGGCCCTTATTCGGAGAGCAACTATGACTTTAAGAGCAATATGTCAACCGACGGACGCTCAATCAATGCCGCTGAGACTACAATTTTTGAATTAAAGTTTCCCAACAATGACATTCAAGGATCTGTAAGATAATGGCAATTGCCAGGTATGTCGCAGACATCGACAATACTATCACAAATGCTTTTGAAGCGGATCTTGCTACCCGTGGAACTGGCTCAAATATGGGTTATGCCGATTCATTAGAAATCTTTTCAATTTATGGACAAGTATCGGGCACGACGGGACAATCCCAGGAACTATCGAGAACTCTAGTACGATTCCCGATTACTTCTATTACGGCCGATAGAACGGCCGGCACTATCCCAGCTAGCGGAAGCGTATCCTTCTATCTTAGGATGTTTAACGCCGCTCATCCGTTTACTCTTCCACAGGACTTTAATTTGACTGTGGCACCGGTTTCGCGCTCTTGGGTAGAGGGAACCGGACTTGACATGGACAATTACCAGGATCTGGGAGCCTCTAATTGGATCAAGTCCGATGACTCTACCACGTGGACCAACATTGGGGGAGATTATATCACGCAGGATCCGGGTTCAACTTATACTATTAATTTTGCACAGGGCTTTGAAGACGTTGAATTAGACATAACTCGTATTGTAGAACAGTGGGTTGACGGCACCTACAGCAATTATGGGTTGGGCTTGCGGTTAACAGCTAGTGAGGAAGCTTATTTTTCTAGTTCTACGGGGGCCGACACAGGAAAAATTATCAACAATACGAATGGTGCACAGCAATCTTATTATACCAAGAAGTTTTTTGCGAGATCTAGCGAATTTTTCTTCAAGCGGCCTGTGATTGAGGCCCGCTGGGATTCGCGTGTTTCAGACGATCGAGAAAATTTCTATTATTCTAGCTCACTGGCGCCGGCTCAGGACAATATTAATAAACTATATTTATACAATTATATCCGTGGGCGCTTGGTAAATATTCCAGTGGTTGAGGCCGGGAGTACTCTGATGGTTTCCCTTTTTTCAGGTTCGACAGCTCCTACCGGCTCAAAGTTAACTCTATATGACGGCAATCTCAATACGACAGCTTCTTGGGTGTCCAGGGGTGTTTATTCCGCCGAGATGGCCATAACCGCTGCACTTTCGACGGAGCTACCAAAGGGGTTGACTGTTATGTATGATGTATGGCATAACCAGTCCAGCGGCGGCCCGCATACTCTTGGGACAATCCAGTATTTTACAGGCTCTATTTTCCCAGAGCACATGCCCACCTATGATTCGGCGCCAACCTTTACTCAAATAACGAATTGCAGAAACCTTAAAAAGTCTTATTCTACGAGCGACACAGCGCGTTTCAGGTTTTTTGTTCGCGATAGAAATTGGAATCCAACGATTTATGTGAAGGCGACAGCCAATAATCCCACACAAATTATCACTAGTGCTTCATATAACATCCGGCGCACCACGGATGACTATAACGCGATCCCGTATGGGACTGGATCCAGTTATAGTACTTATTTGTCTTACGATAAGGAAGGTAATTACTTCGATTTAGACATGTCGCTATTAGAACCGGGATATATGTATAGGATAAATTTATCCTATTATAATGATAGTATAGGTGCATGGCAAGAACAGCCACAAACGTTTAAATTTAGAGTTGACTGATAATTAGAACATGGGTTTTAAGGACTATTACGATAAAGCAAAGTCTATCCAAGCACTATCTGACAAATCGGCCGCTCAAATCGGCGATGAGGTAGAGTCTGCTGGGTACCACGCCGAGGATATAATCCGCGAAGAGCGCTTTATACCACGGGCCAATTTTAAATTCCCTAAAAACTTTGCTCGATACGGCTCAGCGGAAGAGTATTACTCCCTAGCCTTAAGAAAAATTTATGAAGAGTATCCTTATGACGGCTCCCTTAAAGAGAGGCTGGAATGGGAAAATAGCTGCACCTACTTAGACCTTCATGTATTTGATAAAGAGTATCCACGAACTAACGGCTACATTAATTTATCCGCCGGCGAGTGGGGCACCCAAAGTTCGATTTCAGAGGGCTATGGTCTCCCTGCCGATTTAGAATACATTTATCTTAAAGGCGGACCTCATCCTAATCCGGACGGGATGATCCCCTATTCGACTCAGTTTACGGGGGCAAATTATTATGAGCCTGCCTTAAATCGGGAAAATAATTTAAAGTTTGATTTATTAAGCAAGGGCGTTTCTATTGAGTTTTGGCTCAAAAAGGAGGCTTTTGACACCGCAAAGACAGAAAAAGAAGTTATTTTCGATCTTTGGAATGGCAGGGAGCTGACTAAAGCCGGAGCAACAGACGCAATTGATACAACTGGCGTGGCTGCATCTGGGGCTGATTGCTCGTTTAACATTCGTCTTGAGGTCCCCAATGCAGATGCCACAGGGGGTGCAGGCGCAATCACAATACTTTTAGATGCCTCGGAAACGACTGGTACCCCCCCGGCCGCTAATCAGATTGGTATTGGCATCAACGGCGAATCAGATTCGAGTATTGCAACTTTAATCCGAAGAGCCATAAATGGTACCTCCAATTCTCGTATAATTTACGCACCTTCTGGAAGGGGCCAATACGGTGTGCCACCCATGACGGCAACCGAGGGCAGCAGCAATACCCAAATTACATTTACTATGGATCATGGTGGGGCGGCTTGGAACGATGCCAGTGTATTTGCAGATGTCAGTGGTGTTAGCGTAGTTGATGTAGCTGACATCACCGCCGGCTCTGGCAACGGTTATGGGCGTCTTAGATTAGAACTAACTGGTGCCTCCGGCGCGGATTGCTTTCGTTTAACAGTACTATCCGGTTCTAACGGTTTTGAGGCACAATCGGTAGCCGCCAGCACCGTTACTAGCGAAGCTGTTGCCGACGGCGTGTGGCACCATTATGGTCTTACCTTAATGTCAGCTTCTAACGGCGTTTTAAGTAATTTTTATTTAGACGGAACTTTGAATAATTCTGCCGTTTTTGGCACCTCAATGGACCTTAATGAAGTTACGGGAGCGTTGCGAGCAAACATTGGTGCTCTGATTGCAACACCCGCAAGCTCCTCGGCTGCAGCATATGCCGGCAAACTCTCGGCCTCGTTGGATGAATTTCGTTATTGGAAAACCGAGCGTAGCGGCCAACAGATCGGCCGCCATTGGTTTACTCAAGTCGGCGGCGGCACAAATGATGATCCGAAGCCTTTTAAAGAAACTCGTGAAAAAGCTAACACCAACTTGGGTGTTTACTATAAATTCAATGAAGGAATCACAGGAGTAGCGGCCACTGATTCAGTGGTTCTTGATTATTCTGGCCGCATTAGCAATGGTACCTGGACAGGCTACACCTCTGACTCTCGCGCAACCGGCTCAGCGATTGTATTATCAAATGCTGCGATTAAAGAGTTTAAAGATCCAATCATCTACGCCTTCCATCCTGAAGTATCGGGACTTGCCAACCGACTGCAGTTAACTGGTTCTGAATATGATATTAACAATAATGCGGCCATATATAATTCTATTCCGTCGTGGATTACTGAAGAGGACGAAGAAGGACAGAGGCAATTAAAACAACTTATTCAAATAATGTCAAGTTATTTTGACACTTTACAGCTTCAGGTTGAATCATTATCTAATCTAAAAGACATAACTTATGCTTCTGGCAGCCAGAAGCCATTGCCCTTCGCAGATCGTTTATTAAGATCTTCGGGTCTTATGGCTCCCGAGCTCTTTATCGATGCCGACGTATTGGAAAAGCTAGCTGATCGCAGCGAGGACAGACTGTACGAAAAATCACTAGCAGACGTCAAGAACACTATTTATCAGAATATCTACAACAACTTAGTTTACATTTACAAGACAAAAGGAACAGAAAAGGCCTTCCGTAATCTGATTCGTTGTTTCGGCATTGACGACGAGCTCGTCAAACTGAATATGTATGCTAATGGAATTGAATATGAGATTCGAGACAATCGGCGCACTGTTTCGGTTGTAGACAAATTTATCGATTTTAATACCGAAGATAATCGAGGCGGCACTGTATTCCAGTTTCAAGATCCCGCAGACACTACCAACACCACAGGATTTATACCTGCCAACACGAGACTCAGCGGCGGATTTGCAACGACGTTAGAGGCGGACATTCTCTTCCCCCTCAAGCCCGATGAAGGCGCCTCATTCTATTATAATACAAATACTATAAGTGCTTCCCTCTTTGGTGTGCATACAGCCCATGATTCAGAAGATTTTACCACGTGGGGAACATCCCCAACGGATACCACAAATTTCCAAGTTTACGCTGTTCGAGATGAGTTAACTTCTGATAGCGTTCGATTTGTGCTCACAGGAACTGCTGGCGGAAGGGTGCCCCCACTGGTATCCGATCTTTATGAAGAAGTTTATGACAACACATATTGGAATTTGGCAGTACGTATCAAGCCAGTAAATTACCCTCAAGCCGGCCAGGTGCTGGGTGCTCCTGCTGTTGGCGAAATCAGTAACTATGTTATAGAACTCCACGGTGTGCAGTTAGATGCTGGAGTCGTAAGAAACGAATTCACCTTAACTGGCGATGTTCCCGGCGCCCCCGTCGGGTTTGTAACCGGCAGCAAGAGAGCCTACATCGGCGCGCATAGGACTAATTTCACCGGCTCAATTTTAGAAACGTCGGATGTCAAAGTTAACGCCTGTCGCTATTGGTTAGATTATGTGGAGGATGCTACTCTTGTCGGCCATGCCTTTGACACCTTAAATTATGGTTCCTTACAGCCGCATCGTTATGCGTTTCCGTTTCTTCCTTCTGCCTCCTTTGGCGAGGTACTAAAAGCCGATACTCTAATGTTTAACTGGGAGTTTTCCCAGAATACTGGTTCTAATGCCTCCGGCGAGTTCACTGTTATAGATCAGTATTCCGGTTCGGCTGTCACAGCTGGCTCAAGATTCGACTGGCTTGGAAATTTCCTGGGTATACAGTTCCCCGGTAAAGGTCAGAACTTCAAGGCCTCGTCAATAAAGGTGGTCGACAAAGACCATGTGATTTCTTCAAAGCTTCAACTGCCCGAGAACGTACAGTCTAGCGACATGGTGACAGTTTTGGGCGCCCAGGAACAAAAGATACTTACACGAGATTCGAGACCCATAAATTACTTCTTTGCGTTTGAAAAGAGTATGGCCCAAGCACTTTCGGCGGAGATGATTAACTACTTTGCCACTCTCAAAGATGTTAATAACCTTATCGGAGCTCCTGTAAATCGTTACCGGCCAGAATATAAGGGCTTGAAACTTCTGCGCCAACGCTTCTTCGAAAGAGTCGGCAACACCGAAATTGATTTTGAAAAATTCTATGAGTTCTATAAGTGGTTTGACTCTTCATTAACGGTAATGCTCCAACAGCTTGTCCCGGCCTCTGCTGATTTTGCAGAGAATGTTCGCACCATCATTGAGAGCCATATGCTGGAACGCAGCAAGTATCAAAGTAAGTTTCAAAATGTTAAGAAGCAACTTGGCGATCCCGAAGGGATCCTCCAGCCCATTGACCTCAGCGCGGTTCAAGACGCCTCCCCGGACAGTGATGCTACTGGAACTGGGTTTTACTCTGCAAACGCACAAGGCAGGCGACAAATTGGTTCATCACAACCAGTCAATTTTAGAAATTGGAAATTTCAGCACGCTCCTCCGCCAGAGTTGGGAGAAGCCTTCGGACCTTTAGATAGGAATTCTATTTGGTGGCGAGCGGAAGCGGCGAGAAATACTCTCGCGCTGGTGGAGCCGACCCCCGATATTGACCCTGCTGCCCTTAAAAATAAGCAAGTGATACTCAAGTCTACTATAGAGTCGAACTCCAGAGCACAGCAGACTCCTTACAAATTTGGGGCTGAAGGTAATTCTACTCTTGGTGGAGTAGGGTTTGGTATTAATAAGAAAGTTGACTTTGTGTTCGTAGCAACTTCTCCATTCGGAGGCCTTCGCGGCCGCGCCGCAAAAAATGTGATGGTAGGCTTCCGTAACGAAGTTGAAGAGCTAATAGACACCAAAGATGTATATTGGCCTACCTATAAGCAACGTCTTGGTTTCCAAATGAACCCCGACATCAATCGAGCAGATAGCACTCTTCATAAGGGGGACGGCAACCTCTTGGCCCCCTTCAGTATTTACTCTTCTTCGGTTACGACCGGGCAGAACCTGCAGGTTATCGAGAATTACGCACCAGAAATAGAGATTACCAACCTTCATCACGACATTGTGAATAATAGCGATTCGCCGATGCAGGGCCCCTTCCCAGAGAAGTATGTAGGAGGCCGCCAGTATCGCCATACCGAATTGAACCAGGGCTCTGATAATTCTCTTTATCGTGCAGAAGGCTGGAAACTCAAATTTGATCATGTGGCTTCCGCGGACAACGCTGCCGCAACCGCAGTAGATGCAATTGATACAACTGGTGTAGTTGCAGATGGCGGCGATTGTACGATTACGATTACGATTCCTGCAGCAAATGGCGGGGATACTACGGGCGGCGCTGGCGCAATCACAATACTTTTAGATGCCTCAGAAACCACTGGTACTCCAGCCGCTGCAGATCAAATTGGTATTGGTATTCTTGGCGAATCAGATTCGAGCATCGCAACCTTGATCAAAAGAGCTATAAATAATACTTCTAATTCTCGTATAATCCCGGCGAGTGCTGGTTCAAGAGGCACTGCAGGCGTCTCGGGCATTACGGCAGCCGAAGGTTCAAGCAACACTCAACTTACACTTACTATGGACACTGTTGGGGTTATTGGTAATGTTGCCACCGCTCTTGCAAACGTCAGCGGCCCTGCTATAGTTGATGTAACGGATTTTACTGGCGGCGGCCACCAGAGCTTTTTGACGCCGATGCTTGGTATCGTTCCGCCGAATTATGACGATGCTGCCAGTAGCGACGGCTTTAACAAAGACATCCCCACCGGGCATCGTTTGCGAAATGTTGGAACAAAGCGCCCGGTTAATATCCAAAATGTTAAGATGACCACATCTTCTGTGGGAACCAGTCTTTCTGGCGTATTGGCTCATGGCCCTATCGGCAACTATACAAAGAATTATGAGGTTGTTCAAAGCAATGCGCGCGAGAAAAACGATCCCTTCTTTAACGACCAATCATTCAATTTTGCGTTGACTCCTGAGACACTGGCAACTCGCGGAAGATTCCCCCTCGCGCCTCCTTTGGGTAATTCAATACTTTTGGACTCGGCTGGCGAAAACTTCGTCGATCTGGGCGACCACGAGGAGTGGAACCCCCTCATCGGCGGCACTGGAGCTAGCGCTAAAAATTTCACTATCTCCTGCTGGATTAAGAACCGCAGCAACAACTCCGGCAACCCTACCAATGCCGGCAAGATCTGGAACTTTGGAAACCATGACGTCAATCTTAGTATAGATGGAGCATCCTGGCCTACTCACATTCAATTTCAAGTGACTATCACCGCCTCACCCTGGTCGCGAAGATTAGACAGCACCAGCGGGAGCATCGAGCCTGATAGATGGTACCATGTGGTTACACAATATAATGCTGGCACCATGAATCTCTATATCGATGGTGCTTTAAATAATAGTGTTACGTATACTCAGAACCGCGATGATATCGAGACCTCGGACTGCTACCTAGGCGCCCGCGGCGGCTCTTCTTATTTTTGGAGCGGCAATATGTGTGACTTTGTCGTTTGGGATAGGGTTTTATCCGCGGCTGAAATAAAAACAATCTATAATGGTGGGGCGCGCGCAAATCCACAAAGGGAGACACCAGCCGGTCTTTTGAGATGGTATCCCTTAGGAGATTACCCGGGCGACAGCTTTACAGCTGCTGGTCAGCCCATATACGATGTTATAAATCTGACGAACCCAGCATATACAGGGTTTGACACTTCTATGTCAAACGGTGGCATAGATCGGAATAAATCTGGCTCTCTGCAGTATGGTGCTATAGGCAGCTTAACAGAAAATGTAAGCGGCAATTTAGACTACTCTCTTCCGGCCCGCATGGGTGCAGACTCTAACCAATCAATCATTGTAAATCGCTTCACCGCCGGCGGCGCCGGCTATGAAGTGAGGTCCCGAGGCTACATGGACCCAGCCCACGAAGAGTTCTCGGTTTATAATGCCACCCCTTATAGAAGTCCGCTCACGCTTAATTTTGGTGGTACTGGTTGGCCAGCCACCGGGTCTGGGATGCCTCCGCAGCGCACAAATCCTCTAAATTCTTCAGATATTTCCGGCACCATCCATGTGGTCGATCAACTTGGACGGACGCGGGGCCTAAGACAGTTAGAAACCCTCCATTGTGGACCTTTTGGCGTGGACCCCGCCTATGGCGAGGTATTCGCTGATACCTATGTTAAGTCTCCGGCCTATCACAAAACTAATAGGAATGCGAGAGATAGGATAAGAGCCACTGATCTTTATGTCGGCGAGTTTAATGGGAGCAGCTCTGGTATCGATATAGGTGCAACGGCCGGGGTCCTCGGCGAGCTCATGGGCGGATCCGGCGCCCAGGCAAAACCGTTTACGTTTTCAGCTTGGGTTTATGCAAATGAGGTAGGTCTTAGCGAACCTGGTACCCTCTTTGAGTGGGGCGTCGGGGATCGCTACTTGCGCTTTATGGCATCCGAATCCCAGATCTCATTCGTCATCGCCGGCGACACGGCCGGTTGGAGTAAAACGAGTACTTTAGAGGCCCAACGTTGGTATCATATAGTAGCAACCTTCACCGGCGGTGACCCTGGTGGCGCCTCTGATAGTCCTAGTATGAGGATTTACGTTGATGCCGTCGACGATACAACGACCGAGGGGGCCTACAACCTGGATGACCCGGACTCCATAGCTTCCGGCATGTACCTCGGCCGTTCCTCCAACTCCGCCGCTGGCCAGGGATACTGGAACGGCGCCATGGCTAACATTTTGATTTGGAACCGGTGCTTGGGTCCTGATGAGGTGACCGCCTTGTATAACAATCGGGTTATTGCTCCCATAACTAATCAATCTTTATATCCCGCGGCCAATTCTTTGTCTACTCAGAGATTGCTCTCTGATAACTTGCTCGTCTGGGCACGTTTCGACCCAAGTGCCGGCGACGGGCCCCTCGATGATCAGGGTATCAATTATAATCTCATTAACCACGCTAACCAGACAAGCGTTGCTCAAGGCGCTGGGCCGATCGACCAAAGCCTGCGCCCTTTATATATGGTGATGCAGCGCGGCCTTGACATGGCGAGATATCCCTATAACATCCCAGGTCAGTCCAAATCTCGCACAGGCCTGGAAACTGCACCAATGCAAGTTATATCCGAACGATTTTATGATAACCAGTTTATTCAGCATCAAATCCCTCGGTCTACATCACAGTATTCTTGGGTTACTGGATCGATGGTGCGCCTTAATCAAAGGCCGCCGATCGCCGACGGCGCGGGCTGGACCTACCTCGATGGCATGGGCGCCATCCCAGGAACCAGCGGCCCTAGAATTTTCGGCCTCCAGGCTCCAAGTTGCATAAGCGCATCGGTATTAACTGGGCTCCAAACTTCTAGTTATGATCCTTATTATAATGATGCTCAGCTTCCGTTTATGCCATGGCACGTTCCCATTGTGGAGTCTGCATCTGTTGGAACCCATCTTTTGGGATATCTTAGTGAGCCACGGACCATTGAGTCTCCCCCAACTGATATTCCGATTCATAGAACAAGAACAGTGGGGAAATTTAATAAAAGCGACGGCGCTCGCGTCGATGTAGGATACGGCGACCCGAGTTCCTGGGACGGCTGGATTGGCGGCGTCGACGCTGCTGCATTGCCATTTACTATTGCAGCATGGGTTAACCTCCTCGAACCCTTCGGCACCGACGCCGGGTACATATTTTCTGTTGGTCGCGAGGCTTCCAATGAGGGCCTCAGGTCGATGTATATCGACCGCAAAGGCGGCGGTGGCGCAGATGCCGACGATCTCATGTTGCGCGGCATCCTCTGGAACCAAGGAACCCAAAAGATTGAATCAACTTCTGTGATGGGAACCAAGGAATGGCATCATGTTGTGTTCACGTTCACGGGCGGTGCAACTGGTCTCATGCACCTCTTTATCAACGGGGTACATGACCGCGGCGGAGTAGCTGTAACCGATCCATACGCAATTGGTACCTACGGCGCCCGAATCGGCCACGACACCAAAGACTTCGCTAGCGGTTTTAATGGTTTGATAGCCGATCTAGCCATCTACTCTCGGGGATTTAATCCCAACACTGCCGCCGATGCCGCGGGCATAAAAGAAATGTATGAGGGTGGCATGACGGCGGACCTCAATCATTTTCCGCAAACTTCTCCGCATTTAATTTATTGGAACCGGCTGGACAATAGTCCCCTCTCTGCTGATGGTTTAAATAGTGCCCGATACGCAACTAATGCTGTTTTCCCAACCGGTTCAGTCTCCTACGGCGGAGCGCTTAACGATGTTGAGTTCGTCCCGGCGGCTCCATTTCATCCTATCATGTTTAATCACATGTTGCGTCAACGCCACGGTCCCTACGGTTACCCGATTTGGAAGCAAACCAGAACGGGCGACCATCCAGTTGCGCGCAAACTAAGAGAGAACAATTTAATTGGCCTTCTTCATCCGCCTCCCTTAATAAGAGCATCCAATGGACGTCCCCTCGGCCGCGGCCTTAAATCTAATAATTTTACTGACTATAGAGAACCGGTAGTAGTTTATGACACGGCAAAACCAATTGAGTTTACTTTTGAAGATAATGCCGGCGGGGATAAAGCCAATAACATGACATTGAAGGTCAGTTATCAAAATAATTTAGATTATTTTACAAACCAAGGGCTTAATTGGCGCCTCGGTCTAAACCGACGTATTAATCCTGCCGAAGGGAATGCTTTTAATGCAATAGTTGATTATACGTTTGATTCCAGCTTAAGCACGATCGTGAGGTATGGACAAAAGATTTTTCCCCGGGCCCACAATACTACCAAACCACAGGTGAACAAGAGAGAAAGGTATGATACTTCAGACATTTGGAAAGATGTGCGGCGCCTTCGGTCGATGCCGTCTCCGGGGCATATCAGCCCATCTACTTCCGGCTATACTGGTTCTGCTGCCCCTGTTGCGGTGCCCAATTCTCAAGGCTTCTTAGAGCCCGGCGAAAGCATATGGCCACTCGATGCCCCCCTTAACTTGACTGGTGCCGATCTTAGCGCGGGCGGTGCAAGTCTTGTCGGTGGTATGCCTGGTTATCAGATACAGGGCGGAGGCGTGATGCCTGCAGCCGATGGTGACGGCTATCTGGGATCAGGCGCCGGCGAACTTCAAAATACTTATGCACGATTTGGATATTATACCACTAAAGGAGTTAGTGGTGTAACTGCGTCGCTTGCTTATACGATGCCTATTCGCGGCGGCCAAACGGTTACAGGCAGCACGAATGCTATTCAAGGGAGCGGCCTTCTTATTGGTGGACAAAGATGGACAGCGTACGAATCGGCCTCGGCCCCCTACCAACCTTATGACGACTATACAAAAACCATTAGACTGTTGGGCAAAAATATGTCCATTGTTCCAGAGTTTAGAATTAGTGAGCATTTGGGAACATTCGTAGAAGAAGAGGGTACCAATTTTCTTACGAAGCTTGATAATATATTCAATTTAACTGGGGCAACGGTGCCGGATAGTTCGAACGGAAAGTTCTACCAACTTTATTCAGCGACAGATTTTATGAAGTATTTTAAGGTGGTTGATGGAGAGCTTGCGGATAGAGCCAACGCCGCCGGCGAAAAAATGCGACGGCATACCATAGAGCTGAGTTGCGACGCACTTCTACAGTTCCTTCCCTATAAAGGCTTTTATCCAGCAGAAAGAACGATAGAACTCGGCCGATTGTTATCGCAGTCACTTGGCCCCATTTATTCCTTTCCCAAAACCAACGACAATACTTGGAGCGGCGCCCAAAAAATTACTAAAAGGATCCTATTAGAACCACTTATGGCTCCGGGAATTTTGTTTAATACCATTAAGTCAGGAATTGCATGCAGCAGTCTCGTTCTCGTCGGAGATAACCACAATGCTCGGGCCCTCACATTCACTTCCTCATACGATGTGTCGACTACTTCTTCACTTTTTAATGGTAATCTCGTTTCCTCCGGCCAGGGCGGCTATCGTGAGTCTAATCTGGATGGAACGGGCTATCACCATCTCGGCCAGGTCGACTCTAATGCGGACACGAATTCACCATTTTATTCATTAAGAATTGTTTCGAGTGGCTCGAAGGCTTTGTATATTGGTTCGGACGACGTCAACCCCAGCTTCTATGGTCAACCAATACCCTTTGAGGCCATAAGGGATCCCGACGTCTATCTGTCTCAAGAAGCTATCCAATCTGCTGGAGGCAATGTTGCTTCAGGCTTACATCCAGAGATGTATTTGTACGATACGGGAATGTTCAGTGCTAGCTTGGGACTAGCTATCAATGGTTCTACACCTCATATTCAGTACAAGGGCTCTTCTCGTAGCCCGTTGTATAAGTGGGGTATAGATAACTTCCTCTGCGAAACAATAAATTTCTTCCAAACGCCGCTTAAATCGTTTCTTTCGAAGCCCGAGGAAGAATTTTTATCGGTTGAAAAAGATCAATACTATGGATTGCAAATAAAGCTTGAACGAACCAATTTGTCTGCTTCGGAGATTGGCTTTCCATTTGAAAAGACGTTTGGAATGTATAGTCGAGATTCAGCTTTTGGCCCAGCAGTACAATTAAGGGGCTCTCCCGGCGGCACCGGCACCCGCGACTTCATAAGTTATGAGCCATGGCTCCCCCCTCATTGGTATGGTCAATGTGTCGCCAACATAATTTTCAAAGCTCCTTATTCGGGCAAAGCGACATTGGATGATATCCTAGGCAATCGTGTTACTGAATTTATTAAGGACTCGGCAGATATTAATGTACTTGGTAAAGGAAAAACCTTCGTGGGCTCCAACATGGAGCGCTTGCGCCTGAAATCTTATGCGCCGGGCTATGATGTAGTAAGACCTCAAATTACTTCAAGTGTTGACATTTTCGAAAAACTGCTGGTTGTTGCGCCCGATACCAACGCACAACAGGCGCGTTGGCTTATCCAACCTAAATTTGAAGCTCCAGTGCTAAACTTCTTTGGTGTCCCCGCTTCATCCTCAGCGTCACCCAGTTATGTATATTCTAGACTCCGCGGAGCATGGGATACCGACGAGCGCGGTGGCGCCCCCTTCTATGTTAGGCTCAACGACGACGCCGACGGCGACTTGTCGGCCTGGATAGCCCCCTGGCAGAACAAGCCATACATTCGGGGCATGTGGCATCAATACGGTAATCTCCCATCAGGCTCCGAAGGAATTCATTTGTCTGTTAGAGACATGCCTCAGCAATATAGTTCCTCCACTTACGGCGGTTTTATTGATGTGAAGCCCTTAACAAAGATAGTTGGTATAACACCATCTCAAAAACGAATTGGAGATTTTGCAGAGGTTAAAAAAGTCGAAGAAGCAATTGTATGTGTGCCGTTTCTCACGGTCAGGGGAGACAGGAAATTCTTTGATGTCCCCCTCCGCACGCAAGAATATGTGACCCAACTGGCCCTCTTGAATAAGTACGTTTTCCCACCAACATTTGATTTCTTATTACATCGGTCGGTAAAGCCCATTGCATTCTACGCATTTGAATTTAGTTTAGATTTAACTCAAAAAGACCTGATGGACATTTGGCAAAATTGCGCACCCGGAATAGCCTCTACATTCAAGAAATCCACAGCGCTTATTCAAGTCACAGATTTGGTCGACCAGATGCTCGGTAACGATCAGAACTTACAGTGGATGGTTTTTAAAGTTAAGAGAAGGGCCGAAAAAGACTACAATGTCTTTACCAGGAAGGGCTTAGCTGAAGGATTACCCATTGTCCAACCGGCTCTTGACACCAAATATTCCTATAATTGGCCTTATGATTATTTCTCCTTTGTGGAGCTAGTCAAGATAGACGAAACCATCGTATACACCACAGAAGATATAATACCAGAAGACGAAGAAGAAATACCGGTGTATCCTGATTTAAGAGAGTTTATCCCCGCTCCCGAGGAAATCCCCCCAGCCGTATCTCCGCCCCCCGAGATTATTGATTCGGCTATTGCCGGGACACTAACTCCGAGACCGCCTCGCAGACGTCGAAGGCGCCCCAGTGCTTCTAGGGCGATTCCACGCCGTCGCAGTACTACTAGTAGAGCTGTCCCACGCCCGACAACGCGGACCCGGACAAGGCCCACACGATCAGCCCCGCCGCGACCTACTCGGCGGCGCACTCGTGCCAATCGTCGCCGTCGAGGACGCGCACAAACTCGTCAGCGTAGTGTGAGGCAAGTATTACAGCGAATTTTCGATCCATTAGGGCTATTTAGTGGTAGACCCCGTCGTCGCCGTCGCCGTCGCAGAAGGAGAAGGTAAAAAGTGGCCGAGTTTTTTAATAAGAAAGAAGAAATTCTTGAAGTCCAATTGACCGAATATGGGAAATATTTGCTGTCTCTTGGAAAGCTCGATCCTGTATATTATTGTTTTTACGATGATGAGATCTTGTATAATTCTGAGTATGCGGGAACCCTCGCAGAACCCCAAAATGATATCGACCGAAGAATTCGGCATGAAACTCCGAATTTGAAAGTAATTCCAACCCGAACTAGTGCTGAGGAACGAGTTACTAGATTTATTGCGAGTGTGGAAGGGGCCCTCGGCGGGAACAGCTCAGACCCAGCAAATAATACCGAGGCCCTCCATCAGGAATCTTTTACGGAAAGGAGTAATTACTCATCTTATCCTATTGGGACGGGAGATATGTCATCGGACAAAACCGCAGCTTGGGCCATCAACGCTCTTCATAATACAATTGATTCGACCCAAGAGTACATCGTTACCAACCCGTCTTCCAGCACAGCCGGCCTCCTGGACGGAGTAATTACGCGAATCCCGCAGTTAAACATCGACGTAGATTATCAAATCTTTTTTCGCACCGGCGAATTCGAGACCGATGCAATTAGTGGCCATTTTACCGATCCAGGAAGTGATCCTAATCTTTATTTGGCGTTACGCGAAGATTTTCTTGTATTAGAGATCCTTGAAGGAAATACAAATTTTGAAAAAGAAAACTTCGAAATTGAAGTATTTTTTGAGTCCGAAGGAACTGGTTCTGCTGTTGGAACCACTGTTATACAACAAATGTCCTTTATGAAAACTGAACCAACCACAATTTCTGCTCCGCAGCCTTTAGGGAATACTAAAACAAATGTTGGAGATGTTGAATATTATTTCAATTTGTATTTAGATGATGAACTCCCCTATAACATAATGAATACTATAGGAATGACAGCGCAAGATATTACCTCCAACGGTAGTCGGCTTAAGTTCAACAGAGACCTTTATACCACCATTGATGAGGAGCCTTGTTAAGATGACGATTGCCACTTCTGGGATTAATCCGTCTATCTCCCTGGGTCTACCCTCGGCTTATATAGAAAACATAAAAATTCTTCCTCGTAATTGGACCACCGATGAACAAGAAATAGAAATAGAACTTTCGTTGCAAACTATAGCTCCAGCGCTGAGCAAAGCTGCTTTCTATCAATCACGTAAGATTTTTGATGGGTCCTATAGAGTTTTTGTTGCCTTTTCCTCTAATCCTCGGCCACTACTGAAAATGACGGAAGATGAATCTATAGCTAAAAATTTAATTCGCGACCCGAAAAAGACAATTCAGGGAGGGATTATTAGGCGGTATCTTGAACGTCCCGGCCGTGAAGCCCGTCTTTCCCGGGTCCTCCCAAGTCCCAAAGCATCAGAAAATTCTATAGTAGTGCTCAAAAAAGCTCTTACCTTTACTCACAAGTTCCTTCTCGAAGAGCTAGATGATTTATATATGTATGTGACCACCTATGCTACCGATCCTCAAACAATCGACAAAACTGGCGTCAATCGAAAAATAAAAGCCATGAAAATCAGCCCTCCGGCCACAGAGACAATTATGATTGATACGGACGCGCCCCTTAAAAGTGCAGTTTTTGTGCTAGAGGGGGACAACAGAAGCTTCGGTCGCGCTGGGGAAGTTTGGCCCGGCCCAATTCATTACAACGATGAAATGGGATTTATGGCCGGCGCATCTCACACAGAAGCATCGCATCCTCCACTGTCGGCCAAATTGGTATCAAATCAAAAGATTAAAGATTTTCGATTTCTTGAGGCCATAAGAGGTCTTTCATTTTCGGATACGCCCGCCTCTGCGCAGGTTTTAACACTAAGGCAACGCAAAGATCTAGAAAAAGCTGCCAAAATAATTAAAAAACCAGGTAAAGTTTCTGACTGTTCTTATTCCCGCACTGCAAATAATGAGTTAAAAATTTCTTTTGCGATTGATTATATGCGCCTCGTCCGAGAAAATACAAAATTAGGATTTCTTATCAAAAATGAGGATGCCCTTATGAGTTGTTTTAAGATAGAAAATATTCAAATCTGGCGCTCTCGGATTAATGCCAATGTACAACCCAATATGTTAACTCCTGGGAAAATAAATATTTGTGGGAGCAACACAAAGCTTGCTTCCACCTCTGCCGAAAAGCTTATCGCCACTCTTAGGAACGGCCTCGTACGGCCGGTCCAATTCCGGGGCCTCAACAAACAGGTTCTCAATGTTGTTGTGACCGATCAAGATATGGCGAATCACGATATAGGGACCTATGAGTATAGGGCTGTTATTGAAATGGTTGATCTATCTACCACGGCGATTACTTATACGATCGAAAGATTGACGAAGTTCCTAACAGAGTATAATAAATTTCTGGCGGCTGCAGACTCTATGGGAGCAAAGGGATTTAATATCCAAGCGCGCCTTAAAAGAAACAAAGTTGAATTGCTTGAACTTAATCAGCAGTGGAAAAGATTAATAAATTCTTTTATGACCTCCATTGAATTTATTTTTGGTAGAAGTGCTTTTCCTGAGTTTAGTTCGATTTCGTGGAGAAAGAACTTAATCACCATGGCAAACCCAGCCAATGGGGATTTGAAATCTATGATGTTGCTATCTGAAACGATCAAAGACTTTCTAAGTAACTTAATGATGGTCTCGCGCGACGCCACGTCGGCGGCTTCTGCGGGCAGCTCGAAGGTCACATCAAAAATAAAATCCGGGAACAAATCAAAGCGAAAAATTGTTTTAGAACACGTATTTGCCTCTAATTATACTAGAAATTCAACTGCAGACGAGGGAACAGATTATTTGGACGATTCGGTGACTTTAGATAGTCCCCTAAATTTTACAAGCATTGGGTTTATTAATTTTATAGGACGAATAGATGCCGAGCTTGAAAAGTTCGGCGTCCCCCGCCCGAACAACCCAGGAGTGAACAAGTTTGGTTTTCTTACACCGAAGAGACTTAATGCTAAGGGGAGCAGCATAGAAACATCTACTGTTAATCTGAGTCAAGGACTTGGAAATGGAATTTTAAATGCGTCTCTAAGTCCTAATAAAATTAGATCTTTTACTCCAAGCAATAACTCGGACGACATTTATAATTCTGAAATAGGGGGTATCTTGGGAGCTTCGGATGTTACAATTGCTCCTAACACAACTCCCTTGGAGGAAGTCCTACGTAATCCTGAACCGCTTAAGAGAAAGACTATTTTTTCTAGTGACTATTTATCCTCAAATACCCCCTTTAACAAATCCAACTTAGACGCAGTAACTGCGGCGAGCGGATCAGAAGAAATAAATGCATACACAATGGGGTCAATTCCATCATCGCACCAACAGATAAAAGGGGCAGGCGTCGTCAACCACATTATGAATATGAAGGCGATAGATTTTAAGCCCCCCCCTGCATTTATTCCGGCTGATTCGGCCGAAGGCTGCCTCGCTGTGGAATCGGCAGCTCAAAATCCATCCACTTTGGATATGAATACTACTTTCGGCCAATCTGTTAACTTTAATTCTCTTGCGGAAGTTCAATATTTTGATGGCTATTTAGTTTCTAGTGGAATGATAAACTTGAATCAACCTATTTGGCGCACCCTCACCCAGAGTGACTTTGAAAGCATGCAGGCTAGTAGGGCAAAGGTCTTATGTCGTACTATGTTGATCTCGCGCTCTATGAGGATGCCTAACAGGTATGAGCTTCCAGAGTATGATAGTTTGTTTATACTCGGAGATTCGACAGCCGGCCCTGCAGTTCTTAATTATGGAGCAGCTGATTATACTGACATTTTTAAATCTATGTGGCGTAAATTTCAAAGCGAAATGAAATTAGATTCTTTGAATATCCAAGACTCCGCGGCCAATATCGATACATCTTATATTAAAGTGCCGCTGGAAATGGCGTTGGGGATTCCTGTAACCCCGGGAGCTAAGATAGGGGGCCCACGCGCGCGACGACCTGGGGGTGCCTACTGATGTCAAACATTGGATTTAAAAATTCTTCTTTATTAGTAAATGCTAATTTGGTTGGTCTTCGTCAACGGACTGGTGTCCTCGCTCGCAGCTACGCCGCCGGCAATTATGCTCTACGAAGTGATTGGGGCTGTGCAGATGGGCTTAGAGCTGTTTTAGGAAAGTATTTTGCAGTGTCTGCGACCACCACAGGTCAGGATTTTGTCAATTTTGCTTCGGATAAACTAACGGCACCTTCGCTTCGTAACCAAGTCAAAGACATCCCCCTCATTCTTACAGAGATTCCATCGACAAACGATAACATAGGTCCAAAAAGTGCTAAATTTTTAATAGAATTGGATAACACAGCTTGGAATAATTTAAATTTTGTACCAGGCCTTCAAACTGATGAGCCAACTGTAGACTTCCTTCGGCAAAATATTGACGAAGAAGGCGTAGAGGAGGGCGACCCCTATTGGCGCTGGTATCTTAAAAAAGGCATACCGGCGACCGCGGCCCCGACCAACTACACCAAGTGGCTGTTTCCGATGCCTCCGGTGATTAATACACAAGGTACATTTTTCGATCATACAACCCTGTATTATTCCCCTTCTTCAAATAAAGCCATCCGCGCTGAAAGCGGGACGAACATAAAAGTCGAACCAGTTTATAATTATTATGCAGATACTACCCCTCCCTATGAGCAGATTTCTCAGGTTGCTTCGGAACCGATGCTTACCAATTTTTATTGTTTAGAGTCGGAAATGCGCAATACTAGTCCTACTTTGAATTCTCCGGATTATTTTGCCCAGATTACTTTAAACAGCAGCCTCCAGAATGTGAACATAGATAATGATCTCCAGCCCGATCCATGGTTCCAGCAAGTTGAGGGCCAGGAGGGGACAATGACTGAATCAAAAACTGTTCAGCTTTATACCTTGTATAGTAAAGGCTTAAATATATTAAACACCGATGATCCAGGCTTACCAATCTTAAAAGGAATTTTTAATACAAGCTACAAAAATATAGTTATTCTTAATTCGGACTTAGAGGCCATGAACGATCTGGCGGTTAGAGACGATGAGAGTTCGGGCCTAAAAAATCTACCCTTTTACAATAAAATTACAATTGGCTATGATGCCGAAGGCGTAGGAGACTATAGTGAAATTTCGGACGCCCAGGGGGGCTCGTGGCTGGGGGAGTTACGAACGGACTTAAATAATGAGCTTGGTGGCGACCAGGGTCTTCACGGCGCCGGCAGTCAGCTGATTGACATTTTGCAACTTTACATCATCCAAAACATTGAAGGTTTTGGCTCCCCAGGCACATCTCAGACCTTCACAAAAAGAAGTGTTGAAAAGTTCAGCGACCAAGATCCAACCAATCTTGCAACATCTGTTGCATCTCAAAACGTTTCGTTTGTATTTAACATGGATAATTTTTTGAAGGACATTGTTTTTCATGGCGCCCCGGGGTCGACTGCACCAACCCGGGTTGAACAAATTATTGAAAGAATAAACACTAATCAAACCACTGGTGATAACTTTATTTTAATAAGAAACTATAATCAAAACGTAGTTGAGATGGACAACGAGGCTATTAGGGCCTTCTTACTATTAGAGGAAGATGGTAGAATTAATTATCCTACTCGTACGATTCAAGAAATAGTATTGCAAAACAAGCTAGCTGCTAATGAAACGCTTATGTATAAAATTGATAAGAGAGTGATAACACCTGATGGCACAGCTAGCGACCCAGTACAAACATTTTATATAGGAAGGTCATTTGATGGCCGCGACATAAATTATATCGATTCGCAAGTTAAATATGGCGTAAGATACCGGTATGATATTAGTGAAATTAAAATAGTATTCGGAAGTAAATATTCTTATGCAAATCTTAACCTTCATTACACCACCGACGTCGGGAGACAAAATGGCCGCGCAACTGCCAATGCATTGGGATTCTACCGCCCTGTTCGATCAGATATACTTTTGGATGATATCGTGGAGGAACGTGTGAAAGAGTATACTCCTGCCGACGAGGATGTTCCTTTTTCTGCGGTGGGAATTGAGGGGGGCGACGACACCATGTCGAGCCTGACAGGATACTATATTTTTAAGCCCACAAATAGAGTGGAAATAGATGCCATGGCATTTTCAAATTTATTTGATGAGGGTACCCACTGGGCCCGCCATGGCGACACGGGTACCGCGGCCGGCACCAAGCTAGCCAAAATCAACATCCAGGTCAAAGAAGGGTTTGGCCTTGGAGGAAATGAGAATGGCGGCGCAATTGGAGCGACATTAGACTTACCTATAGTCGCCACCGTGACAGCACCGCGACCAAAAGGCCGCAGCTTGCGTCCACGAAATATTGGGATAAGAGCTCCCCTCCGCGGCACAGGCGCCAGTGCTCAATTTGGTGTGAGACACCGCCGGCCCCGCTCGACGCCCCGCTCCCGCCGCCCCGGCAGCTTGCGAGGGCCCCGTATTGGAACAAGAATGAATCGTCCTGGTGGTGTGACGCCGCCGCTGACGCCGAACTTCCTGCATAATTTGTTTGGGATTCCATAGATGAGTTTTCACTGGTACCTAGATATCGAAGAATCTACGTATGTCAATCAGAATGAGATTGCCCCTCCAGATCAGGACGTCGGCCCCCGCGGCACATTTTCTGTGGGCCCAATTGAATTTGAGGATAATGAAACTATTTCTGTTATGGATTTAGTGGTTAAGATTAATGGCGCTTTTGAAGAAGCATTTGTAGAGGGAACCTCCCCAAATCGGTATTATATGGAGGCACGCGTCCACCCAATCTCAGCCGAGAACTTTCAGGCTAATGTGGCTAAAATAAATACTGCGAAATCACAGCGTGAACTGGCCATTGAGTATAGAATTTTTAATCTGGATAATGTAGCATTTTCTCTGCAATTTCGTTCTGGTCCCCATGGTGCCGTTTCTGGTCACCAGTTCGGTGGTGACGTGAGTATACCGGCGGCAGACGTTACTATTATTAATAAGTCTGACATTGTGGGGTTTCCAACGCCCTATTGTCAATTAGAGGCAACCATTACGGACAAGCCACCTATGCCACCTGACATAGTATTTATTCCGTATGTTGGCGTTAACAATAAAATTATGATTTTGTTTAATTCTAATGCCGGTGAAATGAAAGAGTATCCGATTGTCCTGCGAAACAGTGACATTAGTTTTATTTTGGACGAGTATTTCGCGCAACATCAGATAGCGCTCACCGAAAATGACGTGCAAGAGCTTAAAGCAGATAACGCGAAGAAGCTGCAATATCGAAATGATGATCCAATAAGGAAATATGAATTGTTTAGAGTTGGCGCCAAGCCCACTAGCTACAATAGTTTTAGAGGCCTTAATCTTACGGAGGAGCCCATACAGGCCCAACTGGGCCCTGATAAATTTTCAACAGCACCGGCTTATGTGGATACAATAGTCCCGAACAAAAAGTATTGGTATTGTGCTCGGTCAATCGATATCCATAATAATGTTTCTAATCCTACCTACATTTTTGAACTTGAAATGGTGGACAACAAAGGTCAAATGTTCCTGAGACAGAAGATTATCGCTTTCGAACCACAAAAGTTGAATTACAAAAAGACCGGAAGAAGATTTCTGGCGATCGAGCCACGTTTTGAGCAGACATTCTATGATGAAGCGGCAGAATCGCCCGGCACCGTTTGTCTCACGGAAGAGCCAAGCTCTGATATATTAGGTAATTCGGAAGTACGTCAAGTCTCCTCAATATGGGGCAAGAGGTTCAAGGTGAGGGTAACGAGCAAGAAAACTGGCAGGAAAATTGATCTAAACGTGACATTTAAAAATACAGGAGTTATTATTCCCTAGGATTAATAATTATTTATTCACTATTTATATGGAGAGGTTAACAGAAAATGGGATTCTTAGATAATTCAGGCGACATCATATTGGACGCCGTTTTGACAGACACGGGCCGCATGCGCTTAGCTAAAGGCGATGGTAGTTTTAAGATAGATAAATTTGCGTTGGGAGATGATGAAATAGACTATGGCCTGTACGACAAAAATAATGTAAATGGTTCGGCCTATTACGATCTTACTATTTTGCAGACCCCAGTACTTGAATCATTTACAAACAACATGTCGAGTATGAAGTCGCGCCTGTTGACGGTGAACGACAATGACCTTCTTTATTTACCGGTGATTAGGCTATTTACTCAATCCGGCCTTGGTTCCGCACAAAATGCTAATGGCTTTTTTGTTGTTCCTGTTGATAAAAGCACGGTTGAAACTGGATTTGGTAGCAATCTGGGGGCTGGAATTTTGAACGGTTATCGTCCATCGGACGACCCAGCGCGAATTGAACTGAACCAGGGCCTCAATACTAATGAGTTAGCAAAAGAGGATCCTTTAAGTGATCAGTTAGTGGAAAATCAATACATCGTTCAGATCGACAATCGACTCGGTCAGATTTTTCCGGCACCCGATAATGTGTCGGCGGTTTCAAGCGCCAATGCTGCCTCAAATATTCAACTCTCTCCCGCCACATACGCGTATTTAGACGATGATGGTGTGGCAAACTACTACTTCGTTGGTGGCGACCAAGGTCGCGGCTTCGTGAATAATCTGCGTTCGACAGAAGCTTCAAGCATCTTGGGCCCGCGAGGTACAAAAATATCCTTGAGGCTTGGAGCAAGCCTTGAGTTAAGAAATAGTACTTACCTGTTTACCCAACTGGGCACCGTTGGTTCGGCGACAATCGCGAATTCGGCCGAATCTGGTAAAGACTTAGATCCTTCGGTTAACGCCTATTACTACATTGATTCTATCATTCGGGTCTCCGGGGTTAATACAGGATATAGTGTCGACATTCCAGTAAGGTTTGTTAAGTTACAATAAGGAATTAAATAATGGCCTCTTCATTTAAAACAATTGATCCAAAAGATATAGTATCTACTAGAAATCTGCTGCATGAAGCAATCCCGATCACTGGAACTATCGTTTCCGGTACTTATGCCGACAACAACATCAAGAATTATTCTCATGGAATGTTCCAGTCAGTATATGATTACCCTTATTTAAGCTCTTCTGCTAATCATATTGTTGACTTAAGTTGTGGTTATTCGACTGTCTCCGGCCTTTCCGGCGCAGCATCTCAACAGAATGCAAAGAAAATTAACATTTATAATGAGATGGCTCAGGTTCTGGCGGGATTTGATGAAGACGGAAACGTAAGACGCTTTGATGAAGACGGAGACTTAACCGGCGGCGCTAAAATCAATGAGGCTTATATAATCAACTTTACTAGATTGCTTGCCAAAGATGAAATCAAGAAGGGTAGCTTTACTTTGGAATTAGGAGTTACGCAGGATTATCTGACGCCCTTTACAGAGCGCATTAAACTGACAGATGCTAGCGGATCTACTGGTTTTAAGGTGAATTCTCCAGTTGGTGAATATGGTATTTTGTTTGCTGTAGACAGTGCAGGTAGTCCGATGAACGCCAATGGTACCTCGGGCAAGGCCGCCGGACTGCTCTATTATCAGGCAGGCATTGCGATAGTTAGTTCGTCGGTTTTCAGTGGGCAGTCGGCCGGCAAAGCCCATTCCAACGGCAAGGGTGTTGGTCTTTTGGTTCAGTCAGCGTCAATGAACGAGACCGCTGAAAATGTATCTGCTGTCTTTAGTGGGTCTGCGATTTCGAGCTCCTGTTCAGAGTTACGACATAGGCTTTATAATTTGAGCTTTAACAATACGACAGAGTTAAATTCTACAATTTACTTCTGCCGTGCAAGTCATAATGATTTTAATTATTCTTCCAACCCAACCTATCTGACCGCAAGCAAAATGGTGGTTAAGAATAACTCGACAGATTCCCCCGTAAGCTTCGCAACTGCCGTGGGACTCTACTCTGCTGATAATGAACTTCTGGCTGTTGCAAAGTTGTCTGAACCGCTGAAGAAAGATCCATCCAATGAGTTTACACTTAGGGTGCGTTTGGACTATTAATATCGGCTTTCGTTAAAAACCATGCCAAACTATTTATAATAGTAGGGAATTGAAATGCCGTTCTACAAGTTCAAAAATAATGATGTACACATAAACACCTTAAAGGCCTATCCCGAGGTAAAGTATTTTATCTATAATGGCGACGGCCGAGCGCTCAAGTCCTCCTTTTATAATAATACTCCTAACATTTCCGGTTCTTCTACGGCGCTGGTATTCCAGAACGATGCAGTTCTTGTTCCCGAATATGTGCGCCATACCGACGCAGGAAGTATCAACTTATTCGAGCTGAATGTCAATAGGGCCACCCGGGACGTGGCTTACGACGATCACCTTTTTATTAGTAAAGCTACCGATCCCGAAGGGAACACTCTTCCGCTACTGTCGGTCAAAAATACAGGCATGATATACCAATTTATGGTTAAAGACGGAACAAGACTGGGCTTTAGCTCGGTTTCGTCCACTGCATTCAATGCAGGAGTAGTCGGAGAGGTTTTTACAGGTAGCTATCCCTATACTGCTAGAATAACAAAAGAATATTACGGCGCCTTGTCCCCAGGCCCCCCCGGCCGGGTTGGTCCTCGCCGGCTCTCCACGCCCCTTATTGTAGAAGACGAAGATGATGGGCTAACAATCGACAACGCCGGATCAGTATCCCACTTGTTAGCATTAAAAAATACTTTAAATCATTATACTTATCTCAGTCCTCACTATGCCTACTCTTCTTCAGCACCAGATGCTCGCACCCTTAACGATGTTGAGGTCGGGTTGATCAGCGTACCTACAATATTTTATGGCTCTAAAATTAAACCAGGATCAGTCAAGCTAAACTTTTATGTTAGCGGCACTCTTGTAGGGCGCCTAGAGGATAAGTTCCACAATGGTGTCCTCTATCAAACCGGTCCCGATGGAAAACTACCTGGTAGTTTTCAGGCTGCTGGATCTGGCAGCGCTGCTGGCGTTGTCCTTTATAGCGAGGGGTTCATGGTTTTAACGGGCGCCTGGGATCTTACAAGCGGAGACCACTCAGAGAACTACGGTACCGACAATAACTTCCCGAGTTGGGTCGCTTTTGGGCAGTCAATTTCGGGCTCTGTTACTGCGGTTTCGTCGTCCTTTTTGATCGAGATGAGCGGGACGACTAAGACCCAAACACTCACCATGTTTGCGACAGCGCCAAAGGGAGAACTCAACCAGTCATGTAATCCCACTTTTGTTACGCTCTACACGGGTTCATTTGGTAGTACCAGCCCCATGGGATATGTTCAAAATCAACAATTAGGTATTAAAAATGTTGTAAAATCGGATTATACTACACCTACAGGTTCCTTTGAGCGAACCACTTATATTTGTAAGATCGGCATTTACGACAAAGACATGAATTTGATTGCTATTGCGAAACCAGCTACTCCAGTTAAAAAGACGGCTGAAAGAGATTTTACCTTTAAAGTAGAATTGGACATTTAATGATTTTAGGGTTGGATATCTCAACCAGCATTACAGGCTATACAGTATTGGATTATGACGGCAACATAGTTGCTTGCGACCACATCGATCTCCGCAAAGAGAAAAACTTTTTTAAAAAAGCACGAATTGTCCAGCTGTACTTGGATTTTATAACAGACTCACACGAGATAGAAGACGTTTATATTGAACAGTCGCTGCAGTCGTTTCGTTCAGGCTTTTCCTCTGCACAGACGCTTTCATTGTTATCAAAAATTAATGGCATTGTTTCCTGGTTGTGTTATAATGTATTTGGAAAAGATCCAAAGTATCTTGCCGCCACTTCTGCCCGCAAACTATGCGGCATCAAAGTTCCCAAGGGCGCGAAGGCAAAAGCAGTTGTTCTGCAATTTGTGCTTGACAACGTCCCCGAATTCGATGTAGAATACACTAGACATGGTAATCCAAAGGCTGGCTATAATGACCGAGCCGACAGTTATGTGATCGCTAGGGCAGGCTGGTTGAATGAAAGACAAAAAACTCAAAATACTGATTAACGTATTGGGCTCTCATTATCAGAGCAACAACGAGTTTTTATTTAAGTGTCCCTACTGCGATCATCACAAAAGAAAATTTTCAGTTAATCTCGACAAGGGATACTATAAGTGCTGGGTATGTGATACTCGCGGCAAGAACTTATATCGTGTCGTTCGTCGCTTCGGAACAAACCACGACAAGTCGCAATGGCTTGAGCTTACATCTGAAATAGATTATAATCAACTCGAAGACCTGTTTGCCGAGAAAATTGAAGAAAAACAAATACTTGAAATGCCTGAAGGCTTTGTATCTTTGGCCAATCGCGATGTTCCTCCCACTGGCTTTGCCGCAAGAAACTATCTGAGAAAGAGGGGGATCTCCAAACAAGATATTGTATGGTGGAAGATGGGCTATTGTAGTGACGGGGAATATGAAGGGCGTATCGTTATTCCGTCGTTTGATGATGAAGGTGATTTAAATTACTTTGTGTCTCGATCTTATGACAGGGCTTTTTACCCGAAGTATAAGAACCCCACAGCCAGCAAAAATATAGTATTCAATGATCTGTTCGTAGACTGGACTTCGGACATTGTCTTGGTGGAGGGAGTCTTTGATGCCATCGTAGCCGGCCGCAATGCGGTTCCTCTTCTGGGATCCACACTAAGCCAAAGTTCTATTTTGCTTCGTAAAATCGTTAAGAAAGATGCGGGCGTCTACATTGCTCTTGACCCCGACGCAAAGAAAAAAGAACTTGAGATTATCAAGACTTTGTTGGATTTTGACATCGAAGTTTGGAAGGTAGACATTGCCGACAATGACGATGTAGGCTCCATGAGCAAAGAGCAATTCCAGAAAAGCCTTGAAAATGCGACCCTTATCACTCCAGACAACTATTTATTGTTGACACTAGCGATGTCAGTGTAAAGGAACAATATAAAATGAAACTATTATTATTAAACACCGTAGCTTTAGGTAAGGAACTTTTGTTACTTCGAGCTCCCCGCGAGCTTTATGTGCTTTTGGCGGCGAATAGTGCGGCCGCTCTTGTTGTTGGTCTCGTTGTTGGCCACTGTTCACTACTTTAGGAGCGAGAAATGAAAATCACTAAACAAAGACTCAAAGAGATCATCAAGGAAGAGTTATCGGCCACTCCCCATGAGCCCGTGACAGAAATTTTTGGGGGCTCTGGCGCCCCGCCATGGGATGGCGACTTTGCGGCGGAACAACACAAAGCAGTCTTGGATATGGTACATATTCTCAAAGTTCGTCTTGCCCGGGTAGAAAAAGAACTTGGTAAGACCTGGGATGACACCGCCGCTGAAGCACACGCAGTCGACGTCGGAGAGTAAAATGAAAATTTCCAAACAACAATTAGCAAAGATTATCAAAGAAGAGCTCAGCGAGGTCTTGCAGGATGCTGGAGGTGTGTGGGTAATTGAGAGGACTGGAGTTGGTTCCGACGAAAGGTATTTGCAACGCGGGAATCAATGGGGACCCTTATGGGATCCCGAGGTTCCGGATGTCGTTGGTGCCCTCGTATTTGGAGACAAGGCAGAGGCTGCGAATTATCTTACGCAGAATGACATTTCTACCGATAACCGCCCCTATCCATCTTTTTATAGTGATGACGACATGGAGAAGATGGAGCTTCAAGTAAGAGCGTGAAACTTTTATTCGAGAACTGGAAAAGGTATCTCCATGAGGGCGGACTTGCGGGCCACCAGACTGAGCCGCGCCACGAAGGCGGTACCCCCGAGGAACGCCTCCTTAACAAACTTCTAATTCGTTCCAAGGTCGACCAAATTGATGACCCCCAGCGCGCTGCTGAAATGTTTGGCTTAGGCGATGATGAAGAGGTTATAGCTTATCTCGCCAATCTGATGGGTAATCCAATGCTCGATAATCCCAATATGGAAGAAGCCATCCAATCCGGTGGCAAACCATCGAAGCCGGCTGATCAGCACTCCGAGGTTAGTTATGACCCCACGAAGTTGACACGAAAAACATTTCATAAAAAGGCGCGCAAGGATGCCAAGCAAGCTATTAAAAAGGGCGAGATCGAAGAGGCTGCTTCAACAGCTGCTCAACGCGACAAGAAACGAGATGCCGCTGCAAGAAAGCGCAGAGAGGAAAGGGAAAAAGACCCAACCTATCAAAAGGTTAAAACAGCAACCGAGAAGCATTTAGAAAAAGCAGCCCTAAAGAAGGAAGAGCTCAAAGAGGAATACTCCCGCGAAGAGGTAAACAGAATTATTAATGCTCCGAAGTCAGACGGCTCCCCCCCGGACTCGAGCATTCCTATGAGTGAGTTATTGGTTGCTATTACAAGTATATCTGATCTTGTAGACGAACTGCAACAAAAAATACAGATGGCCGCACATCGTAACTTAAAACAACACCCAGGAGTTAAGGAAGCCCTCACCACGCTTCAAGAAGCTAAGACTTTTTTGGCGACCATCAAAATCTAATAAATAATACTTGACACGCTCTATCATTAGTGTATACTGTGAATAGG
>Ga0080013_1000765_pt1 | contig 44391 bp, 33 predicted proteins | sample ETNvirenome_6_85_FD_69236 | JGI IMG/M metagenome (GOLD analysis project Ga0080013, IMG submission 69236) | Marine viral communities from the Pacific Ocean - ETNP_6_85 (SPADES assembly) (version 2) | ecosystem: Environmental > Aquatic > Marine > Oceanic | place: Pacific Ocean | collected 2013-06-19 | reverse complement strand
TTCGACTGGGTGTCGAGATAGATTTGTGCAAGGGTGTATAAGCAAACACTAAAAGGCTTAAAACAAATAACTGCTAACGATAATGTTGCATTAACTTTGGCTGCGTAAGCAAACAAAGCGGGGTTTTTACGGTTTTTCCTTGTTACCCAATAAACCGTGCTTTAAATTAACACACAGACAGAGAGGAGAAATACTATGTCAGAGAATAACAATAGAAACGGATACGAAATTAGGCAAGGATTGCTACAGCAAGCCCAACGAATTGTAGAGCAGAACGCTCATATGCAATTTGAAACAAGCGGCAAAAAAAATTGGACGCCTGTTACTTCTGAACAAGTTATTAAAGTTGCAGAAGAACTTAATTCTTTCGTCCAAAAGAAAGATTAAAGTTTAACCTTGTATATCACAAACTGTTAAAACATTTAGGACGCGGGTTCGATTCCCGCCACCTCCATTAAATATTGATCAGATCAATGATGAGCTTAAATTGTTTATAATTTTTTAATAGTCGATTCATCGCAGATCGAAGTGTCATGTAGATCTGGGTATTTGTTGTTGCCATACAAAGATTTTCAAATCCTCTATAAGCTGAGTGTGTTGCTCCAACAACTTCTCCATAACTGTTTAAAATAGGAGAACCAGAAGATCCTCCTTTTGTTGGTATTGAAAAGGCATAGGATGTTCTTCTACCATTTCGCATTTTCATTGGTCCCAAATAAAATCCCTCAAATAATGGAATCATTTTTGAAGACCAAACGCCCATTGGTGCAGCGATGTTATAGTATTTCTCACCAATTAGTGGTGGATTTTTTGAAATTATTAATTCTGGAAGAGGAATTTTAGCAGATCCTAGAATACAAATGTCAGTTTTTAGATCAAATTTGAGCGGAATAGACGCATAGGTTCTTCCCTTATAATCACTTAAGATAAAAGAATTCCTTTCCTTAAACTTCCAGTCAGGATCTCGTGCATTAAAATCGGGGATAAAATAATTTATTTGCTTTCCCACCATAAAAGAGCAAACATGTGCTGATGTTGCCACAAGAGTTATTTCTCTGTCGTGGCCAACAATAAATCCAGAAGCAGACGATCTTAAATCAAGTTCATATTCTTCAGATCGAGCATAGTCGGGAGCAGTTGATGTTTTGGTAACAACAATGTTTTTGTAAACATCAATTTTTATAAAAGATCTCCTTTTATCTCTGAAAAGATCTCCTGGGCCGAAAAGATAAGAACTGTTAACACAAGATGAACATCCAACAAGTGTTATGAACATCATGGTTGATAAAATAAGTTTTGCGACCGCATCTTTCAAATTACAAAAGTGTCTCCTATAAAGTAACTATAATGAGAAAACTCAAAACACCCGCCTATTTATTATTGAGCCTGTGGCTGACACTAATTCAAATAGAAGGATTTTATGGCAAAAAAGTTTTATGTTTTAGATACAAGCGTGTATCTTACAGATTATCGTGCAATTTTCTCTTATAGTAATAACGACATTATCATTCCTTTAGTTGTTTTAGAAGAACTAGATAATTGTAAAAAAAGACCAAATGGTGTCGGAGTAAATGCTAGAAGCATTATTAGAACATTAGACGAATTAAGAGAAAAGGGCAATTTTCAAAAAGGAATTAGAATTCGAAAAGGATTGGGTCTTTGTTTTACGAAAGCACCAGACTTATCAGAGCTTCCAGCAGGCTTTTCTCCCACAGTTGCAGACCACCAAATTATTGCAACAGCCTTAACAATTAAAAAAGAATTTCCTGGACGAAAGGTTATTGTTGCTTCCAACGACATAAATTTAAGAATTAAATGTGATGCTGTTGGTTTAAACGCTGAAGGGTACAAGTCAGAAAAGGTTATTAAAACTGCACACGAGCTTTATAGTGGATTTGCGAAAGTTTTAGTAGATGATCAGATTATTGATAGATTTTATGCAGGAGAACAAATCTTTTTATCTGATGCTGTTGATGGAAAGCCTGAATTATATGCCAATCAATTTGTGATGTTAGTTTCTTCTTCCAATGAAAAGAAAACCGCAATTACAAGATTTGTCGATACTCTTTCACCATTTAAAAAAATCCCAGATCGAAAAGAAGAAGATGGTTGGGGTATAAGTCCTAAGAATAAAGAACAAAATTTTGCCCTTGATCTTCTTTTGGATCCTGAGATTCCTATTGTTTCTTTAATTGGAAAAGCTGGAAGTGGAAAAACTTTGTGTGCTCTTGCTGCTGGGTTACAACAAGTCATGGGCGAGGATTCTCCTTATAATCGCATGATTGTTTCAAGACCCATTATGCCAATGGGTAAAGATTTAGGATATTTGCCTGGAACAATGGAAGAAAAAATGGCTCCTTGGCTTGCGCCAATTCAGGATAATCTGAGATTTCTATTTGGTGATGATAATTTGATGTTGACTCAATACATGCAAAAAAAGATTATTGAAATAGAAGCATTAACTTATATAAGAGGAAGATCAATTCAGAAAGCTTACATTATTATTGATGAGTGTCAAAATTTAACACGACATGAAATTAAAACTATTTTAACTCGTGTTGGGCATGGAAGTAAGATTGTTTTGACTGGAGATATTGAACAAATTGATAATGTTAATATAGATGAAACCTCTAATGGTTTAACTTATGCAATTGAAAAACTCAAACCTTATGATATTACAGGTCACATTACATTCTTGAAGGGAGAGCGGTCTAAAGTAGCAACTTTGACATCTAAAGTTCTTTAATTTTAAAATGACTTATGAAATATGATACAATAAAATTGTAAATTTCAAATTATGAAAGAATACATAAAAGAAACTTCAAGAAAGAAGAAAGAATATTATCTTTATAACGTTCCGATTCACATTATACATCCATTTCTTGATCACATTAATATTGATGAAGTAATAGAAGAAGTGAAGAAATCAATTCCTTATAAATTTGTTCAAGGTCTTGATGTGATTTACATTGGAGAATTTCCAGAACTTGATGCTAGAAAGATTTCAGCCATGTTTATAGATGGTGCAATTTATCTGTCATCTTTTAATGATTTCCCAGAAGTAAGTGAAGAAATAATTATTAAAGACATCATTCATGAATTAGCTCATATGCTTGAAGATAGATTTGGTTCAGAAATCTATAGTGATGGAAGAATTTTTAATGAATACAATGGAAAGAAAAAACGCTTAGTGTCTATGTTAAGGGCAAGTGGATTATCTTTTTCAGGTATGGGTTCTCTATTCTTTTCAGAAGATCGTGTTGATGAATTGGATGATTTTCTATTAAAACAACTTGGATATGACAAATTGTCTCTTATGACTGCTGGGTTATTTTTATCTCCGTATTCTGTAACTTCAATACGTGAATACTTTGCTAATGGATTTGAAGAATTCGTAAGAGGCGAAGCAGACTATTTAAAAGAAATTAATCCTATTTTATTTGATAAAATAAAGGAATTATTTACAAAAGGAGAAGAAAATGGTTGAATATGAAATTAAACAAGAGAAAGACAAAATAACAGTTAATGTAAAACTTAAGAAAAGAGATGGAAGGGATCCTCTCACCTGTGTTACCACCAATACTGTTTTAAAATATTTAAATGAGCAAAAGATTAACTTAAAGGGGTATAGTTTACCCGACTATACAGCACAAACCCTTAATAACGAATCTGGACCTTGGGAAAGAACATTAATTTTTACTAAAGATACACTTGACAAACCCAAGAAAAGTGTGGTATCCTCTAGTACAACTAAGAAGGTAAAAGCTGAATAGTTTTTATCACTTGTTGATTAGAGAGGAATAGATGCCACACATTTCATTTAGTGAATTAAAAAATTGGGATTTTTGCCCCTTTTATCATAAATTAACTTATGTTGATAGAATTAAACTTTTCCAAGGAAATGTTTATACTGCATTTGGAACAGCCCTCCATGAAACTTGCGAGAAGCTGTCACTTAATGAAAATACAGATTATGAAACAGTTTTTAAACATTCTTTTAAAGATGAACTTAACAAACTGAAAGAAATTCCTGAAGAACATGCCCCAATGATTCGTGAAATGAAGGAACAGGGTCTTGAATTGGCATCAATGATTTTAATGTCTTTAAAGATTAAGTTTCCTGGTTATAAAGTTTTTTCAGCAGAAGAAAAAATAATCGAATCAATTGAAGACATGCCAGACGATTATGACTACAAAGGTTTTTTAGATTTAGTCATTCAAACTCCTGATGGTAAGTATCATATTATTGATTGGAAATCATGTTCGTGGGGTTGGGACATGCAAAGAAGAACAGATAAAATTACCACCTATCAGTTGACCTATTATAAAAAGTTCTTTTGCAAAAAACATAACATAGAGCCACAGAAAGTGGAAACCTATTTCGGATTATTGAAGCGAACAGCCAAAAAAGACAAGGTAGAAATCTTCAGAGTTTCCAGTGGTGAAAGAAAAATTAATAATGCATTAAAAATCTTAAACAAAGCCGTGTATAATATCTCCAAAGGCAATCATCCAAAGAATCGCTTAAGTTGTAAAAAGTGTGAATTTGACAAAACACAATGGTGCCCATAAGGAGAATAGGTGTCCGATAAGAAAATAAAAATTTTAACAATCTCAGATCATCCACTATCACCATCTGGAGTTGGAACACAAACAAAGTATTTTATTGTTGAGTTGTTAAAAACTGGTAAATTTGAGTTTGTAAGTCTCGGCGGTGCAATCAAACACGAAAACTACCAACCCGTAAAAGTCGAAGAATTTAAAGATGATTGGATAATCTATCCCATTGATGGATATGGAAATCCAGAAATGCTTCGCTCTATTCTTAGATCTTCAAAACCAGACATTTTGTGGTTTATGACAGATCCTCGTTTTTATCCTTGGCTTTGGCAAATGGAAAACGAGATTCGTTCACTTGTTCCTATGGTTTATTATCATGTTTGGGACAATTTCCCCTATCCCGATTTTAATAAATGTTGGTATGATTCAAATGATGCAGTCGTAACTATTTCAAAATTAACATCGAATTTGGTTCAAACAGTATCACCCGCAGTGAAAGAAAAGTATATTCCTCACGCTGTTCCTTCTCAACTCTTTAATCCTTTACCGGCAGATAAAAGAAAAGAGTTCAGAAAAGAGAACTTTGGATTTAACGATGATGATTATTTAATTTTTTGGAATAGTAGAAATGCAAGGCGCAAACAAAGTGGCTCTTTAGTATTCTGGTATGCGGATTTCTTGACACAATTTAAGAAGAAGTACAAAGATAGAAAAGTTACTTTATTAATGCATACAGAAGCAAAAGATCCTAATGGACAAGACTTACACGCTATTGCTCAAAAGCTTGGTTTTAAAGAGAAAGAATTTTTAATTTCTGGTGTAAAGATCGACGCCCCGCACTTGTCTGCCATGTATAGTGCCGCAGATGTAACTTTGGGAATTTCAGATGCTGAAGGCTTCGGACTATCTACATTCGAATCAATGGCTTGTGAGACTCCAATTATTGTTACAATGACTGGCGGGCTCCAAGAACAAGTAACAAAAACTGATAAAGTTAGTCTTGAATCTACTCTTAAGAGAAACAAGAAGAACAAGGCCATTACAATCTATGAAAATGGAATTGGATTGGAACCTGCTTCTAAAGCAATTATTGGAAGTCAAGAAGTTCCTTATATCTATGAAGATCGGTTATCTGGAAAATCAGTCTCAGATTCTCTTATGAAGATGTATGAACTTGGACAAGAAGAGCGAAAGAAAATGGGAGAATCAGGAAGAAAGCATGTGGAAGAAAATTATGGTTTTGAAGCATTCGCATCTGATTGGTCAAATTTTATGACAGAAATTCACGATGAATGTGGATCGTGGGATACACGAAAAAATTATAAATCTTGGGAGCTTATAGAAGTATGAAAAAAGTATTAGTTATTGGACCGGCGCTAACGCAAAGCGGTTATGGAGAACACACACGTTTTGTGCTTCGCTCTCTAAGATCACGTCCTGAGTTATTTGATGTTTATCTCGTTAGTCTTAACTGGGGCCAAACTGGTTGGATTTGGGAAGATAACGAAGAACGCCAATGGATTGATCAGTTATTGGGCAAAACAATTGGATATACTCAACAAGGTGGTAAATTTGATTTGTGTTTGCATGTCACAATACCAGGAGAATGGCAAAGAAATCCAAACGCGCAAAAAACTATTGGTATAACAGCAGGTACAGAATCTACCAAAATTTCTCCACAATGGTTTGAGAAATGCGCCACACAAGTCGATCAAATGATTGTGATCTCACAACACACTAAATTTGCTTTTGTGAATACAGTTGTAGAAGCGAATAATGGGACTTCACCAGAACCAGTGAAGGTTAAACTATTAGAAGCAAAGCCAGGTTTAAAAATTGATGTAGTCGGATATCCAGTTAGAGAATTCGAGAAAGTAGATCTAGATTTAAAGCTAAAGCATAAATTTAATTTTTTGACTGTTGGGACATGGATTCCACGAAAAAACATGGAAAATACTATCAAATGGTTTGTTGAAGAATTCCACGATAAAGAAGTTGGCCTTATTATTAAAACTTCTTTAGCGAAGAACTGTATTCAAGATCGAATGGCTACTCAACAAAGGTTGAGTGAGCTTTTAACCAATTATAAAGATCGAACTTGTAGTGTTCATCTGTTGCATGGTGATCTCACAGATCAAGAAATGCATTCTTTGTATTTACACCCAAAAGTTAAGGTATTGTTAAGTTTATCGCACGGAGAAGGTTATGGTTTACCAATTTTCGAAGCTGCCTATAGCGGCTTACCAGTAATCGCTCCCGATTGGGGCGGACCTGTTGATTATTTGTATGTTCCTGATACTTCCCACCAGCCTTCAACGAAGGGTAGCATGACTCAGCAACAAAGAGCACCCAAGGCGAAACCAATGTTTAATTCGGTTTCCTATGAAATCAAGCCAGTTCAAAAAGAGGCTGTTTGGGCTACTGTTATCGAGGCTGATTCTCAATGGTGTTTTCCGATAGAATGGCATTGTAAAAAGGTTATGCGAAAAGTTTTTAATAATTATGGAACAGCAAAATCAAAGGCAAAAAAACTGAAATCCCATCTTTTAGAAACACATGCACAAGATAAGATGTATGATAAATTTGTCAACAGTGTTCACGATGCGAAAGAATTCAGTGTTGAGAATTGGCTAGACGAGTTAAGTGTTGAGTCATTCGGATGATAAAATCATCTTTATGGCAGATTTTTTTGTAGAAGATGGTTTGCTTGGTGGTGGTGAATTAAATAATCACGAATTCTGTAATTTAGTTACTAAAACAACCCAACCACTTATAAAGATTAAATGTAGCCATGTTACAGAACAATTTCTTTATGACAATCGCTCATCAAGTTTTATTGTTTCAAATTTTGTGCAATTAAATCCTAGATTTCGAGATCTATTAACACAATACTGTAATTATGTAATTTATGAACATGATCACAAGTATTTAAAAACCAGAAACCCCGCCGATTATAAAGATTATATTGCACCGAAAGATCAAATCATTAACTATGATTTTTATAAATACGCAAAAGCGGTATTTTGTCAAAGCGAATTTCATAAGCAGATTGTAGAGAAGAACTTGTCATTAGACAACATCGTTAGTCTGGGCGGGAATCTTTGGTCTGATGAAAGTTTAAGTCTTTTAGAAAAACTGGCCGATAAGCCCAAAGAGGATAAGTTTTCAATTATGCAAAGTGATAATTGGCATAAGAATACAGCAGACGCAGTTAGGTTTTGCAAAATTAAAGAATTGGATTTTGAACTTATCCCTTCATGTTCAAATGAAGAATTTTTAAACAGATTAACAAACAATGATAAATTTGTGTTTCTTCCTAAAACACCAGAAACACTGTCGCGCATAATTGTGGAAGCAAGAATGGCAGGCATGTCTGTTACGACGAATAATAATGTCGGAGCCTCAAAAGAGGAATGGTTTAAGTTAAAGGGAAAAGAGTTGATTGAAAAAATGAGGGATAAAAAACCTGAAATCCTTACAAAAGTATTGGAGGTGTTTTAAATGAAAATTCTTTTAACTTTGAATAAAACACTCAGGAGAGGAACCAAGGACATTGAAGATGGTGGCTATAAAAACGTTTACTTACCCCTAAAAGACCTGGAACATGATGTTTATTTTTACGATACTGTAAATCCAGAAGAAAAAAGTTTTTCAAAAATTATAGAATCCTTTAAGCCCGACTTAATTTTTTGTTGTATGACCGGAAATCCCCAAATGACTCCTTTTGAGCCTTGGGAAGAAATAAGACAAGAAACAGAATCTGGTAGAACAAAGACATTTAATTGGTTTTGTGACGACACTTGGCGATTTAAAAGTTTTTCTAGTAAAACGTGTCACTATTTTAATGTTTGTTCAACACCAGAACCCAGTTATATTGACAATTTTAAGCAAGTTGGCTATGACAAGATTATTTTAGGTGCATGGCACTCCAATAAGAATTATCATCCGTTCATAGAATTTCGTGATAAGACATTAGAGTCTTCTTTTGTTGGAAGAATGGATCCATTAAGAACTCCCTATGTTGAAATGCTGAAGAACTATAAAGTCCCAATGGTTCAAATCACAAATGTTAATTATGAAGAATTAATGATGGCTTATTCTAACTCGAAAATTGGATTAAATTTTAGCGTGAACCCTAATGATCCTGAATTTAAAACACAAATGAAGGCAAGAATGTTTGAAATACCTGGGGCAAACAGTTTATTACTAACCGAACACCATGATGGAATCGAAAATTTCTTTGAAATTAATAAAGAAATAGTAACTTGGAAGTCGGGACAGGAATTACTAGAGAAGATACAATTTCTTATAAAAAATCCGAAAATTGTAGAACAAATAAGCACTCGTGGGCATAATAGGTTCCTTAAAGAACACCAGTCTCACGCCCGCTTAGAAAAGGTCTTAGAAGAAATTAATAAGTTATGAGAGTTTATATTAAGAACCATAGTTCTCATGCGGGCCATTGGATTTATAATAAGGGGTATGTTGGTGGTTGGGAATCAAAGGGTTATGAAACCATTTTATATAACTCTTTATCTGAAATAGATGATTCTGATTATTATTTGATGTCTGTAGATTCTGATATCAATTTACAAAATTTACATGTTATTAAAAATTCTATCAAGTCTTTTGTTTATGCACAGCCAAACAGTTTTCCTGAACCATGGGGAAGACATCCAAACTTTAAATGCTTATGCGCGGATAATGTTATCGATTCTTTAAACTCAATAGATAATTGTAAATTGTGGTCTTTTGGAGACAATGCTAAATTTCATAATAAATGGAAATCTGTTGATAGAATTTTGTTGGCCTTTGATTCAGTAAATTATAAAGATTTGAGAAAAGGTGAATATGTTTACGATGTATGCTTTATTGGCGGCTGGGCCAATAATGGATTCAATGAAAAGAAAAGAATAATGTTAGAGCATTTTGCTGAATTGCATAATTCAGGACTAAAGTGTGGTATTTTTATAAACAAAAATTTAACGCATGAACAGGAGAACCAAGTTCTATCAAATAGTAAAGTGGCCCTCAACATACACGATGCTTATCAGAGAGTTCTTGGGCTTGATTCGAATGAGAGAACTTTTAAATCTTTAGGCTTGACAGGGGCGTTGGTATGTGATAACATTACTCAAGTTAAAGATACATTCCCAAGTTTAGAACTTTATGAAAGCCCGAAACAAATGATTGAATTAATAAAACATTATGTTGAAACACCCTCAGATGAATTGGAAGAAATTAAGAAAAAGAATAGGGAATTGATTAATAATGAACACACATACATTAAAAGAGTGGAGCAGTTAACGAGTTTATAGTGATTTATGTCATTGTCATGAATGATCACAATTTAAACAGTGAAGATTGGAAATAAATAATCATCTCAAAAAGGGAAATAATGAAAGTAGCACTGATTATACCATGTTTTAACTCAATCAAATATGTTGATGAGTGCATAAAGTCAGCTTTATCACAAAATTATGATAATGTAGAGGTACACGCTTATGATAATGAAAGTACCGATGGAACTTATGAAAGATTATTAGAAATACAATCAAATAATCCTAAATTAAATGTCCATCACATAAAAAACATTTACCCGAATTCCTATTGGGAAATTATTGAACACTCTTTTCAAAATTTAGATGCAGATTATTTTACTTTTCTTGCTTCTGATGATTACATAGATGCAGATTATGTGTCTAATTGTGTTGAAGTCATTTCTTACAATCCCAATAAGATTAAATGCATTCAAAGTCCTATGATCGGTTTCAACAATGATAATAGTTCCCAAAGTTCACTTTCCCATAGTTATAAAAATTTAAAAGATTTTAAATCATTGTGTATAATAAAAAGTCCAGTTAATACCCCCACTGTTTTTTTTCATAAAGATTTATTTCCATTTTTAAAGACAGAAGCCTTAAATGCTAACAATTTATCATTATGTGGGGTAGAAGATTATGACATATATTGTTCTTTAGCTGATAATGAAATTTTTATTTATCCTATACCCAAATTTATGGGTTATTATTATAGATGGCATCCAGATCAATGTACTTGGAAAGTTCATAAATTAAATTTAAATTATGATAAGGTAATACAAAATTATTGGAAAAATAAATGGGGCTTGTAAAAAAAAGTTCTAATACAAGGAGAAGAAAATGAATAGTTATGAAACAAAAATGGCCTATATTTTATCACAACTTGTGGACAAAAATGGTGTGGTTGGTATAAAAACCTCTTTTGAAGACGAAGGAGCAACATTTAATGAGGTTATAAGGTTAAAAGAGATTTCCAACCAATCAAATACTAAAATCAATTTAAAAATTGGCGGCCCCGAGGCAATCAGAGACATAAAAGATTCATTAGTAATCGGAGTTAAAGGTTTAGTGGCTCCTATGGTAGAGTCTGCATTTGGTTTGAAAAAGTTTATTGATGCTGTTAATAAAAACATTGTTGGTCCTTGTGCTAGAGATAGTTTGAATTTGGCAATAAATGTAGAAACTATAACTGCTATAAATAATTTAGATCAAATTCTAGAATCGGAATGTATAGACCAGTTGTATGGAATTACTATTGGTCGTAGTGATTTAATTGCATCTATGGGTTTTGAAAAAAGGAGAATTAATGACGAAGAAGTTTATAAAATTGTTTCTGATGCGTTTAGGAAAGTTAAAAAGAATGGATTAAAAGCTATCATGGGTGGCGGAATTGATATACAGTCTTATGACTTTGTTAAAGAACTTCACAAAGAAGGTTTACTTGACCGCATTGAAACAAGATACGTTATGTTTGATCTTTCAAAATGCATTTCTCAGTTTGAAAATAATTTATTAAAAGCACAAGAATTTGAGCTTAATTGGTTAAACAATAAAAGACAGATTTACGGCCAAAGATCGACAATAGAAGAATCTAGAATAGAAATGATAGGTAAAAGAATTAAAGAATCCTTTGAAAAAGTTGGTAAATAAGAAAAATGCTAGCATCAAAATACATCGCACGTTTTATTACAAATAAAAAAATTATCTGTTGGAGGGAATGAAGTGGAAACTGGTGAATTTATTGAGTTTATCGATAGTGCTGAAAAAAATACTTTAGCTATTGATTTTGATGGTGTTATTCATAACAACAATAAAGGCTTTTATGATGGAACAGTCTATGGAGAACCCATAGTTGGCTCTTTAGAGGCTATCAAAGATCTAGCGAACGATTATAAAATTATAATTTATACTTGTAAAGCAAACCCTGATAGACCCCTTGTGAACAACAAAACCGGAGTTGAATTAGTTTGGGAATGGTTAAAAAAGTATCAAATAGATTCTTGTGTTCTTGATGTAACATTTGAAAAGCCAAATGCTTTAGCCTACATTGATGATAAAGCCATAAGATTTGAATCTTGGGATGACACAAAAGAAGTTCTAAAATTAAATAAGCTTGTGAGGTAAATGTGTTATTGGCAGATTATGTTGCAAATTTCATTGCAAATAAAAAAATTGATACCGTTTTTAGCATACCAGGTGGTGGTTGTATCTTTTTAAATGATGCTTTTGCTAGAAAATCTGACATACAAATGGTGGCAAATCATCATGAACAAGGTTGCGCTCTTGCCGCCGAAGGTTATGCAAGAATTTCACAAAAACCAGGAGTTTGCCTTTTAACCTCTGGTCCTGGCGGCTCCAATGCTTGGACTGGAACGCTGTGTTCTTATCAAGATAGTGTTCCTGTAATAGTGATAAGTGGAAATGTTAATAGAAACTTAACTACAAACTATACTAAATTAAAAATGAGACAATTAGGAGATCAAGAGTTTGATACCGTTAAAACTGTTTCTAATTTTACAAAATTTGCGGTGCAAGTAAATGATCCAAATAAAATAAAATTTTATTTAGAAAAAGCCTATCATTTAGCAATTTCAGGTAGACCAGGCCCAGTTTGGATTGATATTCCACTAGACATACAAAAAAAAGAAATAGATGTAGATACATTAATCGGTTTTGTGCCCCCATCAGAAAAGTATCAGGAATTAAATTTAGATTTAATTTGCAATAAAATACTTAACAGTAAAAAACCTTTAATTGTTGTAGGTAATGGCGTAAGGTTAAGCGATTCTGTTAAAATTTTAGAAAGAATCATAGATAAACATAAGATACCTGTTATCACTTCCTTAAACGGCAGTGATTCATTTTCAAACGAAAATGAAAATTATTTTGGAAGGTTTGGGATTTTAGGCCAAATTGCAGCAAATAAAATTCTTCAAAAATCTGATTTTGTATTATCTTTGGGAAGTCGATTGTATGTTAGACAAACAGGTTATAATTTTAAAAATTTTGCCAAAAATGCCTTTAAAGTATATGTAGACATAGATAAGGCTGAATTAGAAAAGCCAACTCTTTATCCTGATTTAAAAATAAACTCTGATGTTAATTACTTTCTGGCTAAATTAGAAAATAAAATACCATTATTGTCGATTAATTCTTGGAAAAAAGAATGTAAAAAAATTTTAGATGACAATTCGACTGTATTGAATCGCCACAGGACTGCTAATCCCTTAAGTATTTATGGCGTAATAGATAAGTTAAATGGGTATATGAAAAATAATTTACCAGTCGTTCTATCAAATGGTTCGGCAAATGTTGTTGCTATGCAGGTGTTGATGCTAAAGAAAGAACAAAGACTTTTCACCAATAAAGCAACAGCACCAATGGGTTATGGTATGCCTGCTGCTATTGGAGCTTATTATGGGTGCAAAAAAACTATTTTATGCCTAGAGGGGGATGGAAGCTTTCATATGAACATTCAGGAACTACAAGTAATCTCTCAAAACAAATTACCCATCAAATTAATTGTTTTCAATAACGATGGCTATTTGTCTATAAAGATAACCCAAAAAAATTATTGTAAAGGCAACTTGTCCTTATCCAATCCTTCAAGCGGCTTAACATTACCTAAATACTCAAAAATTGCTCACGCTTATGGAATCCCTTACAGATCAGTAAAAAACCACAAAGAACTTAAAAAAGTGTTGGATGATACCTTTTCTAATACCGGCCCCGAAATAATAGAGATTTTTGTTGACCCAGATGAATACCACGAACCAAAGGTGATGGCAAAATTAGACGATAATGGAAATTTTATACCTGGCAATCTGGAAGATATAAGTTGGTTATGAAAATTTTATTAACTGGTGCCAATGGATTTATTGGCTCAACATTTAAAAATTATGCTATCGCAAATAAGGAAGATATAGACTTTATTTGCTCTACCAGAAACTTTCTCAATCCGCTAGATTATGATTCATTGGAAGAATTATTTTCTACTGAAAAAATCGACTTTATTATTCATACTGCGGTTGATGGTGGCCGTCGAAATAAAATAGAAGACGCTAGTGTTTTTTATAATAATTTGTTGATGTTTGAAAATTTAATGAAATTTTCTAATAAGGTGAAGGGTCTATTATTTTTTGGTAGTGGTGCTGAATTTGATCGTTTTCAACACGTAAGCAACGTGAGTCAAGCCGATTTTGGAACCCACATTCCTAATGATTATTATGGTTTTTCAAAATATGTAATGGCAAAAAGAATTTCTAATTTTACAAATGCTATAAATCTCAGAATTTTTAACTGTTTTGGAGAATTAGAAAAAGAAGATAGAATGATAAAGTCAAACATTCGAAATTGTCTTCAAGGTTTACCACTTATTATTCATCAAGACAGAAAAATGGATTTTTTTTATGCTGAAGATGCGTGCCGAGTTATTTCTTTTTTAATTAATAACTGGGACGATTCTTTGCCGCAACATATTAACCTGTCTTATTCCAACAAAGTCACTTTGTTTAAGATTGCGACTTTAATAAATAATTTATTTTCTTTTAAATGCGAGATTAAAGTAGAAAAGCCTGGTTTTGAAAAAGATTATTATGGCTGCTCTCAAGCACTAGAAACGCTCGGAATAGAATTAATAGGGTTAAAAGGCGGTCTTCAAAAAATGTATCAAAGTTTAAGTCCGCAAAAACTTTAAATCAGTTAGTAAGAGTGGTATAATCTATAAAAATGATTGACACAAAATTAGAAAACATTTTATCTTTAGTGGAAGAATACATTGAGGAAAAGCGACAGAACGAGTCTTGGAATCCTGGCGAGGATTGGGTTTCCTATTCCGGCCCACACTTTGACAAGAATGAATATCGCGAAGCTATAAAATCTCTTTTGAGCGAATGGCTTATTTTTGGAAAAGATTCTAATTTATTTGAAATGGCGTTCCCAAGACATCTTGGGATGAAGTATGGTTGTCTTGTAAACTCTGGAAGTTCAGCCAATTTATTAATGATGGCTGCTACAAAATCCAAAAAAGGATTTGCTCTTCCAGAGGGTTCAAAAATTATAACTCCGGTTGTTGGTTTTCCAACAACAATTAATCCAATTATTCAGCTAGGATTCAAGCCAGTTTTCGTTGATGTAACATTACCTGATTTGAATTTGGACTTGAATCAAGTTGAAGAATTGGTTAAGAATGATCCTGAAATCAGAGCCATAACTTTTGCTCATGTTTTGGGCAATCCTCCAGATATGGATAGATTAATGAAAATCGTTAGAGAAAATAATCTTATTTTCTTAGAAGACTCATGTGATGCCCTTGGTTCGACCTATAGAGGCAAAAAACTAGGCTCTTTTGGCGATATTTCAACATGTTCTTTCTTTCCGGCACATCACATGACAATGGGCGAAGGTGGATTTGTTGCCACAAATAATAAGAAAATTAGAAAGGCTGTGTCCAGCCTGAGAGATTGGGGTCGCGCCTGTTATTGTAATACAATGAAACCAGGAAACGTTGTGGACGGAACTGCTTGCGGCAATCGATTTAAGAATTGGCTCCCAGGGCTAAAAGAAGCAGTCTATGATCATCGTTATGTTTTTGACGATATTGGTTTTAATTTAAAACCTCTTGATCTCCAGGCATCTATGGGATTAGAACAACTTAAAAAATTACCTGAAATGGATCATGCAAGAAAGTTTAATTTTCTTAAATTAAATGAGGTTTTTAAACCCTATGAAAAGTATTTTCATTTGCCAAAAGCAACTCCAGATTCTGATCCTTGCTGGTTTGCCTATTTGATGACAGTTAAAAAAGATGCGCCTTTTAAAAAGCAAGACATCATTTCTCATCTTGAAGGCAAAAAAATTCAAACTCGTTCATTCTTTGCTGGCAATATTCTAACACATCCAGGCTATTACCACATGGCTTCTGATTACGGAGATCTAGATGAGATGTTCCCTGTTGCCCAACAAGTAACAACCAACTCTTTCTTTTTGGGAACTTTTATCGGAATCACAGATGATAAAATTAGATACATCAAAAAATCAGTAGATGAGTTTTTCGAAGGCATTAAGTGAAGATAGTTTATGTAACAGGTTGTTTGGGATTTATGGGCTCCTATTTTACTCGCCAAGCACTTAATCGAGGTTGGCACGTTAGAGGCGTTGATAAAATGACTTATGCCTCAAATAACGAACTGTTAAAAGAATTTAAAAATTATCCCAACTTTGCTTTTGATAAATGCGACATCAAAAATTTAAATAATCTTTATGACTGCGATTATGTAGTAAACTTTGCCGCAGAATCTCATGTTGGTAATAGTATTGTGAATAGCGACAAGTTTATAGAAAGTAATATAAACGGTGTTAAAAATCTCTTAGAAAACGTTAGAATTAAACCTGTAAATTGTAACGACAGACCAATTTTGTTTCACATTAGCACAGACGAAGTTTATGGTGACATTATCGAGGGATCTCATACAGAAAACGATCTTCTAAGGCCCAGCAATCCCTATTCTGCGTCTAAAGCTGCCGCCGACATGTTAATTCATGCCTGGTCACGAACCTATGAAATCAAATACATTATTTTGCGTCCCACGAACAACTATGGAATCGGCCAATATCCTGAAAAGCTAATTCCTCTTTCAATTAAAAATTTGATGAGAGGAAAAAAGATTAGATTACATAACGGCGGAACGCCAACACGAAATTGGCTTCATGCGAGCGATACTGCCAATGCTGTGATGACAATAATAGATTCAGGGAAAGTGAATGAGATTTATAATGTTGCTGGCGGTTTTGAACAGAAAAACATTGACACTGTGAAGAAAATTATCAAAGCCTTCAAAGAAACTTTAGACAATTGGGAAAATTATGTAGATTTTTCAGTTGTGCGAGAAGGTCAAGATCTACGTTATGCGTTAGATGATTCTAAATTGCGTAAATTGGGTTGGAAGACCGAGAAGATTTTTGATGAAGAAATTTCATCTATTGTCAGACATCATAAAACTAACTATGTATGGTAAAGGGAGAAAAAAATGAAAATCTTACTAACTTGCACCTCTGTTGATGATGCCCACCGAACTGAAACTGATCATGATAGTCATTATCCTCTGGGTTTGGCATATTTACATTCTTATTTAAACAAGCATCAACCTCAACATGAAATTGAAACACATTTTTTAAATAATGTTAATTGGGAGATCTGTATAAACAAGCTTAGAGAGGAGATGAAATCTTTTCAACCAGATGTTGTTGGCATTTCAATGATGACCCACAGTCGTAGAAGTGCTTTTAAATTTATTGATTATCTTACTAAAAATTATCCTAAAGTTAAAATTGTTTTAGGCGGCATTCATCCAACTATCATGTGGAAACAGATAGTAAATAAATATAGAAATTCTGTTATTGTAATTGGGGAAGGTGAAATTACTTTCGGAGAGTTAATTGAATGTTATGAAAAAAACTTGCCAATTGATAAAATTGGTGGCATCGTTTATTATGATGGAGAAAAGGTTTTTCATACTGGTGAGCGTGGTCTTATTGACGACTTAGATATTTTACCACCACCCAAACATGATATCTTTTTATTTAATGGTAAGACAGTAGCCAATCTTCTCACTTCAAGAGGGTGTCCTTTTAAATGCAATTTTTGTGTTTTAGATCACGTTTCACTTAAAAAAGTTCGTTATCGTTCTCCTAGTGATATTTGTGATGAAGTTGAACAGATTTTAGAAATGTGCCCATCGGTACAAATAATTTGGTTACACGATGATGCATTTATGATTAATAAGAAACTTACAGTGGCAATTTGTGATGAAATAATCCGTCGCGGAATTAAAACCACTTTCACTTGTAGTGCAAGATTTAGGCCAATTTCTAGAGATCTTGTTAAAAAAATGGAAGAAGCAGGGTTTACTCATGTTTTATTTGGCCTTGAAAGCGGGGCCAATGAAGTTATGAAGGGGATGCGTAAAGGTATCAATAAAAATCACATTAGATACGCGGTTTCATTACTCGCAGAAAGCAATATTAAGACGACAGCATTTTTGATTGCAGGATTACCTGGCGAATCTGAAGAAACTATAAAAGAGACAATTGATTTTGTGCAAGAGTTGCAATCAATAAATTATTTGTATTATGATGACATGGGTATTTGTGGAATTTATCCGGGGGCTGAAGTGTTTGACATCGCTAAAGAAAAGAAAATGATGATACCCGGTTATGGGCCAATTGATGATGATTACTGGTTGACACAAGGAGAAGTACCTGTTTACGAGGCGGAAAACACCGAAGCACAACTATTAGAATGGAAGGAACAAATTAGAGATGGGATAGCTTTTAACAGGATGAGACAAAACCCCCAACACTTTTTAAAGCAAAGAAAATTATTGCCCTCCGTTATTAAATGGAGCTGGCAACAAAATTGGTTATTAAAACCGATGGTTGAACAAATTATAAACCAGTATAATCTTTTGCCTGAAGTTATTCATAAATTTTTTACTAATCGTCGGCGCGAAGTAATTTTAAAGATTTCTTCTATTGTTGAAAAAACATTTATGACTGAACTTATGAAAACAATGACAATTGAAGAAAAGCAAAATTTTATAAGTGATTATAGAAAACAGCTTGAAGAAGATAATAAGACATTAGAGAGATGGAAAACATCTAAAATCCCAGCTACTGATGAATATATTAAACCTGTTGGTGAAAAAGTTGATAAACTTATACAGATGTCCGAATCCGCAGCAAGAAAAGAGGCTCAGAAAAAAGCTAACCCTAGATTGAGTGTATTGGCATAAAATTGAATGTTATAAAAGAGAATTAAATGAAAATTGGTTGCCTAATTTATTTTTATGGAAAGAGATACGAAAAACTCGGCCCCTGCGCGTTGGAAAGTTTTAAAATTTTTCACCCAGATGTAACATTATTTTATATTAATGAAACTAATCAAAACGATTATGATTCCACCAAACTTATAAATAATTATGGTCAAGGAATTTATAAGTACATGCTTGCTTATGAGATAATGATAAAACATAAGTGCGATAAAATGATTATTTTAGGTGGGGATACAATAACATGCTCTAGATTGGATGAGTTTATAGATAACAATGAAGACGATGTGCTTGTTACTTTGTCCTATCCATTCGGTATAACGTATCCGTTTAAGAGTGGAGATCGAATGGGGGGTGTTCCAACACCTATGATATCCTATAGAAAAGCAGATAAAATTTTTGAAGAGCATTTTCATTTTAATTCGGATGTGGCGTGTTTTAATAATTCGGAAGCATTAAAAAAAGTGGTTTCGTGTTCCGTTGCTCACCAAGAAGCTCACAACGTTCTTTGTGTTAACAGAAACATTTTCTTCGCATTAAATAATCAGTTAAATAATCTTGGATTCGAATCTCTAACCCCAGATTATTATGCAGAAAATGCAGGCATTAATTTATTGAGCACTATTAGTCACAATAATCAAATTCAATCAGATGTAACTGCATGGACCAACTCTGATTGGAATTTTAAAATCAAATGTGTCGATGGTCCATATGAACTAAGTGATGTTGTTTATAATGCTAGATCAAAGGGGAATTTATGTGCGGGTCCAGGCGAAAAACCGTGGGGGCCTTTTATAAATAGATGGAAAGTCGATCAGGGAAAACTTTATGATTCTGAAGGTAAACAAATAAAGATTTATCATTATTGTGAAGGTTTTGGTTCTATTAGTGATGAAGAATTTAAAGAATTAGTAAATAAATACATTTTTGACTGGTTTAACGAGGATACAAAAAAGTTCTTTAAAGAACATTGTGCTTGCGGCGATTTTTTTGAAAAGGAATTTTCTATTTAATTGAATGTTCTTGTCACAGGCGGTACTGGCTTTGTTGGAAAAGCTCTCCAAAAACAAAATCCAAATTGGTATTATTTATCATCTCGTGATTGTGATTTAAGAAATGCTTCTGAATGTTTTGCAGTTTTTGGCTTATTAAAGCCTGATGCAATTATACATTTGGCTGGCAGAGTTGGCGGAATAAAAGAAAACTCAGAAAACCAAGCTTCATTTTTTCACGATAATGTTTTAATAAATACGAATGTTTTGCATCAAGCATCTTTATGCGGAATTAAAAGAGTGTTATCATCATTAAGCACTTGTGCGTTCCCAGACGTTGTTAAAGAATATCCCTTCACAGAAGAACAAATTTTTAATGGTCCACCAGCAGAAACCAATTTTTCCTATGGTTTTACAAAAAGAATGTTGCATGTTCAAAGTATAGCCTATCGCAAACAAAATGGTTTAGACTATTCCACATTTTGCCCAACAAATGTTTATGGACCAGGCGATGATTTTGATTCTGACAAGTCGCATTTTGTTGCTGCTTTGGTTTCAAAGTTGTACAAGGCAAAAACTGGCGAATCTGTTGAATTTTGGGGAACCGGCAATCCATTAAGGCAACAACTCTACATCGAGGATTTAGCTCAAATTATTCCTATTTTATTGGAAAAACATCATAGTGAAATCCCATTGATTGTATCACCACCGGAGAACCTTTCCATTTCAGAAATGGTTAACATTTTAATATCAAAAATACAAAAAAACATTAAAGTAAGCTATAATAAACAACTAGATGGGCAATTCCGTAAAGACGGCTCAAACAAGCAATTATTAGAGCTTATAGGAAATTATAATTTTACGAAATTTGAAGATGGAATCTTGAAAACTTATGAGTGGTACTCAAAAAAATAAAAAAGCACTAATCACAGGAATAACTGGCCAAGACGGTTCCTATCTTGCAGAATTGTTATTAAACAAAGGTTATGAAGTTTATGGTTTAAAAAGGCGCACTTCAACAATTACTACTGATAGAGTTGACCACATTTTTAATAATCCTAATCTACACTTATCTTATTATGATTTAAATGACACTTCCAGAATGTGGGAGCTTTTAATAGATTTTAAACCCGATGAAATTTATAACTTGGCAGCGCAATCTCATGTTCGCGTTTCTTTTGATGTTCCAGAAAACACAGTTGATGGAATTGCGATGGGAACACTGAGAATTTTGAACGCATATAAGAAAGTTTGTCCTGAAGCCAGATTTTATCAAGCATCATCTTCTGAAATGTTTGGCGATAATCCAAATTATCCATTCAATGAAGAATCTACACTAATGCCTGCTTCTCCATATGCCTGTGCAAAGGTTTTTGGACACAATTTAGTAAGAAATTATAGAGAAAGCTATGGGTTACACGCATCAAGCGGAATTCTTTTTAATCACGAATCCCCACGTCGTGGTGAAACTTTTGTTACACGAAAGATTACACTTGCAGCGGCAAGAATAAAACTAGGACTTCAAGACAAATTATTTTTAGGAAATTTAGATGCTAAACGAGACTGGGGCTATGCAGGAGATTATGTAGAATTAATGTGGAAGATGCTACAACACGACACACCAGATGATTATGTTATTGCGACTGGAGAAACACATAGCGTTAAAGATTTTTTAAGTTGTGTGTTTGAACATGCAGAATTAGATCCAGACAAACACGTTGAAATAGATCCTCGCCTATTTCGACCACAAGAAGTTCCGTTCTTATTGGGCGATTCAACAAAAGCACAAACTGTGTTAAACTGGGAACCAAAAGTAAAGTTTCATAATTTATGCGAGATTATGTATCAAGCAGATTTAGAATTAATAAAAAAGGAGATAAAATGAATTTAAAATTATCGAATCAAGCAATTGGCGCAATTATGATGGCGCTACAAAAAGGTATCATGGAGAAGACTGACATTACAGATCTGTTAAAGGGATTTGAATTAGTCCAGACAGCAGATGGATTAGTTGTGGAAAATCCCCCGATGGTGAAGGTTGAAAAATCAACTGAACAAGAGGAGCAGAGTGCCTAGATATGTTTATAATTGTCAAAATTGTTTAGAAACATTTACAAAAAGACACTCTATGAGCGAAAAATTAAGTGACTGTGTTTTATGTGATACAGTGAATTCCCTAAAAAGGATTCCATCTTCGGTTCTATTAAGCGGCAAGCAAGACAGTCGCCCATTAAAAACTGGAGAAATTGTAAAATCGGCAATAGAAGGTGGAAAAAAAGATTTGCAACAAGAGAAAGAAAGATTAAAAAACAATTTTTTTGAGATAGAGAATGAGTAATTTTACAATTTGGATAATTTTGGGAGTTGTTCTTGCGTGTTCTGTCTTTTTTAATGCGCTATTAGTTCTGTATATAAGAAAAACTATTGTTAGAGTATTTGCTGCTTCTGAAGAAGTCTCAGAAATTTTAACAAGATTGGATGCATTCCACACACATCTTGGATCAATTTACGAGATGGAAATGTTTTATGGAGATGAAACTTTAAAGTCCTTAATTTCTCATCTTAAGGAATTGATGGAATTTATGATTCGTTATGAAGAAGTTTATTCTTTTACACAGCCAGATTTATTAGAGCAACTAGAGCTTGCGGGCCAAGAAATGGATGGGGAAAATGAATCCGACGAAGCCTAAAAAGAAAAAGAATTATTTTACCAAAGTTCATGAAAATGCTATTTTGGATTTTGTTGCAACCACCAATCAAGATGATCGTAATCACATTTATAGAGATATAATCCAACCTGCTTTCACAGAAATGATCAATAAGATTGTTTTTACCTATAAATTTACCAATCTTCCAAACATCGAGAGTTTAAAGAGTGAATGCGAAGTTCATCTTATCACCATTTTAAGCAATTTTGATCCTTCTAAGGGTTCTAAAGCATTTTCCTATTTTAGTGTTATAACAAAAAATTGGTTCATCGCCAAAGTCAAAAAAACTTCATCGCGTTTAAAGCGAGAAGCCAATTATGATGAAATCTCTAAACGAGTCGAGCTGGAACATCTAACGATTTATAATGAATATGCCGTAAAAAGAGAGAAAGAAGAATTTATGAAACATTTGTGGGGAGAAATTGAAAGATGGGACAAACAGAATCTAAAAGAAAACGAAAAAAAAGTTTTAGAAGCGATCAAAATCCTCTTTAATGAAGTAGACTCTATCGAGATTTTTAATAAAAAAGCTATTTATCTATACTTGAGGGAGATAACAAACTTGAATACCAAACAAGTTTTAAATAACTTGAACAAGTTTAGAGCAGAATACGCCAATTTTAAAAAGAAATGGAACGATTAAAGAAAGATTTTGACTCACTTACCGATGAAGCTATCGAAAACATCCGTAAAGATAGAGAACAGACAAGCGAACTTTTAAAAGACCTCATAAAGTATATGGCTGGCGATGATCATCGTCACAAAGAGATCGGTTTTACAGCCGCAAAATACGTCGAAACACTTCAGCGTTCAAATGAACAGCTTGTTAAAATTGCTGGATTAAAACAAAAAACAGAAAAAGTAGATGTTGGCTTATCTGAAGAAGAACGACAAGAGATCTTTGAAAGCTTGAATGGTGATGTAGAATGAGTAAAGATTTTTTTGGAGCCTATAATCCTGTTGCTAAATCTAAAGTAGCAAGAAACTATACTGACAATACATGGTCTGGTATGGTGATTGCTGGATTAAATACATTTTCAAATTTTGCATTTGGCGATCAGGGGCCATTATTTGCGAAAGTTTTGCGAGTTGAACCGACTGGAAAGCCTCCAGCTGGCGGCTGGGTAGAGAATTTTCAAGAAGGTAAAGACTTGGAGAACCAAGTTTGGCTTTCGATAAAAGCGCGAATCCCTTCTATACATTCTCACTTGCCAGATCCATTCACCTATGGCCAGAATGCAGAGGATGCTAATTTGCAAATTAATATGCATCACACTTTTACTTCCATTCAACCAGTCAAAGAAACTGAAGTCCCAGCCCCTTCTGATATTATTCAAGTTGATTTTATGGATAGAGTGAATTTAACTTATCCAGTTTTTGTAAGAAACATTTCTCAAGGTTTTTTAAAGGTTTCGACGGGCGGTGCCAAACAAGCATTCGATAGCCCTGAAGGTGTTGCGAATTATAAAGCACAATTAATAGATGGGAAAATCTTCGCAAACAAAGGAGGAGTTACAGTTGATCCGTGTACGGATCCTGCCCAAAAACCCGATGTATGTGACTCAAGGAGTTTAGAACTTTACAAAAAAACTATAGATGATACTTTCAAATGGGGAAACAAAACGCAAGGAAGCCAAAAATTCGCTCGCTATAAAAAGAAACAGTGGCTTGGTAGTGGCGACAACGCCACGACTTTTTGCAACTTTTTTGTAATAGACGTTACTGAAAAGATGGGCGTCGGTGTGCCAGCGACAACTGCAAATGAAATGGTAAGAACTCTTGATGGACATGCTGGTTGGAAAGAGGTGACTGCCGCAGAAGCAAAAACAGCAGCCAAAGCGGGCCAACCCACAATTGCAGGAGCAATAAATCCAACAGGTCGTTCTGGTCATGTTGTAATGTTAAGACCAAATGGCAACATCGCGAATGTGGGATCTACAAATAATAAAAACATGCCCCTACCAAGGCGCTGGCCCGGTTTGAATAAGATACGCTACTTTACTCATGAATAAAAAAAATGTCTGAAAATAATAACAATTTAGGATTCTTACTTGGTGCTGGTACAGCAGAAACTGTTGCCAATGATACAGATCGACAAGCAGCACAACTAATAGAAAAATTTTCCTCTAACGGTCAATTTGATAAAGCTGAAGAAGCATTTCATAAATGGGCAGCAGAACGGTCAGAAGGTTTGCTTAACGAAGGCGGCGAATCAGATGTTCAAAATGCTACCGATGCGATGGGCGCATCTCTGGTTATCGATGCCTTCCAGAAGTCTAACGAAACACAGACCGAATTTAATAAGAAGAACACAAAGACTGCTTCAAATGTAAAGAAAACAAAAACACCCAAATCTTCACCGAATAAGTCTGACACTGACGTTTCTAAAACAAAGAAAGCAGTTCAAAAAACTGGTATTGTTAAAGATGCTTTGCAAGAAATGCCAGAAAAGCAAGCAAACGATTATAAGGGTGTCGATGGTGATACATTAGTCGGAGATGGATCCCCTGTTTATATCCCGATGACGGGAGATTGGGTCAAGCAAGGTAAACATAATTCTAGAATTGTATTGGGCAGAGATCGTCCTGCAAGTCGCGCAAGCGGAAAAGGTGGTGTTGGACAAACTCAATGTGGAGCAATTGATTTAGTTGCGGGTGGAATGGCCTATAAAGCAAAACCTTTCGCAGAAGATGGAGAAAAACTTTGGTGTGATCCAGACATAGTTCATGATGCGGCAAGAGTTTACATAAGCCAAAAATCTGATGTAGATAATTATTTTAATATTGTTGAAGGAAAAGTCGGGGGCGCTATAGATCGTTCATGTGTGGGGATTAAAGCAGACGGAATTAGACTTGTCGCACGAGAAGGAATTAAATTGGTTACTCAAACTGACGTAGTTAACTCTCAAGGTGGACTTTCACCAGTTAATGACATTTACGGAATTGACTTAATTGCATTAAACGACGATTCTGATCTCCAACCAATACCGAAAGGAGGGAACTTATCTGATGCTTTAATTTCTTTAACCGATCAGGTCAGCAAATTAAATGGAATTGTCCACTCAATGTTACAGTATCAGACCTATTTAAACGAACAATTAACGAATCACTATCACTATGCACCAGCCGAAGTTATTGCGCTTGGTCCTCCTGGTTTATATATTTGGAAGACATCACCAAGTCCCCCTGTTGTGAGTGCTGGTATAACAACAACAATTAATCATTTGACTCAAACCTATAGGTCATTAATGGTGCAAAAGGGCAATTTGGAAAAATTCAAAGTTAATTATCTACTTCCTCCAGGCGACAAATACATCAATAGCAGGTTTAATAATACCAATTAATTATGGCTAACAAAGATAACATAAGCAACACACGGAAAGCTCAACGAGCCACAAAGCCGGTTGTTACGACTGATTGGACATCAGATAAGGCGATGACGCCCTATTATGACCATGAAAATAAAAGATACGCTGTAACAGTAACTTTGCGCTATGAAACTGCGGGCCAGAATTTTCGTAGAGCCTATCCGAAGGAATACATAACAGAGGGTGTAAATAAAATTCTCTCGTTTTATAATAAAACGCTGGCTCCCGGAAAAACTATAAATGATATAGCATCAGCTATGGATTTTTTTGTCCCTGAACGACCACGCGCCAAAGTCAGAGTATCAGTTGGAATTCCGCAAGATAAGTTTGACAATCCCAATTTTCTAACAGATTCAGTATTTTCAGCTGCGGGCTCCATGAAAGCAACTGAAGACCTTTCAATTAATACCTTCAAATTAACTAAAAAGATGGCTGGCCTATCTGACATTTTAATGGAATTTCATTCTCAAATAAAGAAAATTGATGGCAAAGTTCATGGAATTGATTTAAAAGACGAAGCCGAAAATGTAAGCGCATTAGTCCCTGTTATTAATAATCTGATTGAAGCTAATGGATATCTCTATTCTGAAAAAAGATCCGACCTATTCTCGTTAGGCGTTGATTCTTCTTACAGGCCAGTTTATGCACAATTTAATCAAGGAAAGGACTTCAATGATTTAACAGTGGAGTTCGGAAAATTTCAAAACTCCAGAATAGTAAAAAATTCTCAATCAATTTATTACATGAGCAAATTGGATGAGATTTATGGCGCAAATAAAAGTGTTCCTCCTATGAATTGGGAGCAGTTTATAAGAAACTTTACAATTAAAGAATTTAAGATTGAAATTGGTTCAGTGCGCCCCTATTCGCTTCCAATAGATGATCCAGTTGATCGCCAAACCGAACAAATGAATCAAACTCCGCTTAAGACATCAACAGACTTAAAGAAAGAGAACTGGAGAATCGCAAGTGCCAAGCGCAAAGCAGACACTATTAAAGCTCAGAGTAAACTTGTGGACAATGTTGAATCTGGGATTCTGTCTAATCTTAAAAATGCTGAGAACTCTTTGGTTGGCCTTGAATCAACTTATAGTCAATTTTTACACAGATACCAGTTGACTTATATCGTCAAACAAGCAATCATTTGTGCTGATCCAGATGGTGTTATTGCCAGAACTTACGCGCAAGTAAAACAATTTTTAAGAGATGCAAATAGATTTGTCGAAGACATGATTGACATTTTAAAGATTCCAGTTATCTCTTTAGATGATTTAATTCCAACTATTGACATTATAGGTGATATTGGAAAGCAAATTTTCTTGGCCATAATGGATGCATTAAAAGTTGCTTTAAACCAAATGTTAATTGAGATCATAGAGATGATTATTTCTTCTTGTGGCAATCCCGATAAAATGAACTTCGGCGCATTAAAGATAAGTGAACTATTAAATGATCCAACAAGCTTGGCTCCTTGGACTGATCTCGCAAGCGAATTAGGAGATAGAGCGTTAAAAGTAAGCATTTCTGGAATAGATGCTGGAATTAATACGTTTTCACAGGTTGGAGAAACTGAAATTGGAGGCATCACCGCAGGTATTAATGCAGGCACGACCGGCGAAGGACAAATAGGGACTGGCGGTTTGTTTACAGTTGGCGGAAGAAGTGGTCTTGAACTTGCAGCTTCCAAAAAGTTTATTTCAAATATAAAAGGTTTTCTCGGCAACGAACAAATACAGCAATTAATTGATGACGGCACCCTCTCAGGCGGTGAAGGTTCTTTGAAGCAACTTTTCAATGAAGTTTCAGCAGTTTTAACACCAGGCGAAGTCAGTCAACTTCTATTGCGCGGCGGAACCGCCGAAACCAAAACAATGGTTCAATCAATCATTTCTCAATCTGATAGCTACTCGCCAACTTTTAAAGCGATGTTATCCGATGATAATCAAGTTGCAGATTTCTTTACAAGTGCTGGTAAATTAATTGATGAAGACAAGTTGTTGGAAAAAGTTTCTCAAGCTTCAAATCTAGTTCCCGACGATTGGGGCGGATTGTGTTCTGACGATCCAAATGAAGAATTGAGAAAAAAACTTTTGGAAGGAAAAGGTTTAACACAGGATGAGATAGATAATCAAATTCAAAAAGCCAATGAACGACGAAGAAAAAGATTAGAACAATTACAGAATATCTTAGAGAAAGATAATCCTTTGGATGGCGCGATGCCGTCAACCTATTGCAGCTTGGACGAAGATGGTAATGTTAAACCAGGTTTAGTAGATCTTGATCATCCAGCGTTTACATTCACTTTAAAGAAGACTATAAATACTTCTATGAGCAGCGTCTATTCTGCATTTAATACAGATGCGGCGGGGCTTGTTCCTTCTTTGAAAAGGGATAAAAAAGTAAAAGATAGAGAAATCGTCAGAACGCTTGTGCCTCCGAATCAGCATGGCATTATTTCGTATAATGATAGTCAAGAAGATGAAGACAAGCTTCCGATTTATATGATCAACCCTGAATTTGAGCTTTACTATTCTCAAGGATATCGCTCCCCAAAAAACCATCCGAATCTTGGTTCATATCCTGGCCCGATTTCTTTCCCCGCGCCTTACAAATTAACAAGCGAAGTTATTTCCCAAGTCACCGACGCCGGTTCATTTGGCGATTCCACAATGCGACAATTAAGCCCAGATCCAGATATGGAACATGAAATCCAAAAAAAGTACGGAGCTGCTAGTTCTATTTTCTTGCCAGAGATTAGATCTGTTATTGCACCTGGACTTAAAGATAATTTAGCAAAAATCGCTGAAACAGGATCTCTCCCTTCCTATCAGTCATTTTTAAATGATTCTACTATAACTTTTCCTAATTTCAGGATGGAAGATGATGCTCTCAATATTTCTTTTGAAACACTTTTAGCACAAGATATATCGACTTTCGCAGCCGGTGGGTCAACAGCTCAAGAACTCGAAGAATTTTTAAAGGGAACCGGCAGAGAGGATCTGGGAGCTATCAATGCGAGTTCTCTCGGCCCTTCCCGATGGTTTATTAGATATAATGCACAAGGAACAACTGGCCTTTTAGAAGAATTTTATTCAGTCAATTTTTTTACTATTAATGATGAAGGTAGAGAAATTAATCTTGCAAACGCAATTGATGCCAACGAGGAGTTGAACCCACAAGCACTAGAGGTGATTAGACGAGAGGGCTTATGGGAACCTGAATTGGCTGTTCAACAAGTAAGTCACGATCAATTTGCCTATGGACCTTCGACGGCTGGCGGACCTGCTCCTGGCACTGGAACACAAGAACTCCAATTTTCTCAATTCGCAGATAAGGCATTTACAGAAGGGAGTATTATTAGGAAACCTGGAGATTCTGAATCCTATGACAGAATTGGGGGAGCATCTAATCTTGGTATTCTTCAAGGATTATTGTTGGATCAAAGACCGAATGAGTTAAGAACTTTATATGTAGAAATTTTTAGAGACTTTATGACAGCTTTTTCTAGCGAAATCAGCAGATCTGATCTTTTTGAGGAGGGGGTTTTAGACTTAGCGAATTTAACTCCGAAATTAACACAGAGACAAATTTTAGAAGACTGTAAAGATCCGCATCTTTTAGATTTGGAAACCATCAAAAAGATCATCGAAAATGAATACGCCATAACAAAGTGCATAGAAAATGTTCTTTCACAAGAAGATGGTTTGGGGACTGGTGCAAAGAACGCACTAGAAAAAGCATTACTTGGTGGCGCTGTCATTGTTACAATACGTTTATATGCTTTAGAGGTGGTGTTAAAGACCATCTTTGCTTTTGCTGAGTTTAATTTTTCCGAGGAAACAGATATACCAAAATTAATTTCTATCTTTATCGAAAGAAAGATAGTCAATGAAACGAGGAAATTAGGATACTCTCAAAATTTTGTTCACGAATGTCTTGAGTCTTATAATAGGCTTGCTAATTTAAGCGAAACAATAGATATCGCGTCAGAACCGACGACAGCTTTTGATTACTATATTCGCAGAGAAATGATGGTGGTTCAAAGAAAAATGAATACCATCCTTGGCACTAAAGAGGACACGACAATCAATTCGGTTTTGTCTGAAGGATTTATAAGGTGTTTTGATGTCCCTTCAGCCTCCGGTGAACTTAGGTTGAGTTTGGATAAAATTCAGTCATTAAGCAAACAGGGGGAAATGGAGAGGGGCTTTTTAAACAGCGGTTTAAGTGAAGATGCTATTGCAAAAAGAGAAGATTTTTCTGAACTTGATAGTCCTTACAAGTTTCAGTCGCTTGTTAGATCGTTGAGTTCTGATGATGATACCTGGCTAGAGGGCCGACCTGGGTGGAAAACGCAGTATTCTCGTCTTATTTCTACTCAATTTAATTTTACTCCAATTCTGCGGGGACCAGCGGCGATCAATACCGCCAATGCTGCTGTTGCTCTCGGACCATCGACTTTAAATGTGTGGGATCCTATGGCAAGCCCAGAACAAACGTTACCCAAAACCAGACCTTTGGGTTACGATGGATTGCCCATCAAAACAACCGCACAATACGATATAAATGCAGGAGCATACACTGGTCGTGGCGACCGCAATCACTCTTATTATGCTACTTATTCGGGCCAGTGGCAAGGTATCAATAACCCGTCATACTACACGATTTATAACCTCTATATTGACTTGAGTTATGAAAACACTGATAATCCAGATGCATGGACCAAAACTACAACAACTCAACAAGCTGTTGGTTGGGATGAAATTGTAGAGAATCCATGGGACCGAGATTCCTCCAATAAATTGATTAACGCCCCTCCTCAATTTATTGCAGAATTGTGGCCTTTTTTCACTTTTGCTTTGGCGCAGGAACCAAACCAGCAAATTGGAGTTAATTATAATGAAATTTATCCTAATTATGGATTTGATGATGTTCTCTCTCAATCACTTGCCCCAAACAAAACTGGTTATTTTCAACTGTTTCGCCCATCTGGGCAATTTTCTGAGGCACTCCCTGAATGGTTTACTGATGGCTTAAACAATGAACGTTGGTGGAGTGAAGATACATCTGTCTTTGAACGAGATGCACTGATCACAATGTTTGAAATTTTCAATAATCAGAACATTTTATTGCCTGGAAATGCGGGAGCTTCTTATACAAGACCTACTTCCCGCTCTGTCATCTGGAATCCAACCCCCGAACCGGAAGGCGTAGACCCGAATGCTCCACGGCAAGGTGACGTGAGCGAAACTCTTTATGAGTTAGTTGAATTACCATCTCCAACTTATAGTAGAACTATGTTGTGGCCTGTGTTATATAACCGACGTTTTCACAAGTTAGATTGGCAACATGGTTTGTTGAGCCACACCCATGTGGGCGGGGGTGCGGGCCACCGAAAACCAACTTTCATGGATCCCGCCGCAGATGCCGGTTTTTATCGAAGATATCCTACGGCAACCACACCTTATGAAATAAGCACCTTCTCTAATGACATGAAAGATGTATTTGGAGATCGATGGAACCCGACTATTTTTAATAGCAGGGCTGATGATCAGAGATACAGAATTTATAAAAATTCTGACTTACCAATTCCCCCCACGGCTGATCCAATTACAACGCCCGATGGTGCTCCCTTTTTGGTGGAATATAGTTTTCACCCAAAGATGCTAGACTATACTATTCAAGATGCCACCATTGATAAGTTTCCAGAAGATATTCAGAAAGAAATTGATTACTATGAATCTTGGCGAGGATTAGATGATCGAGATCTTTTGCGAGAATTAAGAAGACAGTTTATTTCTAATAGAACTCAGTTTAGACTTTCTTATACTATGAACAATAAATTGTTGAAGATAGGAGAAGAATTGCTTCAAAACAAGTGGAATGGCCGCGCAATTCCTTCTCCCGATTTCTTTGGAAAAGCTGTTAAAAGAATTTATAGTGGAATGGCGGGAAGGCTTTTGCCAGAAAATGAGGGCAAAGATTATAGAGGTATTAGATATTGGGAAGAAACAACCAACATCACAGTTCAAGCCACGGTCGGTGGAGCGCCTTCACCGCACCGGGAAGAAGTGGAGCGGCGTGTGACCCAAGGATACTGGGACTACGATAATACAAACTTTGAAAATAAAATTGACTCCTCTGACTGGAATGTGATCAGAACTGCACTCGGGGCAACTTTGCCATGGGATACCACAGGAAATCAAACTCATCCTCGCGCTTATCAAGACAACTTAGGACTTCGAGGCGATGTCACTAGTCAAGGATTTGACAAGCCATACACGTTAATTTATATTTTAGACCAAATCAGAAGTCGTTTAAGAAATCTCAGGGGCGAGGTAAAGATTCGAAAAGGCTTTAATGGAGGCAACCTCATGGTGATAGGATATTTTCAAGAGCCACATACATATCAGACATATGTGGACGACAATATAAATACCGGCGGAGGTTACCGGGCTGGAGATCAAGTTCAAGAGCAAGCCTTCCATACCCTTGTTAACCCATACGCGAACCCCCGTCGAGATCACGATGGATGGGTTCCTGGTGCTGGTAGTCCCAATAGTCATTGGCCCCCCTATCTTGAATTGGAACACTTCCGAGAAATCCCAAGGGTTCCCTATACCAAGAGCCAACTCTGGGACAACGTTTCAAACTTGCCGTCGAGGGGTTGGACAGAAACCAATGGTCGTCCAGCCTATAGCGCATTCGCTCAAGTTTTCAATGAGGTAAAACAAAAGGGTTGGTTTTGGTATGATGGCAATTTGGATACTGGTCTAGAAGCTCCATACGATGACCCAGAAATCTTCGGACAAAATCAACAATGGTCAGACTCAGGCTGGAGGGCTGATGCACACGCCCAATATAAGTGGATGTTTTTACAATTGTGGGAATTAGATTTTTGGATGAATAAATTAACTGCATTTATGTTGCTTGAACCTTCTTTTGAGGATTACAGATCTTTTAAAGATTATCCTGAATTTTTGAAAAGAATAAAGGGTGCCGCCGAACACATTCGAGATCAGTTTAGAAAAGATTTAAACTGGAGGAAAAAGGAAGCAAAACGCATTAGAGCTGAAATAGGGGATGTTTATAATTCGCGCCAACCCAAGGGCAACATTTTAACCATGTTTATGGATAATGGCGGGTTAATTTATGAAAAGTATATTCGACTTATAGAGAAGGATTGGACTGCTATTAAAGTGAGGCTTGCAGAGGCAACCCAAACTGGCCGTATGGACGCAGCCCAATACAATCAAGCGACGACACAATTGCAAGATTTAAAAGATGCTTCTGAAAAAAGAGATAACTGGCTAAAAGGAGCAGTCAACATCGAAGCCTTTCAATCATGGCTTGAACAGTATAAGCACCTGTTTGTTCCAAGTTACAACCCAGCCCTAGAACCTCCGCAAAGCATGGAGCCATCTCGTGTAATAATCGGGCCAACTACCCCAGCAGACGAGTGTGGGGAAGATTTGTTAGATACTCATTTACCCACTGAAGACCTAACTCGTTGGACTCAAGTATTGAGCCTTAACGAATTGTTTGAAGAAGCAAGGTTTGGATTTAGAATTACAGCTGTGGTGGCCCCGAATGCGAATCCGATCACTCAAAAGGTAAAAGATGATTATTTGACTAATTTTACCCCCGGCAATCCGCTCGTGCGGCAGCAAGGAAACCCACATGTAAGGAATAATGGAGCTGGTTCACCTCTAATTCGACAGGCCCAGAATCTTCTAACCTTGACTGAGATGGATAAAGCCTATTTCTTACAAGAAAATGGACAATACTTTAAGGACGATATCGATGACGGTCTGCCTGGTCAAACGGTCGTTGTGAAAGATGAATATGTAACCATTCCTCTTGTATCTGTGGAGCTTCCGATAGATCCTAACATGCCATTAGAAGACCTTATGGGAATACACAAGATCACAACTCCATTAAGTTCCGATGTCTTAGAAGTCCGACAATTGACTTATCTTTATAATCAAAAATTGCCAACTTTACTTTCTACCCTCCGAGAAACCGACGAGTTTAAATTCTTGTTTAAATACTGTTTCCCTGTTGATAGAATGTTTTCCTTGAATCTGATGTATATTCTCCTCTATCTTGGACAATTACCCAATGTAGATAAGACTTTTAACAACACGAAACAGACGTTGAAAACAGTTTTTAATGCTTTCTTAAATTCAGGAAATTATCAGTATGAAAGCGACATCACTAATCAAACATTAGACAAGTACGACATGGCAAATCCTGGTGATTCTCCTGGTGTTGATTTGTGGTCGATAGCTGGTAATTTTGCATTGATGGCCTTCCGCGCAATTACTGAAATGACTGATCCCAACATTCAATTAAGTAGATTTATCTATAGTGGATTAGAGGCATCTGTCAGCGCAGCAAATAGCGTATTTGGCGGCGAGTGTAGTACAGGCGTAGAAATCCCTCCAGGAACCTTTTTTGCAATTTCATGGGGTCTATTGCCTATAAACATTTTTGGCCCATTTGGGTATGGCCCTCCCATAACTCCACAAGGTATTGTTTATGATGTGGTGTTTGGTATTGTAGATCCTCTAGCTTCTTCTGCGGTTAAAAACAACCAACGATGTCTTGCGAAGAAAGCAGGAGGGAGAGACTTTACAAACGCTATAGAATGTAATGATGAAGAAGATCAGGCAACTTCCGCAGCTGCCCCCAACATCCCCTATACAAATGAAGATGATTTCGCAGCCGGTCTAGTTGATAAAGACGGGAACCCCATTCCACCAGAAGAACAACCACCTTCATCTATTAGTGCTGGTCCAAAATATAAAGGGCACGTAGTTTCTTATATTGATGATCAAGGTCGAAGACGTGATAAATTTGGAAGGGTCATCGGAGATGATGGCAATCTATATGATGTGGATGGAAATCCATGGCCCACCTCTTGAGAATCCTTCGATTCGCGCATAAGTTTTGTTTTGGAGTAAATTTCTAAAACAAGAAGATAATTAGAGTAACATTATGGCAGGCGTAACTCCACAATTACCATTAAATGTAGACAACATTGATGGACACTATAAACTCATTAAATCGTATAAAAATACGGTTAGACAAAATTTTAAAAACCTGATTTTAACATCCCCTGGCGAACGAATGATGGATCCAGAATTCGGCGTTGGAATAAGAAACTTCTTATTCGAAAATGCAAGTGCCGAACTTACTTCTCAAATAGAAGCTAGAATCTATGAACAGGTTGAAATTTATTTGCCTTTTGTAGAAGTTACCAATGTCAGTTTTAATCTTACATCTGGTGAAGTTTTTAATAATCCAAATGCTCTCAATGTAACTGTTAGCTATTATATTATCCCGTTGCAGTTTTATGACAATTTAGAAATAACAACACCAGTTTACTAATTATTCAAAGAGGACTTATGCATTGACCGTCAAAAACAGATTTCCAACGATAAATTATACATCCCGAGATTTTAACACAATTAAAAACGATCTTGTGGATTATGCGAAAAGGTATTATCCAGATACTTTTCAAGATTTCAATGAAGCTGGTTTTGGTTCTTTAATGTTGGATACTGTCTCTTACATTGGAGATATTTTATCCTTTTATGTGGATTATAGTGTCAATGAATCTTTTTTAGATACTGCAATTGAATTTGATAATGTCTTAAAACTTGGAAAACAATTAGGTTATCAATTTCGAGGAAATCCGTCATCTTTTGGAATGGCTGATTTTTATATCATTGTTCCTGCAAATGAAAATGGAATTGGCCCCAATACAGCCTATTTGTGTTATTTGAGGAGAGGATCAGAATTTTCATCGGCCAGTGGAATTGGGTTTATTTTAAACGAAGACGTAAGTTTTGCTGATACAAGTAACGAAGTGGTTGTTGCCAAAGTTAATGAATCAACTGGCCTTCCAACTCACTATGCAGTTAAAGCTTCGGGGCAAGTTGTTTCTGGAGAAATAACACAAGAAAAAGTCACTATCGGTGGCTATGAAGAATTCAGAAAAATTGCATTAAACGGAAATAACATAACTGAAATTTTATCAGTCACCGATGATCAAGGCTATTCCTATTTTGAAGTTGATTATTTGTCACAAGATGTTGTTTTTGTTCCTATCAAAAATTATGATTCCAACAGTGGAAAAACGCCATCAGTGATAAAACCAGTTATTGTTCCAAGGCGATTTACTGTTGAAAAATTGCAGGATACAACTTTCTTGCAATTTGGTGGCGGCACTGAAGTGAGCACTACCGTCGATCCTCTTACAGATCCAAGCACAACAATAGTTGATTTTCATGCTAAAGAATTTTTTACTTCTTTATCCTTTGATCCAACCAATCTCCTAAAAACTCCTTCTTTGGGCATTCCTCCATCAAATACTGTTTTAACAATTGCCTATCGAGCCAATACTCAAAGTTCTGTTAATTTGGCACCTACATCATTGACACAAATTAATAATGCCATAATCAACTTTGATGACATCGTACAACTTGATTCCTCTGTTGTTAAAGATGTTAAAAGTTCATTGGAAATTTCTAATGCAAATCCTATCAATGGCGATGTGACTACTCCGAGCATAGAAGAATTAAAGCTAAGAGTTTATGATACTTTCGCTGCACAACGCAGAGCCGTAACGCAACAAGATTATAAAAGCTTAATCTATGCGATGCCACCTCAATTTGGTGCCATTAAAAGAACCAACATTATAAGAGATCCAGATTCTTTTAAGAGAAATCTAAATATCTATGTAATTTCTGAAGATTCCGATGCCGCTTTAGAAGCGACCAATACAACCATTAAGAATAATTTAAAAACTTGGTTGAACCAAGGAAGAATGCTCAATGATACAATTGATATTATCGATGCAAAAATTGTAAACGTTGGAATTGAGTTTGAAGTGGTTGGAGATTTAGAAACAAACAAGTTTCAGATTCTAAACAGATGCGTTCAGTCATTAGCTCTAAGTTATCAAGAAAAGTTTGAAATTGGAGAGAGATTTGTTATAACAGACATTTATAACATTCTCAATCAAGTAAATGGTGTCGTTGACACCACCAGTGTTAAAATTGCTCCCAAAACAGGTATAAACTATTCAGAAACGAGATTTAATTTTGAAAGACAGACATCACCAGATGGAAGATTTATAAATGTTCCAGATAATGTAATAATGGAAATAAAATTCCCAAGTGTAGATATTGTAGGAAGCGTTAAATAATGAGCCTAAAAAGATATACAGCAATAGCAGATAATACAATTACGAATGCCTATCAACCCGATTTGACTACGAGAGGAACTGGCAGTAACATTGGTGCTGCGGATTCTTTAGAAGTATTTTCAATCTTTGCACAAGCCACAAGTTCATCCTATGAAAAAACTAGAATGTTGATAAAATTTCCAGTAGTGGCTGCTGATGAGATCGGCAGCATTACAAGTATTGCAACTGATAGAACAGCCGGTGACATTCCGGCCAGCGGTAGCGTTAATTTCTTTTTAAGAATGTTTAATGTGAGAACTGATCAAACACTTCCTCGTGAATTTTATTTAATGTCTGTTCCTGTTTCACAATCCTGGGAAGAAGGAATTGGAGTTGATTTAGAAACCTATAAAGATTTAACTTACGGTGGAACTGGATCAAATTGGATAAATTCAGCTGCTCATACAACTTGGAAAGTTGCTGACGAAGCCGGAACTTTGGTTGTGGTAGAAGGCGGAAGTTATCTAAGTGGAACACAACTCGGAGCAGCAACTGATCGTTATGATGAATTTAATTATACTTCCTATTTTGACAAAGGCACAGAAGACCTATCAGTAGACATTACGGGTCTTGTTGAACAATGGATTAAAGGAACAGGCGATAGCGGATTTTCCAACTATGGTATGGGATTGATGCTGACTGGAAGTCAAGAGAGTGGAAGTCTGAGATCCTATTATACAAAAAGGTTTTCAGCCAGAAGCAGTGAATATTTCTTTAAACGCCCGATTATTGAAGCAAGATGGGATTCTACTACGCAAGATAATCGTGGAAATTTTGTTTTGTCCAGTTCTGCTCGCTCTCCTTCTAATAATTTAAATACCCTTTATTTATACAATTATGAAAAAGGACAATTAGCAAACTTCTATCATCCACAAGGAGAAGTTTCAGGAACGATTTACTTGCAAGTTTATACTTCTGCAAGCACAGGAACACAAGTTACAACTACACCAGAAATGATTGTAACTGGTGGTTATGTGAGCACAGGCGTCTATTCTGCTTCATTCGCTGTTGCTTCAAGTAGTGTTGTTTTTTACGATAGATGGTTTAGTGGTTCTGCCGATACATCTCCTGGTGAATCTCCAACTGTTGTTTATTATCATACAGGTTCGTTTAAACCACAACCATATGATTCTTCTGGTTATTACACTATTCCTGATTATGTTACAAATATAACCAATTTAAAACCACGATACAACGAAAATGAACTGGGCCGTTTCAGATTATACACTCGCCAAAGAAATTGGAGCCCAACTATTTATACAGTAGCATCGAAGAACATTGAAACTTCAATAGTCAACGATGCGTATTTTAAAATTTATAGGGTTGTAGATAATTATCCGGTTATACCATTTGGAACAGGCAGTTTAAACCATACTAGACTTTCTTATGATGTTTCTGGCAGTTATTTTGATTTAGATATGAAGATGTTAGAACCTGGTTATTCCTATGGAGTCAAATTTGTTTATAAAATAAATAATTCCTATCAAGAACAGCCAGAGAATTTTCAGTTTAGGATCGAGAAATTTAACCCAAATGTATAAATAGAAGTGTAAATTATGGCGAACATTAAAAATCTTTTTAATAATAATCCGAAAAAAATTCTCTCTTCTGCCAGTTTAAATGATATCGGAGCTTCTATTGAATCCGCTGATTATGTCAAGAGAAATTTTCAAGACCATCAGAGGTTTATTCCGCATGTAGATTTTACGTCTGCTTCTAATTTCGCATTTTATGGTTCTGCCGAAAAGTACGGCGATGATGCATTTACTTATATTTCCAACGAATACCCGTATGATGGTTCGCTGAAAGAAAAGATAGAATGGGAACTCTCAGGAACCTATTACGACAAATACATTTTTGACAGTGTTTATCCGAGGACTACTGGATACATTAATCATGGTTTAGATTATGGAACTGTTATTACTATTCCAGAAATCGGCGGCGGATTTTATGATTATAGTCGTCATGAATACATAAAATTTCTTGGTGGACCACATACTGGTTCTAGTAATGTATCTTCTAATTTGACTAAAAATTTTACTGGTTCAAATGTTTATAAAGCTAGTGTTAATCAAGAATCTAACATCGAATTAGATGGTGATAGTGGTTTTGCTGTAGAATTCTGGTTCAAAAAAGATGCATGGGTCGAACCGACTGGTGAATGTAGAGCACAAGTTATTTTAGATATATGGAATAGCTCATCTGCAACACCTGGTCGCCTTACAATTTGGGCGGATCGATCTGCCCCAAATGTTTTATTTCTAGAAATTGTATCTGGCTCTGTCCAAACTTACATTTCAGACCTTGGCTCATCGCTGCCCATTGTAGGGAGCGATTGGAATCATTACGCTTTAAATTTTGAAAATGTAGGAAACGATCTTCAAACTAAACTTTATCTCAATGGCGGTTTAAACAATACCAATACGTCAACTGGCAACGCCATTCAGAAAGTTACAGGCTCCTTTTTGGGCTACATTGGCGCTCTTACTAGAGCCACTGAAGTTTTGGGCTACGGCGGCGAAGGTTACGGTAAACTTTCTGCCTCTCTTGACGAATTTCGCTATTGGAAAACAAAAAGAACACCAGAACAAATTGCTAGAAATTGGTTTACGCAAGTCGCAGGCGGCACCAACACAGACTATTCCACACTAGGAACAGGCTCTACAAAGTATAGTCCAGGTCGTCCAGTAGATTTGGGTATCTATTATAAATTTAATGAAGGCATTTTTGATAGTGGAAGTGCCAATTCAAAAGATGCTGTTGTTTTAGACTATTCAGGACGACTATCAAATGGTAACTGGATCGGCTATTCTCTCGGTGCTCGCAGCACTGGCTCTGCGATGATTGAAAGTTCTGCGTCTGCGACTGAGTTTAAAGACCCAATCTTGGATCTGGCGAGTCCGCTTGTTAGCGCCTCATTAAGCGATTTAAAGATAGAAGGGCAATTTTATGATTCTACAAATAATGCCTCCATTTTCCACACACTCCCTGGATGGATACGCGAAGATGATTTAGAAAATAGCGGTGAAGTTCTTTATAAATTAACCCAAATAATCGGAAGTTATTTCGATACTCTACAACTTCAGATTCAGTCAGTTCCAAGACTCAAAGATCAAAACTATTTCAGCGGAAGTTATAAACCCTATCCGTTTACCAATAGAATAATTGAAAACCTTGGTTTTGAAGTTGGAGAACTTTTTACCGAAGCAGATGCATTAGAATCTTGTGCATCAAGAGATGATTTTAGAAATTTTGAACAGAAGTTAAACGAAGTAAAAAATAGAATTTATTCAAACCTTTATAACAATCTAGTTGGAGTTTTAAAGTCAAAAGGAACAGAAAAAGCATTCAGAAACATTATTAGGTGTTATGGCATAGACGAAAATCTTGTAAAACTAAACCTCTACGCCGATCAATCAGAATACATTCTAAGAGATAATTTTGATTCTTCCACAATTCGAAAGAGATATGCCGATTTTAATGCCTACAATCGCGTTGAATCCACAGTCTATCAATCAACATCCAGTGTCGAAACCGCAAATACTAGAGCCTATCTAAGTTCTTCTGAAGAAATGAAGTATCGTGGCAATACTTTTGAAGCAGAAGTTATCTTTCCACAAAAAATCTCACGGGAATTGGACAACTATTTTGCTAATAATTTTGTAGAAAGCTCAATTTTTGGAGCACATACAGTTAATCCAGCTTCTCCAAATGATGATCAATGGCATCTCCCAGATGCTTCAAATTTTGTTGTTAGTTCTGTTAGACCAAGCCGTGGCTCTGAATCAGTCTATTTTAAATTAAGTGCAAGTTCCGGCTTTAGTTCTTTCCCAGTTTTAACCAGTTCTTTAATCAATGATGTTTATACAGACACAAGATGGAATTTAAGCGTTAGAGTAAAGCCAAAAGCAAATCCCTATGCGAGTGATGTTGTTACTGGCAGTATGGATTATGAATACGATGTTATCTTTTCTGGATTTCAACCAATCGCAGATTCATTTCACAATTCGTTTACAGCAACAGGCACACTTTCAAATGATGCAGGCGTTCAGTTTTTAACAGGTTCTAAAAAAATGTTTGCTGGTGCCCATCGCACAAACTTCACTGGTTCTACAATAACCAAGTCAGATGTCAAGATTTCTTCTGTTCGCGCTTGGATGGATTACCTAGATGACGCTACAGTTAAATTTCATGCCAAAGATTCTGCAAATTTTGGAACTAAATCTCCATTAAAGAGTGCATACATGACTCCAAGTGGAAGCGGCTTTTTTGGCAAAAATGTTGATAAAATTCCACAACTAAAGACACTTGCTATGGATTGGGATTTTGAGACTGTCACAAGCTCAACTGCGGCTGGAGTATTTACAGTTCAAGACGCATCATCCGGTTCGCAAGCAGATACTCTCGAATATGGTTGGCTTGGACCAATTTCTCTCTATCAACATACTGGTCGTGGCTTTGGATTTCCAGTTTCAAGTACAAGCTCCATTAGTCGAGAGTATGTCCAAACTGCAAAACAATTACTTCCAGAAGTTCTTAATAGTTCTGACATGGTTAATCTTGTTGATTCAAACGATGATTCTTTATTTACACGCGAATCTCGTCCTATTACTTTTTTCTTTGCAGCCGAAAAGAGCATGTATCGGATAATCTCAGATCAAATTTTAAAGATTTTTGCAACCATTGTTGATTTTAATAATTTAATCGGAGAGCCAGTTAATAGATACCGGCCAGAATATAAGCAATTAGAAAAATTAAGAAATGCCTATTTTAAGAGAATTGAAAACAATACTATTGATTTTGAGAAGTTTGTAGATTATTATAAATGGATCGATCAATCCATTACGATTGCTCTTTTACAGATTTTCCCTGCGTCCGCAGATTATTCAAATAAACTTTGGACCATGATCGAAAGTCACATTCTTGAGAGAAATAAATACTGGACCAAATTTCCTCTTGTAAAGAAATTTCCCGCAACTGAAGGTTCTGTTCGCGGCATTAATGAATTAAGTTATAATTGGAAATTTGGTCATGCGCCAAATTATCTTCCTATTTCTTTAAATACTAGCTCAAGTATAGTTTGGGGAAACTTGATCAATACTACTGCTTCTGCAAATGGGGGACTTAATAAAGGCACTGGCCTTACTGGATATAATGCTTGGGCGTCGGCACCACCCATCGATCAAGATGATGCTTTTACGGTTTCATCCAATTTTACAACCAGATTCAATAGCATGTATGTCGGACTTAATACAAGCTCGGCTCCAGAATACGATGTTTCCAATTGGCAATTTTCTTGGCTCTTGGGCGGCGGTCTTTTTGGGACTGATGGGTCTGTAGCTGCTAAAGTAGATAATGCTACGGTCTGGTCATGTTTGGAGTGTCTTGATACCACACACTACTATCGAATCAAACGGGAATATGGAAAAATAATTTTCCAAAGAAGTACGGATGGTAGTGTAACATTTGATGATCTCTACACTCATGAGTCCTCTTGCGGTAATTATGAAGATTTGTATCCCGTTTTTACTTCTGTGACAGCAGGAGGCAGCAACACAGGACTTTCGGCTGCAACAGCAAGTCAAGGTTCTACTAGTAATTGTCTTTGGTGGAAAGACAGATTCGAACCATGCGGCACTGACGTTAATAACCAAAGAAATACTTTTAGAATGTTAAATGCAACAACGCCATTTTCTACGGCTAGCATTTCTCAATCTAATGTTTTTCCAACACTATTTCAACCAGATGGCACAGCCTATTATGGCGATGTTTATGGGATAAGAAATTTTTCTCAAATTTATCAGTTTAAAGTTCAAGAATCTAAAGAATTTAAAGGTGGTGCGAATGTACCAAGAATAAAAAACCTGCAATATGCTCACACTGAACTTCCATTTGGAACTTCTACACAACTTAAGATTTCAGCTCCTAGTATTGAAAATAATGATACTTGTAATGATGTAATTGATCCGAACGATAAAGATAGATTAAGTTATAAGTTAATAAACAATCCAACAAGTTACAAATCAGGAAAAGGTGAAATCTTTGCGCCATTTAGCTTATTTAGTTCTTCCGTCACAACTGGATATGTTGCAGACCTGGCATCAAATTTCAAAACAAGTACAGATTTGGTTAATTATCATAACGACGTTTATGGCGGCGATAACGAAGTCCCACTGCAAGGTCCATTCACAGAAAAGTATGTCGGTGGTCGAGAATACAGACATGTGCGTTTTCCAACTACAAGCAGCACTGTAAGACCAGAAGCTTGGGATCTAGACCTTGAGTTGGGCAATCAAAAAAGTATTCAATTTGATAATTCCAACAATAACGAATGTATTACAGTAGCATCATCTTCCGCAATACCCGCAGGTTTTGCTGATGGCGATTTTTCAGTTTCCGTATGGGTATATGGCACTGGTGGGAAAACAACTTGTGATAAGGTATTTGATAGAGGATCAAGCACTTGGGCAAACGGCTGGGGAATGAACCTCGGATGTAGTGATTCAACAAAAATGACCTTTTGGGTCGGTCAATACACCCGTTTTGCCGAAGCAGCCTTCGCTGAAGATGAGTGGGTTCATTATATAGCAACGTATAATCAATCAGATGAAGAATTCATTATTTATAGAAATGGTGTAGCGGGGACGACTCAAACAAGATTGGCTGGTGCAATTCGCACAACGCCACTTTTTATTGGAAATAGTGATCCAACATCCGCTTCAAATTATACTTGGCCGGGATATATAAATGATGTTGTTTTTTGGAGAAATACATTAAGCCAAGAAGAAGTCACAGCCATTTATAATGACGGTTGTACTCTAGACCCAAGATTTGCTCGAACTGCGGAGAATAGCAGAGTAGCTCGTCCAGTCAGTTGGTTTAGAATGGGTGATGATGATACATACCCAATTATTAAAAATGTAATAAATTCAGCAGCCAGTGGCACGATGACCAATATGGCTGCTGATGATATAGTTTTAGCATCACCTTGTTCTAGCAGTAACAAACTAGCAATAAAAACCCGCACAGCTCACCAACCACGTTCAACAATTTTACGTGAACCTCTTGCCAAACGCCCAGTAAACATTCGTAACATTCGAATGACAACTGGTTCAACAATTCTTGGAAACTATGAACGTTCCTATGAATTAGTTCAAACAAATGGCAGATCTATAAACAATAGATTCTTTGTTAAGTCTGGTGGATTTATTCCAACAGCATCAGCATCGACCTATTTGGTAAACACTGTTGAGTATGCGTTGCCGAGATTTGATTTAACAGGAACTAATCAATACATCTTTGTTAATCATTTTAATGCTCCGGGTGGACCTGATGTTTCCTCAAGAGGCGTTTTAGATTAC
>Ga0080013_1000553_pt1 | contig 44405 bp, 29 predicted proteins | sample ETNvirenome_6_85_FD_69236 | JGI IMG/M metagenome (GOLD analysis project Ga0080013, IMG submission 69236) | Marine viral communities from the Pacific Ocean - ETNP_6_85 (SPADES assembly) (version 2) | ecosystem: Environmental > Aquatic > Marine > Oceanic | place: Pacific Ocean | collected 2013-06-19 | reverse complement strand
AAGAGATGAAAGGTCTTCGACGCCTATTAATATAGAAAGACCCGGTCACTTACTTGGGGCTTACAGGCAATTCAGCGATATCGCAAAAGAAGATTATTTTTCACTCATCTTCCGTTGGACAATCAATTTTACTGAAAATTGTTGAGTAGGTTGCTGAGGTTCTGGGAGAACCAAACCAGTTACCGTCGTGTTCGGGGAATTCCAGGTTTTTCTCATCTTTAATAAATGTATGGAATACGCCATCAATAGCGGTTACATGAACTTCCCAGGCTGGGTTTTCGTTAATTAAAACTTCATTATGCGGGAATGTATACCCCGGTTCTACGCGCACGATTCTTGTACCTTCATCCCAAGGTGCATGACGTCTAATGTGGTATGGAGCATCGTACCAGTCCCATATAGTATAATGTAGTTTCGGCTTCATTAGTATATAAAAGTAATGGGAGAGCGAAGAATGTCAGTATTTGGAGATAATAATTTTCCTACATGGGGAAAAGGGGCATCCTCAGTGCGTCGAACCAACGCTTTAAATCATGTAGTTGATTTTTTTAATCGAGCTAAGCCAGAATTGGTGTATATCATCCCCACTCAAGGAGTTTGTACTGTGATTCCTTTGATATGTGCGAAGCTGGAGATACCCTATATTCTGATTTCTCCGGCACCAAAGTATTTTGAATACATCCCGGCTGTGGAAAGGCAGTGCCTCAAAACAGGACTTACTCGTTGTAAATCGTATATCTGCTTAGAGGAGGACGTCGCAGGCTTGGATGATAGAAGTGACGTGCTTCAGAAAGCGTACGATTTTTCCTGCCGAGCCTCCAACGCGACCGTCTTTTTTAGCAGCGCAGAAAACTCCGAAAGTCTTGACCATAACATGGTTATGGACGATTTAGCCTCTAAAAGTGACCACTTATTCGAAGTTATTTATGATGCGTCTTAATTCTAAGAGGCAAGTGTTTTTCAAATAGTTCCGCCATAATAGGAACGTTCTCTTGGTAGGCGGGAGGGTACCGTCCGCCCGATTCGTGTCGTAACGGGAGCGGTATAATTTCATTAGAATACCCTTTAATATGAGCTTGTGCCGTGTAAAAGAAATCATAGTGGTCCCAAGGAGACGTTATTTTATCAGGCTGCTTCAGTTGGATAGAGTTTATAACAGCTCCTTTGGCGGCTAGAAAGACGCCATCCATGCCTACGGCATTTTTCACGTGACCATAATGAGAAGGTGTCATATCTGCGACTGACGGTCCATGATATACAACTCCCCCACCCGACTCATACTCCTGGCTGCACATGTACCAATTTATTTTACTTGTAATGTATGCAGAGCCTGCGACACCTAAAAAGCCTGCTTTTGGCTTGGAGAGCTTCGTATGTATGAGACTATTGAATTGCTTGGGGGTCATGAGGATTTCTATATCGTCATGACAGAAAATAACATAATCATCTGGTTTTATGTCTTGGCACCCTGTTTTGTATGCATCATACATGCTCGGTGCATTTACCATAAATGTTACTTCCCATCCCGCTGTGTGGAAAAATTGGGTTAAAGCGCCCACTGTGGTCGTCCCATCATCTCTTTCCGCTTGCGGCTTTCTCGTAGCTATGATTACATACCTTCCCATGCTATATAATAGCGTGGACCGGGCCGAAATTATTAAAGAACTGAAGAAATGTGCGGAAAGCCCTGCTTATTTCATTAACACCTACGTAAATGTCGTGCACCCCGTTAAGGGTGTTGTCCCCTTTGCTTTATTTCCATTCCAGGAACGTATGATTGGGGAAATTCATGATAATAGGTTTACCCTGGTACGTAAGTTTCGCCAAGCCGGAATCACCACTTTAACGGCAGCCTACTCCTTGTGGACTATCATTTTTGAGGACCATAAGAATGTGATGGTAGTGTCCATTGGTGACAGGGAGTCCAGAGCCTTTTTAGAGCGCGTTGTGATGATGTTTGACGATTTACCTAAATGGTTGCAGCCTGTAGAAGTAATGCGCAACAAGCACACTCTGAAGCTCTCTACGGGGTCGCAGGTAAAGTCCCAACCCGCAGGGGCTGGACGTGGTGAATCGGTGTCTTTGCTTATCGTAGATGAAGCGGCTTTCGTGGATAAAATGCGGGAGTTTTGGATGGCAATCTATCCTACGATTAGTACTGGCGGTAAGGCTTGCCTTGTGTCCACGGTTAACGGCATGAGTAACCTTTACTATGAACTGTACAAGTCCGCGGAAAAAGAAGAAAATAAGTTCTATATCGTGGATATCAAGTGGAGAGAGCACCCGTGGTATACAGATGAGTGGTATGAGGAAACACGCCCCAACATGTCAGAGAAAGCTTGGCTGCAAGAATATGAGTGCCAATTCTTAGGTACGGGCGATACCTTCATTGACAGACACACCTTGGGAACTATCCAAGGAACCATGAGGGATGATTGGACTTCCAAGTACACACACCGTATGCGTGTATGGGAGGAGCCAAAACCTTATTATAATTATATCCTCGCTGCGGATGCTTCGTACGGGAGAGAGCGGGACCATTCTGCATTTCATGTTATAAACCTGTATAACGGACAGCAGGTTGCGGAATTTTATTCAAACGTAACTCCTATTAGTAAATTTGCTGAAATTATCGCAAAGGAAGGGTACCACTACAACACAGCTTTCGTGCAGATTGAAAGAAACGGGCTAGGGATGGCTCTCATCGAGCAGCTGTGGGATTACGTCGAATACGATAACCTGGTCATGGATGAGAAGGGGGAGTTTGGTGTCATGCTCACAACCAAAACTAGGGAAGTCGTATTATCAGATTTGGAAGACGCTTTACGTAAAGGAAAAATAAAGATTAATTCGGAACGAACTTTTAATGAACTAATTACTTTTATTATTAATGAGGATACTGGTAAAGTGGAAGCTGATGAAGGATACACAGATGATTTGGTTATGAGTTTAGCTTTGGCAGCACACACATTCGATGATATTCACAGGGGAAGCCCTGAACCTATGGGGTCAAATGAAAAGGATACTAAACCTGACCCTTACGCTGGCATAAGCACTAGATATCATAAAGATTTGGACCTTTTGGATTATAATAAATGGGTACTGAACCAAGATTAAACGACAACGATGAGCTCCTTGAAGAGGGAGCCACCGAATTCCCCGACCCGCATACGTACGGCCGAGACGCTCCTGGCTACCGTGGCAGGTTCTTCGCGTTTTGGAGTAAGGTATTCGGAGAGAAGCCCAAGAGAGGGCGTCCTTCTAAAATGCAGCCATTGGCGGGTGACGCTAAAAGTGCTGCTGAGGAAACCTTTGAGGATTTCGCGGGTGGTTACGGACGACAAGGTACAGCCTACGCAATGCCTCGCGTCGAGCTTGAACGTAAACGCCGGTATAAAGAGTATGAAAAGATGGATGAGTACGCTGAAATTGGCGCGGCTCTAGACATTTATGCCGACGATGCTACTCAGGAAAATACCAAGCGAGAGATGTTCGAACTCAATACTGAGAATTCTATCATCAAAAAAGAGGTTGCGAGGTTTATTAAAGCAGTTCAGTTGGACAAGCATATTTGGGATATTGTCCGCAACGTCGCCAAGTACGGAGATTGCTTTGTAGAGAACGTTGTAGACCTTAATAATATTGAGGGGGGTATTCAGCGCCTTAAAATTCTTAACCCAAACTTCCTCTTTAGGATTGAAGATAAGTACGGCTACCTGAAGGAGTTTATCCAAGAGATTCCGGAGAAGAATAAGAACGCAAGTGATTACTCTACTAACTTCGTTCCCGATAAAAAGAAAAAGAATTTTATCCGTCTAGACAAAGACCAGCTCGTACACGTTCGTCGTCATACTTCGGATGCTAATTACTACCCATACGGGAAAGGTATCTTATCTTACGCCATCCGAGCATTCAAATCTTTGGTAATGATGGAAGATGCGATGCTCATCTACCGTATTCAGAGAGCTCCGGAACGAAGAGCTTTCTACCTTGAAACCGGTAACCTTCCGCAATCAAAGGTGGAAGCGTTTGTTGAACGTATTAAGAATAAGTTCAAGAAACAACCTATGTGGAATCAAAACCAAAACAGTATTGATTCTGCATACAACCCCCTATCTGTCGATGAGGATTTCTTTATCCCCATCCGAAATGGTGTAGGTACTAAGATTGATGTTTTGCCTGGGGCTCAGAACCTCGGCGAGACCGATGACGTTAAGTACTTCCGTGATAAAGTATTAGCTGCCCTGAAAGTGCCCAAAGACTTCATTGTCGAAAAGGACAACTCTCCAGAGCGTAAAGCTAACCTAGCTCAGCTAGACGTCAAATTTGCTAAGGCTGTCCAGAGACTTCAACGTGATATTGAATCTTCTTTGACCGTGCTGGTTAAGCGTCATCTCAAACTGGTAGGGCTTCCTAATAGTGTTATCCGCCCCGTTGAGATTAGACTCACATCCCCGTCGGACATGTTCGAGAAGCGCAGGTTGGAGACCGATGAACAAAAGGTTCGTATCGTCCAGGCTGTAAAGGGTTTAATGCTATTCGATGATGAGTACATTTACAAAACTTATTTTGGCTTTACGGAGTCCGAATGTCAGGACATGAAAGACCGTATGAAGAAGCAAATGGAGGAACAGCCTCAAGAGGACCCAATGGGTATGGGAGGAGGTATGCCAATGGCGGGAGGTCCGCCGATGCAGGGTGAGGAAGAAGATGCTAACGTTCCGCCTGAGGGCGAAGAAGAAGCAGGTGACCAAAACCTCGATGCGGATAAAGCTCCACCGGGCACTACCCAAGTTGGCAAGTCAGGTCCAGGAAAATAACGCTAGTAAAAAAAGTTAATATTTTTTGCTTTTGAGGTAATTAACTGCAGTATATACGTTTACACGTATGGGTGCACACACAATGGATATTACTAATATTTTTTATACACGGGACCAGAGTTTTGCCAAGATTAATCTTGCCATGAACTACCTCAGCCGTCTAGTTCGAGAGAATTTGACGGTTTTTGATTATGACGCGGGGTCCGGAGAAATCGCATTTTTATCCGACAGCGACAAGCTTATGAAGGCGGTTATCGAGCCTAATGGAGACTCGGTTACTTTAACTCAAATTCAGGTTGAGCCGGCGGATGAATTATTCTCAAATGAAAAAATTGATGAAGCGGTCAATTCCCAAGTATCAAAGTTTGTTCATTCCCTGCATGGGGACTCTTACCCGCAAGCCGAAGTTAGTTTTTCAAAGCTTTTGAATATATTTGAAAGTAGAGGAAATGTAAACGAAGCTCGCTCTAAGTTAGAAAAGCGCCGAGCTCGTTTTTCTGAGGTTCAAGATATTACAGACACCCCGGAGTTCGTGAAGTTAGCAGAAGTAAAAGAACAACTTATTGATTATGTAAAGGAAAACAAATCTTCATTAATGAAGTACGAAGACATTATCAATTCAGCTAAGCTAACTCACGCGCTTGGTAAAGTTTTTAAAGCTCCTACTACCACATGGGATGATTTAGTCTCTGAAGGGTCCGTTAAGATTCCGTATGATTCCAAGAAAACAGTGTTTGAGATGATTTGCACCCAAGAATTAATCCGCACTGAGCTTGTTGAGTCTAAAGAGAACTTTGCGCGTACCTGGATTAAGAATCCGAAAATTGCTGCTCTCGCTTCATGCATCTATAATGACGATGCTGCCGTAGAAAAAGCTCTACACGAGGCTTTAACTGAAATCCCATATCTAGCATTGGCTGCTAAAGCCGATATCAAGCGCGTTTTTTCTGCTGTCTATGAGTCTAGTGACGTTAAGGGGATATCCCAAAAGGATATTCGTGAATATGTTGCCAAGATTTTTGAAATGAAAAAGCCTCTTAAGGTTGGTGTTATCCGTGAACTTAATGAGTCCTACGGTATTAACGTACAAAACCTTAAGTTTGTCCCGACGTTTTCTAACTTAGCTAAAGCCCAGTCGGTATTCTTTGAGGCGCTCTCCCGAATTTCTGAAAAGGAGAGCGTCGTTCGCGATGTATGCTCTAACTTTGCAAATTCTCTGCATAAGAAGAACGGCATTCAAACCCTAACCATCAATGATTTCATTGCTGAAATTCTAGAGTCCGCAGATATCAACACCGACGGTGAGCTCTTCCGAGTAACAAATCTGGATACCGTAATGGAAAGTGTTCAAGAGGCTAAGAAGAAAGACGATGGCGAAAGTAAAGGAGACAAGGGAAAGGATAAGGACGACCCTAAAGCCAAAGACTATGAAAATGGTGGCGACCGCAAAGGTGATAAATCAAAATCCGGTAAGGGAAAAGATTTTGAAGATGAAGACGAAGACCCCGTAGGAAAGAAAAACGGCAAGAACGGCAACGGTAAGGATTTCGGGGGCAATAAAGGCGACAAGTCTAAGACCCATCCTGGCGAAGAGGACTATGAAAATGGCGAAGAGGACGAAGACGAATTCCCACTTGCTAAAGATAAGAACGGGAAGAAGAAAAAGAAGAAAGGTAAAAACGGCAAGAACGGCGATGAGGAAAGCGATTTAACTCCGGCTGAGCGCGCTGATGAAAACATCGAACAAGAGTATGCCACCCCTGAGGAAGAAGAAGACCTGGATGCTCCTGCGGGCACTAGTGAAATGGACACCCTAATGGGCGAACTCGAACAACTTTTTAAAGAGGTTGATTGGGAAGCAATTGCGCAGGAAGACGATGAAACCGAGTATGATGGAGAAGATGATTTCTCAGACCGGCAAATCGCCAGCCCTGACGGGGAGTTCAATGATGAGGAGCCAGGAACTCCTGATACGGAACAACAACTTTAAAGTTCTTCCATATATCCTTGCTTTAACCAAGTCAAATTATAAATAACAAATTTTTGGTGTAAGCTATGTAACATAGTAAGCACATTATACAATTCTGTAATAGACTCTTCTGATACATTGGAAGAGTCTATTACTTTTTTAATGCGCTCACGACAGAATTTGAGGTCTTCCGAGTCTTCGGGCTTGAGTTTGCTGAGGGCAGCGATATAATCTGTTTTCTTTTTAACCATTTACTTCAATTTTTAAAGATTTGTAGGCACGCTTGCGTGCGAGAGAATGTTCCTTGAGATAGGGAACCGTGTCATTGAAATCATAGATGCTCACAGTCTGTTTTGACTCATGAATTCTTAAAGCCCGTCCTAGAGCTTGTAAGGTAGCGATTTCAGATTTTAAGCCGCGGGCGTTAATAAGGTGAGTTATCTCTGGGATATCTATTCCCGTCTGCATGATTTTAGTTCCTATGAGTACAGCCTTATCCTGTTTTTTAAATGTGGATATCACCGCTTTACGGGTTAGAACGTCATCTTTGCCTTCCAACGTGACCGCTACGGGGATTAGCTTTTTAAGAATTTCTAAATGCTTTAAATTCTTCACTAGGACTAGAACCTTCCCTTCTGTAATTTGATAGCACAAATCTCGGATTTTATTATTTCGCGCGGTAGAGTTGATAATATGAATATCGTAAATATCAGCATATTTGTGGTTTAACATCGAGTGGTCCTTGTACGGGGGCATCTCTAGGAAATTAACGGTCGGAGGAGTAAGAAATCCATCCTCCACGAGGTCCTGGACATCCACCTCAGATATCACTTCACCTAGGTAAGCCACTAGGTTTAACTTTGCGAACCTATCTTTAGGGATGGTCGCGGACATTCCAAACCTGTAACTAGCGTTAGGGAAGGAAGATACCACTTTGGTCGCTAGTTTACCCTTGGAAAATTCGTGAACTTCGTCAAAAATTAAAAAGTCCGAGGTTTCCAAATGAGTGTCGATGATGCGGTGGATTGATTGAACCGTGCAAAGTGTTATGGGTTTAACATCATAACCATCACCAAAGACAATCCCGACGTCAAATCCATGTTTTTTGAGAAAATCATAGGTCTGCAACAGCAAACTCTTCTGGGTGAAGAAGATTACGCCGGTAAGGTTCCTAAACGCCCGAAGCAACCCCGCTAAAATAATGGTTTTACCCGCGCCTGTAGGAGCGTTAATAAGCGCACACCGTTTTTCTAGGGCTAATTGCACTAAAGAGCGTTGATAATCCCGAAATTCGATGCTCTCTAGGTCTGTACTTTCAATAGCAGGAGAACTTCTCTTATCTGTAACCGTGAAATCTATCTCCGCGTCCGATAAATCGGACTGAATAAATGGAATTAACCCTGTTCCAACGCAGCCTTTCTCGGTTATGAAATATTTGGAGCCGTCCCACCCCCTCTTATAAGCTTTGCTATATTGGTGACCTGGGATTTTGGCACTATACTTCTTGCGAAGCACGTTTAGTAGCTTTTCATTGTCGGTCATAAGAAAAGATTTATGGTTTTTTAATAGAATCTCCAAAACAACACTATTATAGATATATTCTCTTTTAAAGAGAGTAAAAATATGACTAAAACTAAACAGAAATACATTAAATTAGACGTGCCTTACCCTGCAATCGCGATTGACGACTTTGTGAACCCCTCGTTATTGCGTGCTGCTTCGAATAGTTTCTCGGAAGTGAGACCTAACGACTGGTATACCTACAAAGGGGATACTGATACCAATCGCGCTTACAAGAAAACTTCCACGTTACGACATACTATAACCCCGCCGGCGTTAGCGGTATTGGATTATATCGCAACACACTTTAACCCCGCTGATTATTTTGAGGATTTCGGCATTTCCGTCGACGTATTCCCAGACTTCGGGTATTATGGCGCAGGAATGCATGAGTTGCCGGAAGGAGGATTCTTAGGAATGCACTTGGATACAGATATACATGGAGGCAATAAGAAATGGCGACGTGAATATAGTGCTGTACTATGTGCCTCAGAAGAATATGACTCTAGTTTTGATTTAGTTCTCCACGATGGGAAAGGTCAACACGCAAAAGTCCCCTATAAATTCAATAGATTAATGGTATTTAAGTGTTCTAACGCTGACTTCGTATATAAACATGAGTACGAGTCGTGGCACGGGATTCCTAACCCCATTACCACAGGAATGACGCGTAAAACGTTACCTGTATTTTACTGGTCAACTAACGACTCCAGTACAACCGACCGCAGAGTGAGAGCTACCTTCAATAAAGACTTGCCATTCTAGGAAATTAATTATGTCAGAAGATTCAATTATCGATTTAATAAATAATCATCAGGGAGGACCTCCGACTGATGATTCCACCTCAAACCAGGGCGCCGGACCACCTATGTCTGAAGCAGACACAGGCTCTGTGAAGCGTAAAGTAGAGCAAATGCAGTCCAACATTCCTAAGGATGCTAAAATGGACGCCACTTTAGCCAAATTATTGGAAAAAATTGGTCCAAAATTTGGAAGACTCGCCATAGAGTTGCCCTCTGATGGTTTATTTTACAAAGATTCCGTAAATAAGGTGTCAATTCGCCCGTTTACCTTCGAAGACGAGCGTTTGCTGAAAACAATGGATTTTATGCAGCAAGATGCGGGTGATAGGGTACTAGAACAACTGCTGCGCAACTGCGTAGACGGGATTGACCCCTCAGAACTTACTCCGCTAGACCGCTTGTACCTATTATTCAGGCTAAGAGGCATTTCTTACGGGGATGACTACCCAATGGGGGCTGACTGCACTCATTGCCAGGAGAGTAGTGAGTTAAGTCTTAAAATAAGCACTCTAAAAATTACGAAATTAACAAAAGAAATGTTAGTTTTCATCGCTCCTGACTCAGAAGTCGAAATAGAGGTTAAACTACCCCGCACGCAGGACAATCACCTCATAAGCAATGCAGATAAAATGATTGAGAACATGCACATGTTTGTCCGCAGCGTTGGGGGGGTCACAGACTCCACTATTATTCAGGAATTTATCCGCCGAACGACAGTTCGTGATATTGATACAATCCGTCGGTCCATTTACACACCCAAATACGGGATGGAAGACCATTTCTTTTATAATTGCGCGGGGTGTGGAGGAAAAAATCGTGTTAATATCACTTTGAACGAGAATTTTTTTACAGCGAGCTGAAGGCTCATTGGAAAGAAAATGGGCTAGAGCAGCAAGCGTATACTCTTGTGAAGCACGTAGGCGTTAGTTTAGAGGACGTAGGTAAACTCACTTTCGTCGAACGAAATACGTATATAACTTTGTTACAGGAAGAGTTGCAGAAAAGCCAGGAGCAACTCGACTCAATGCACAAGAAGTAACTAAATACTTATAATGACAAAGTTCAATAACACTACCGTAATAAAGCGCTATAACCGTCCAAGTGTTTTGTTCCCCACTCAGCTAGATAATTACTTTGCTAATAACGGCACGTATTTCGACCCTAATTCTGTAAGCGCGGTTTACATTTTTCCGGATACGGGCGCTACTAACGGTTCTCCCGATATTTATATTAACAGGGATTCCACCGCAATAGGAGTTGTATCCGCTTACGGTCTTATTCATACAAGCGCTTTGTCTTCTGTAGTGGCGTATTTTGATGTAAGCAATAATTCAGGCACTATTCTAAACCCCAGTGACTACACTCCTGGTATGGCGTCAAGCGTAAGTTCTATCTACAGCGGGATTTCCGGACAGTACACTGTTATCGCGGATGGAGCTGGAGACTTTACAGGGCTATCTTCGACCGGTAAATATTTTGATGCGTGGCTTGTGAGGGATTTTTCATCCAGTTATTACAGACTGTATTGGAATAAGTTTGAACTGTTTAATGACAGAATTATATCGTACACAGAGCCATTCCAAACTACTGCGAAATGTTCTCTCAACCAAAAGTATATCAGTCTTAGCTCTATCGTCACCCTTAGAGTCGACACAGATGTATTCCTTGCGAACCGGGAGCTTTCTGAAGCCGATAAGAACATATGGCGAGACAGCGTCATTACTAGTGGGCAAATTAGAATTAGGAAAAGAAACCCTCGTACGTCCGGAGTCATCACGGATATCGTCACTTGGACAGATGTGGATGATATATCCTCGGATGACACGATGCTTTACCGCTGGGACACAACTTCTTTGGAGACAGGGGATTATATTGTGCAGGTTAAGTTTAACCTACTTGACCAGGTCATTTATTCCGAAGACTTTAGTGTAGTGCTTCGGTGACTTCGTAGTCGAAATCTAAAGGAGTTAGACCGTCCACAAACATCTTTATAAAGTGCTGTTTTGATTGACACGCAGTGTGCAGCTCATTCCAGTCTTTACATCCTTCAGGAAGGGTGGCGATACAAAAGTCTTTTTTGTTTTTAGATAGCATCATGCTGCGGGCTTGTTGTATTCCTTCCGCCCCTGCTTCGTCATTATCATAGCCGAAAATAATTTGTTTATCTTTTATCTCCCCCGCTTGTTGATGAGATAGTCTGCTACCTTGAGTGCATGTAGCATTAATACCGTTAAGCTGGAGACTTATAGCGTCTAAAGGACCCTCCACCAAGACCACATAATCTGCATCAGATTTAAACGGGAATAAGATATCTGATGATTTTATACCTGTTACTTGACGGGATGGGTTTAGATATTTCGTCCCCACCACACTCAGATTCCTCGCTTGGAAATAGAAGGGTTTCCCGTCGTACTCATAAGGAATAATTAGCCTATTGGCGTATCTACCTGATTTTGCTATATAAAAATCCGCTGCGCCTAACTTACGGTCCCTGATGAACTTACAAGCAAGCCTGTCAGAAAGACTTGTAGCATCTATCTTCTCCGGATTGAATTTCTTGAAGGTTTTGAATATATCAGAAAGGGTGTCATTTGAAGATTTTTGCTCCTCTACATGAACCGAGGAGATATCAAACAGTAATTGGGGGGAATCAAAGAGTTTAGACCGTAGATATTTTAAAGCAGCCTCGTAGGATATCTGCTCAACATGCGCGATGAGCTGAGGAAAATTGCCAGTCTCATGCCCCTTGAAGTCCTGCCACAAGCCCGTGTTTAAATTAATAGACATGTGGAGCTTCTCATCATGGGTAAATATAGAGTTCGTAGTGAATTCTTCACCATGAACCTTATTAATGGGGAATTTTTCGTATAAATACTCTTTAATAATAGAGGGCGGCACCATATGTATATTAAAGGCTTTTCACCATCGAAACTGAACACTTTTGACGAGTGTCAACAAAAATACCGTTACAAGTACATCCACTACCTTGGAGAGGACTTTAACGATACTCTCTCACGGGATGCTCTTCAATTCGGCTCTTATATTCACAAAATACTAGAAGACGGGTTTGAAGCGGAATCAGAAGATGAGCTATGGGAACATGCTCACCGGCTTCGCGAAGGCTACCAATTCGAAGGGCGCGATGACGACATCGGTAAATGTATAAAAAACTTTTTTAAATTTAATAACGCGTTAACAGAAACTGTTTCTACGGAAATGAGGTTCAAGGAAGAGGTACGTGATGACCTAGAAGTTAACGGGATTATTGACCGAGTCATTAAGGGTGAAACAGGTAAGTATCTTGTAATTGATTATAAAACTTCCAAACGAGAGAAGACTAAACGGGAACTGTTTCAAGACCCTCAGCTAATGATATACACGGCTGCAATCCATAAAATGTATAAGGTTCCTATTAAGGATATTATGGTTGCACACTACTACCCAATCACTGGGAACCTAGTAAGCGTTCGGTATAACCCATCACATATTGCAAACTTTTTAAAGAGGCTAGACGAAAAAAAGTGGAGCATCCGCCGGAAAAAAGCGGACGAGTTCGGCCCAAGACGAAATAGGTTTTGTGACTGGTGTGGGTATAAAGAGTTATGCCCGTTGTTCGGTGGAACAGAGAAGATGCTGAAGGAGGCTCTTGATGCAAAGAGAGCTAGCAAACCTCGCATTCAGAAAGGTAAATTTAAGAAGCCCTGATGTGATTAATCCCTAGGAGTCGGTCGGCTTCTTTCTATCTCGGTACACTAGAGGATAATATAAAGATATATCTATATTATCTAGGAATTCCTGTACTAAGGTTATGTCATACTTATGCTTCTTAGTGTATAAGGATACTAAGTTAGAGAGTTTCAATGGTCTTTGAGCTTTAAGGGAATCAAGTATTTTACCCTGAAATATATTTATAAAGTTTTCTGAGTACTTATGTCTCCATTTCTCTTTAAACGTTAGAGATAAAGCATAATTAACCTGTTCTAAGAACTCAGACATCGTTACCTTATCATCCAGATTTAAGCTAGTCATAATTAAATAATATATAATATTAAAGAAGGAAACTTTCGATAATGACAATAAAATTAGACACAAGCTTATCTTTTAGAAAACAGACCGAAGGGAAGTCTCTAGGCAGTGTTATGGCTGAAGCTACTTACGTAGGTCAACTGTTCACGTTTCACTACCATAGTTTTGGTCCTAAACACCGAGGCTGGAACTATAGATATGGAACTAAGGTAAAGGGTACCAGCGTAAGACTAAGTTCTCCTGTTAGAAACAAAAGAGTAAAACCTAGAACAGCTAATAAAGACAAATACCCACTTTTACTTTTGGCTTTTAAGAATGGAAATAAAGTATGGAAGGCTGAGAATGGTAAGAAGTATGTTTATGGGTTTAATTTGAATTACCTACCAAATGACAGAAGGTTGGAGTTTGTCGAAAAACTCAGGGATGTTGTACTTGAACAGCCAGGACTAGAAATGTCTTATAGAGATTTGTTAGTTAAGTTTGGACTTCCTCACCAAGGAACAGATACCATATTCCGAAAGTACGATGTCCGCGGGAGCAAGTTAAGAGGTTTTAAGGAAGTTGACCTAGATACTTATATAATCCAACTGTCCTCAGCATTGGACCGTGAGACCCTATAAATTATGGCTGAACCAATTGACCGCGCTTTCTTCGAAGAGGTATTCCGTAACCTATCAACACAGATAGGTGATGCTGTAACTCTAGCTCTTGCGCAACAACGGTCCAATGAAGGAGGCGGTGGCGGTGGCGGTGTAGCCGGTGGGGGTGATGTTATTTCTATTAGACTTGGCGCTGAGGGCGTTCAAGACATGACACGAGCTGTTCGTAGGGGTACTGAGGGCTCCCAGAAGAACCTTGAGAGGTTGATACAGGTGATGGAGGAAGTCCCGGGGGAAATCGCCTCTTCATTGCCCCAAGCTGCCTTTGATGATAGGTACGGGCGCGAAGAAACCGAGGACAACTCGGCGGAACTGGCTAAAAACACAGCCGAGGCAAAAGAACAGGGTGGGCAGAGGAAGCGAGCTGCAACCAAAATGGTTGGTGCACTGGGTCAATTGCTCGCAAGTAACGTTCTGTTGCGTAAAGCTTTACAGGTTACAAAAGGAGCGTTCGACTATGGTAACATAGTCGCACGTGGCGCAGCCGCGACTAACAAACAGTCTATTCTATCCCGACAAGGCTTGAGCGAGCAGTTTGGGATGTGGGGGAAGACGCTCCCTGAGGTTGGCGTTATGATGGAAAGTTCTATGCGCGCTGGCGTTCAGAATATGAAAGGAGGTTTCATGACTCTAGCCGCTAGAGCGACTGGTATGGGTGCTTCTATGGATGGCGTTAACTCTATGCTAATGAGTCAGATAGAGTACTTAGGGAGAGATACGGACGCTACACACTTGCTGGCCAATCAGTTGGTTGACCATGCTCAGGACAGCGGCATCTACGCTGACGCAATAATTCAAGCGGTTGTTGCAATGCAGGAAACTGTACGGCAGACAGAAGGTGTTTATGGTGAGGCAACGGGCAAGATGGTCCAAGAATTAGGGATTAAACTAACGGGCTTACGAATTGGAGAAGCAGCCCGCACCGCCATTATTGATACAGTAACAACGACTGACCCTTCAAAACTAGCAAATATAGATGCTATGATTACCTTTGCTGGTGGACAGGGCGGCGCCTTCCTTGGTGGTCCCATTGACGAGGGTATGATTATGAGGAGGTTCCAGGCGCTGATGAGCGCAAACCCCGAATTCCTCGCTAACCAAGGAAACGTAGGGGGAGCTGGCGCGCTAGAGGCCGCCATGGCAGCGAAGGGACTCAAAGGGAGTCAACTCCAGGCTATCGGCGTGGTGATATCCAAGATTCAGGCTGACGAACGATACGGCACTATGGATGCTTTTGTGGCGGCTCCTATAAGTGAGAAGACCGAAGCGGATAGGAAAACGAGGGACGAGGAGGTCTCCAAGAACCTTCGAGATGCATCTCTAGCAGCCCAGGAAGCTATGCTTGAGTTCGCTGCTCAGCTAGGGATGCTCAACACGACCCTGGGCATGACGGGCTTTGCAGGTAAGTTCACCCAGAAATTTGGACAAGCATTCGACATTCTAGGACCTCTCGCCCTCCTCGGTGGTGGGTTGAACATCGCGGGAAGCACAATGCTAGGTTGGCAGGCAATGCTTCAAACCAGCCGTAGTGGAAATTTCTTCCCGCCTGGAGCCGCCGTCGCTCCGGGGGGAATGACGCCCGCTCAGTATGCCACAACGCAGAGTAGAACGGCTGGTGGACAGTTCGGCAAAGTTCCAGGAGGCTCAATAGAAGGTCTAAAATCCGGTAGAGCAGCCGTAAGGTCCGCAACTTTCGCTAAGTCCGGTTGGGGGCACGGTGCAGGCACGGTCCGCGGGCAACTTGCAGCTATGGACGCTGAAGCACAATTTCTTAAAGCATCAAAGGCCAAGTTGGGTGGCTTCAGAGGTATAATGCGACCCAGGGTCCCCGCCGACATGACCTTAGGGTCCAGGCTGCTTCGGGTTCCTACTGCTGGGGTCAAAGCCACTGGCGCTCAGCTGGGAATCATTGGTAGAGGTGCAATTGGTATGGGAAAAGGGAGTATGAGAGCCTTAGGTCCTATTGGCACGGCTGCGGCGGCGGGTCTGTCCTACCATAGCGAAATGCAAAATACGGGAGATAAATCCCGAGCAGTCACAAGAGCCGGTGGCGCCTTAGGAGGAGGTTTAGTAGGAGCAGCCGCTGGTGCAGCGATGGGCTCCGTGGTTCCCATCATTGGAACTGCTATTGGAGCTCTTCTCGGTGGTATTGTGGGTTCTATAGCCGGAGAGTCGGCGTCTGTAGCCGTTCACGACGCGGCGGGATTCTACGAAAAAGACCCTGCAACCGCCAAAGCGGCTGCGGCACGACAGCAGGCTGTAGACTCCGCAAAGACCCGAGAGGAGCTTTTACTGACCTTGGTGAATGAGGTGCGGAATGGTAACAGAATTGCTCAAGGTATGAAACCAATCCTAGTGGAAAATGTCGATGCGACAAAGGAAGGAACCCGGTTGGCTGCTGACCATAACAATCAACAAAACACTAGACTGCAAGTAGCCAGGTCTAAAGTGGCTCACAATGCTAGGGTTTGGGAAGATTTGGGAGTAGGACCGTCCGACCTAGATAGAGGAGGGGGTAATTAATTATGGGCTTGCTTAAAGGTATTACAGACGGAATTAACGAGATTTTCGAAGGCGCGAGACAGGCGAAGTTTTCGATATCGTCCTTTGGGGGTTCGTCGCCTATGTTTAACCCACTTCCGCCAAAGATTGATGAACTTTATAAGGTAGCTCCTGGTATACCAACGGCTGGTCATCCATCCCCAGACCAGAGCAGCTTCCCGCTCTTAAGGTACCATTCTCTGTCCATGAATCCTTTGTGGCCTACGTTTGGCGCAGGTGCAGATTGGTATATTGGGGAGGAGATGCACGCGGGTTACCCAAAGGGTAGCTCTGTTGGTGAAAATAAACTTCCTGCTGGTATTGATGAATTATACGAAGTAGCTCCCCTCGACTTTAACACGGGAAGTGGTCGCCTACATAAAGGAACAAAAGCCACCTACACAACTGCTGGTCATATATCTCCGATAAAAAGTAGCCTGGTTGCAAATCCCCTCGGGAAAAGCTACAAGCTGGGAATCGGAGCGAACCGAGGAAATAAGGTCCCCACCGAACACAATGAGATGTACCCCCCAACAGAGGGTACACCCTATTGGGACCAGATTGTCATTAAGGAGAACCAGGCGCGTCTTAACCAAGTTCTAGAGGAGCGCTCATATGTTGATTTTTACTTCGGCAGCACAGACTTGCAGAAGAGAAGGGTTGTGTTCTGGGAAAATCCAGATATCACAGAGTCTCGCTCTCCACGATATGCGTCTCGCAATGTAGTGGGGCGGAATGAACCAATGCGTTTATGGGTGGGTTCGGATGCCCGAAAAGTAAAACTTAAATTTACGTATACTCATCCACACATAGCCCAATTTATTACCATGTCCTACATGAATAAGGGAAACTTTGGAGATTGGGAGAACGGTGCAGTCTGGTCTAAAAGCAAGGATTACGCTAAGCTAATGATGGACCAGCTTACAGAGCAGTTTGGACCTTCCTTTAGCATGTACCTGATGGAAGGGAGTAAAAGTCTACTCAGCAACAGGGACCGGACCCAGGGACCTCGATGGTATGAACAACTAGATTATAATCGTGTTGTTGAGGAGGCGGGTTCTGTTATTCACGGTAAAGAGGCTGGTCCCTTAACCCTATACCGCACCTTAGGGTCTGGGTGGGCATTTGGCGACACACATGGTCCCAATCAAAACGAACAAGTTTCTTTACTTACCACATACTACATCCAGTACGTTATTGATACCGTACGCGCGTCTGTTTTAGGGGACACTAAGAATAATGATATTAGCTTTGTTAACGGTCCCCCTATTGTTAGGTTTCGTCACGGTACCGTCTTTAATGAATCTCCTTTTATCGTCACTAACTTTTCTATAAATTATGATAAAAGTGCGGGGTATGAAACTCGCTCACTACTCCCTCGAAAGATAGTGTTTAGTTTGGATTTAGAAGAGTTCAGACAGACTCACGGGTCTCAGCATGGTCAACTTGCTGACGGACAGCTTCCTGGAATAGGTGCTACTATAGCGGATGACGTTCAAGGCGCATCTGATGTTATTAGTTTGGAAAATTTCGAGCGCACGGGGAGGGGTCTTAGGTAATGACTATGTCTACTGGGCGTTCTCGGTATGCCATGTATGGCGCTCGCCTTAGGGAATTTAGGGAGAAACCTTATTTGGATTTGGTTTCTTCCGATACGTGGACAGAGTTTATAACAGAAGGTTATGATTCCCTGCAATATAAACTCGCAGTCGTACCTGCTGCCATGGAATTTCGCCCCGATATGATTTCTAACTTTGTTTATGGAAATCCTTCGTTGTGGTGGTTAATTTGTTCTGCAAATGCAATTATCGACCCAAATACAGAGTTGTATAGTGGAAAACAAATTAAAATTCCTATAATATCATAATGCCTACAATTTCGAATGCAGCCGGTTATAGAGATACTAATCCATGTCGTGTTTACTTATCTGATAAACGTGAAGAGTTAGAATCTTTAGATAGCCCATTATCCACTTATTCTGACCCTTGGGATTTAACAAATACTTTTATGAACTGGGAAATGGATTTTGGGAAAGGAGCAGGTGTGATTGCAACGTTACAGTTAATAAATCCCGGTGTTCAGATAGAACAAAAATTATTCTCTATATTCAACGTACAAGCCCCACGTTCGTACGCAGCGAAAACTAAGTCGGGTGTGACTGTTATGGATAAGAGAGCCATTGCTGCGGATTTAGATAATACCTTAACTATTTTTGTGCGTTGGGGTTACATTAGCAATGCTTCCCCCGGAGAGCAGGAAGAGTATGATTTAGGGAGACAGCCGGGGCAAAAAAAAGCAGCCTTGTCCCACATCCACGAAATGGTGTTACTTACCATGGGGTATGAGATGACAGCGGACTCGGATAAAGTGGTTACCCTCACATTTGCCACAAGGTACCACGCAGCGAACTCCAGCAGGTCCTTTAATTCCTACGGAAGAACAGTCCGCGTCCCTCTAGATGATGGTTGGAAGCCTGACGGAACCGGAAAAAAAGGTAAATTTAGGAAGGCGTCCGCCGTGTTGGAGGATTACCTCACCACGACTCTTCTCGGCGCTGAAAAATATCTAGGATACTCCAGATGGACTGACAATCAGCGTAAAATAATCAATGACGATTTTGAGAAATACACGGAGGTATCAGGTATAAGTGCCTATAGCACCTTCCGACAGGACGACCCTAAAGCTAAGGAGCTTGGATGGGCAGAAGAAACTTGGGGAAAACTAGGCAGGCAGAGAATCGCTAAAGCCAAGGAGTGGTATGGAATGATTCCTGGCGTTAATGCAAGTTTCATATGGAATTTCAACTGGGGAGAGACAGGCGTCTATAAAAGCGGACCATCTCTAGACCAACTTGGTGCGGATGATACTCCTAACCCAGCTCAAGACGGTATACCTGCCGGCGGCAGCAACAATACTGGAAGAGCGCAGGCAAGCGTTATATCCCCTTATGCTATACCACCTCAAAAATACCCTGTTAGCATGCTAGGGAAGTACGACCCTACGATGATGGCGGGAATCCCTCCTTTGGGTCCTATAGGTCCCCCGCTTCAAATCATGCCTATGGTCTCTTATTGGGCTTGCAAAGACGACAAGGGGGATTTCTACACGGACTTATCCTTCGAGGATGTTCACAAACTCACAGATAAAAAGAAAGGTTTTATTTGTTTCGACAATCTTATAAAGAAATCTACGTTGGGTTATCTTTTTCCACCCATTCAACTCCCCCCGTTTTACCCATCCCCAGCGCATGTGGCATTTTTGGCTCAAGTAGGCTCGCCCCCCAGCAAGCCGCAACCAGCCTTTGCTAAGGACCCTTTGACGTTCCCGGGAGCGGTAAGCGGGGACTTCTCAGGAGCCATGGTCTTTGATTTAACCGATGCGGACGTTGCGGCATTAAAGGCTCAACTCCAAGCCGCTGCTGCGGAAGCTCAACAAAAAGCAAATGAGAAGGCGTTTGACCAGCTAAGAGAAGAGAGCCGCGGGACCGTGATAGGACTACAAACCAGCCAAGGCCGCACACTCTCACCTGCCCAGGCCGGGGGTCTTAATGGAACTTCCGTGGACGCAGAGGGGTTAAATGGGTGCGTGATGTACATGTCTGTCGCCGTACCACCGGGAAAGATGCTGGCGAAAGCTAGAGACCTTGTGTTATATTTGAACACGCAATACTTCTTGAGTATAGATGACTACCTTCAGGTAGAAGTAGTAGAGCTGGCTCACGTTCCGACTGACTGCAGACCACACGTGGAAACTGTGCTTAGTGGCTTGCCGATTACTTGGGATGGACGTGACCGAGATACCGGGATTGTTGTGGTAGGTCCTTCTAAGTTATTTTCGGAGCTGTACGCGTGGGATAAAGACAATCCTGCCTCTAAAGGTATTACATCATTCCCCGGTATACAGCTGGCTGACGCCGACGAGAGACCTACGAATAAGATTTCCTTGTCTGTAGGAAATCCCAAACGCTCAGATAGCATTGTCACTAGTCTAAATTGGAATATAGAAACTGCTAACCTCATGTACAATCTAAGGGGGCAACACGTGGCTTATCAAACTGCATTAAATGTCGCGAAAAGATGGGAAGATAAGCAGCTACGCGATGTGGTTATGGAGGCTCTTGTAACGTATCAGACGACGGCGGAGGACCTCCTCGCCGCAGATGAAATAGCGCGCCTCGAGAACCAAAGCCCATATATCCGTGTAGGGCTAGCGCAAAAAGAACATAACCGCCAACGATGGCAGGATATGAAGGATTATCAGGCTTACCGGGAAACTTCTAAGTTTAAGGTAAAGGACCTGAAAATAGGAGGGGTTGCAGGAATGACCAAGTCTGCTATAGATGATGCTCTCCCAGCCGCTTTGAAGAGGATGAGGGCTGATATAAAAAATTCCGACCCTCAGACCATTTCTAATGACGCCAAGCGGAAAGCTGAAGTTTTAGCAGCTTTCTATGAAGACTATCAGATGATGGGTAGTCCTTATATTGATGCTTTTTTTCCTGGAATATCTAAGGAAAACATGTCCCAAGTAGAATATTCCGCGTACAGTGATAATGAAGAGATTCTAGTGAATAAAAAGAAAACTATGTTTCGCCAGGTAGCAGCCTCCCCCATGGCGAACCTAATGCTTATGGAATATCCCACGGCGGACAGAAATATGCGAGCATCTCAAGTTCAAGCCTTAAATCAGTATACTCAACAAATGATAAATGTTGAACTAGAGATGCTAGGTGTTCCGGAAATGGATATATTGGCTAACGAAGTGCAAAACAGAGAAATCTCATTGTGGGTTCATGAGGCTAGAGACCCCGGTAAATATCACTACACAACTGGTAGATATAATATTTTAACTATGTCCCATTACATTGACGATAATGGGTATAGAATGCGTCTTACTTGTAATCGCAATCCTGGCGATTTAGAAGAATACATGACCCAAGCACACACATTAAGTGTTTTTAACTAATGCATACAGTAAAAGTTGGAAGAGTAATTGATACGTTCAGTCCCATGCACGACGGTCGTGTAAAAATTAAACCTTTGCAGACAGACGAAGGAGATGTCATTCTGACAGAAATTGACGCAGTCTGCTTGTCACCAAATGTAGGGGCTGGTCACGGTATTTTCAACAACCCAGGACCTGGAAGCACCGTTCTTTATTATTCAACTGCCGAGCTTCCCGACATGGTTGCCAAGTATATCCCTACGCCTTATATTTGCATAGGTGCTGTGCCTGAAACAATCGTTACTACTCAAGGGCAAAATGTCCTTGGTAACTCAGCTTTCGACGCTGATGACGCCAACAATACTGAGCGAGACTCCGCCGCCAGAATGCCTGGAGAGGATGGGGTTATTCTGGAGAATATACCGGAAGCGAATAATATTTATACTGATAACAATATCCCTCAAGGTGAGATGTGGAAGTCAGCAGCTGGAGGTGTTCTAGCTTTTTTTAATAAGATTACAGGTCAACGCATGAGGAAAACCGTGGAGTTAAAAGCTCCGAGCGGTAAAGGTTTAATTTTGGATGATGGCGTTCCTGAGAACCCTGGAATGGATACAGTTACGTTAACTGATGAGCGCCATAATAAACTTCAAATTACTACAGGCGGTGATAGACCAGATATGAGTGAACTATACACGGGTAGGGACCAGGATTATATTTCCAAAGAAGGGACACAACACCATATGATATTAACCGGAACTGGAAACCAGCTTAGAGACAACAAAGCAACGGGGAATATTGAGGACCACGCTTACAAAGGTAAGCATATAACGCATGCGGAAACTGAAATAAAAAGAAAATGTTTTAATGGTCCTATCACAGAACTCGCTCCTAAGGGTAATATTCTTTATGAAGCCGGCAGTGCCCAAAAAATAACTCTAAAAGTTGATGGTACTACTGTCGATATAACTCAAGACGGGTTAGACTTAACATGTGGAGCATCTGTGATTAATATGACTGACTACGGGTTAGACTTAACATGTGGAACATCTGTGATTAAGATGACTCCTGTTTCTATTGATATAGGCTCGATTGGTGGTACGATACACCTGTGCGCTCCTGCTGGCGACGTTCACATCGGGGCGGTGAGTTTACTAACCCACTTCCACACTTCGCCGTTCTTCGGATTGCCTACAACCAAACCCACTTCGAGCACCCCACCCGCTTGCGTGCCTGCGACCTAACTTGAGTATATAATATTATGGGATTTCTAGACGACACAATCGAACTTATTGAGTTAGCCGCTTCAGGTACAGGCGGGGCATACGATGCGGCTAAAGCTGCCTACCTTACTAAGTACCAGGAATTTCGAAAAGTTGAAGATTTTTTACCTGTAACTGCTTTTATTGACGACGGTAGCCCAGGTTTCGAATACCCCCTCCCCGAGAAGCTTCTAGTACCTAAGATGCCATAGCCATGTTTTCAGATAACAGCCTCAATCTTATGCCCACGGGCGTACTTGCCGCACTTTCCAACGCGATGCTTGGGAAGGCGTTGCAAATGGCTACTGAATTATCCGCACAAAAAGCCCGGCAACAGAAGTTAAGTGGTTATAATGAGGTCGCCCTTACGACCGGAGGGCGTTCAACGGTTATCCTAGACAAAACGCGTTCAAGTTCTGAGCTAGCAGCGGAAGCTGTAACAGGAGCTGCTGCAGTCGCGGGGTTGGCAGGAACCCTTTCTGAGGGAGGGGAAACTCCTTTTGATTCTGCAACCCTCGCTCCGGGAACAAATCAGGATGCAGGAGCCATTGAGAATTTAAACAGCGAATTAAAACAAGAGACTAATGCATCTCAAACCGCTGACGAAGCTTCTGAAAGTATGTCATTTCAGAGATTAGCGCTGAAAGCCGACATTGCCAACACAAGGACCAGTTTGGACGTAACAAGGGAGACATTGGACCAAGTTAATAACCAAATCGCTCGCCGCGCTCAGCCTGTAGAAACGGCAGGTAAACCCCCAAACCCAGAAACAGGCTACCCGGGAGGTTTTTTGCCTTCACCGGTATTGAATTTCGCAAAGGTGGGAACTGCATTAGAATCCATTATCGAAGACTTAATTAATTCTGGAGCCTTCACAGAGGAGGAGATTGATAATTTAAGAACGGCGCTGTCCAAAGGTGCGGAACTTAATCTTACCAAGTTTGAGGATTTTGTAGAGAATAGGATTATTAAACCATTTACCGAAAACAGAGCCGCGATTGAGATTATAGCCGCGCAATTGACTGGAGAGCAAGTGATAGACGTGGAGACGAGTTCCATTTTTGATACAGTGTACCAGCCCCCTGTATCCTGGTCGGGTAAGTATATTCTATCCAGGGACGGATTATATTACGACTCCAGGCAAGGAGGGATACCCTTCATTACGGCTAAGAAAATTACAACCGCTTCCTGGCAGCTACGGTATGCGGCTAACCGAGGAGGTAAAGGAGAGTTGTATCAACCAGGAACGGAAGGGCGCTTATCCAATACTGTATTTTCTGAAACTTATAAAAATGAGACAGGAAATGTAAAAGCGTTTTGGAAGTATGATGATGTACTAAGAGGGTTTAAAAACGACAGAGATTTAGCTGTTACGGAAGTATCCGGTAAAATCGACGACCTGATTGCCAGTGGTTATGAGCCGTCTTCGACTATCATCAAAAACTATAAGGAAAGTTACGCAGGCATAGGAAATACTTATCAGAGAAAAATTAATAAGCGTAAAAAACAACTTCAAGTTGCTGCTCTGTTTGGACCTTTTGGAGTGACGACGAGCGATGCTGATGTAGTTGGACCCGGCACGTTTTACAGAGAGGAGAGTATGCCTGTTGTAGAAAATACTTTGTCGGAGTGTGGGTACGAGCATAGTCCGATTGTATTTGATATTGATGATAGTACAGGGGATGTAACGAGTACAGGCATTGACTTCACCGGGAGCAACATCTTACCTATCCCTAAAATACAGAGGATTTACATAGACCGGATACCGGTAAATGATTTCTCATACCTGCGAGACATAGGATTCATACCGGAGATTGAACTGCAGAAGTCCCAGATGCTCCACTCTTCAGACCTGGATGAAACCACCGGACCTATTATACCGACGTTTGTAACGGCTGGAACCGACGATGAGACAAATATAGACGCTGTTCCGGAAATGTTTTTACCGGGCGCAGGAACAACCGAATGGTTAAACACGTCTGGTGATACAGATTTAACGGGGGATGTGCCGTTCATTCGTAGTTTAGACTCTGACATCGTGACAGACAGCCTTGTCGTGTGTTATAATTTCTTGGAACCTTCCGCTGTGGTTGCTCCTAGCTCCACGACATTTGGAGTTCAAAATTATTCAAATGCCGGACAGGCGCTAAATGCTAAAATGGTTGGTACCTCCACATCCTCAATTTTTGTTTCGGGGGTGACTATACCTTACCTCACGGGCACTTTGTATAAACCAAGTTCACGTTGGGGGTTAAAATATGCGCATTTAGATTCTAGCTCTGGTGCGTATGTAAGACTTCCAAATAATTGGAGAGGGGGAGCCTTATACCCGGCATCTCAACCTTTGGATGATTTAATTCGAAGTCCCAAAGGGTGGTGTATGGATTTTTGGGTTTATACGCCCGACCTTTCCTCCACTTTAACTTATGACCATCGTTATAAAGTTATCGCCGCAAATGAAAATTGTGGAGAGCCTACACAAGAGTCATCAGGTCTAGTTTTCCCCCCACAAGCTGGCAACATCAATACAACTGCCGACTTATCCGGGTCTTATACAAATCTCCTGTACAAAAAACCTCGCGGTCTGATGGTAGGTTTCAGAGATAGAGGTTACCCAGGAACAGTGCAAGCAAGCGGACTAGAATTTTTCGTATTGCCAACTCTAGCGCAAAACTCAGATATATGGGGGAAGAGTGTTTGTATTGGAGAGTCTGTGAGCGGGGACGGGTACGGAGGAACCTGTACTACAGAACTTGGGTTTAAAGTGCCTTTATCCACTTCTTCTGAGTCTGGATACACCATCCTTAACGCTGCTAGTGGGTTCACACATTTTAATGTTGGGTGTGATTATGATGAAAATGCCATATCTTTGTATGTAAACGGAGAATTTCTAGCATCAGCGTCGGTTAGCACCTGCTTTGCCACGAAACCGGGACAGGCTTTAAACTTTCCGTCCCCCGTTAGCGAGGGATGTCATCAAGACAAAACCGGCGCATTTTTTGAACAGTTGTTTAGCACTCCGGAACTTCCTATTTACCCGGTTCTTACACCTTGGGTTCTGGGAGGCGGATACACGGATGGAATCGCGTTCGACGCACCCGCGGTATTCTCCAGCACCCAACCAGGATTTTTAGGTACAAACACAAATACAAGTTATTTTAGGACGGCTATGGAACCTTATGGAGGACCTGTAGGACAACATTCTGATTTGGAGACAACCCCTGAGATTCCTGGATTGGGTGGCTATGCTCAAGCGACATCGGCCAAGGTAGCGAGGAGTGGGTTGCATGGACACTTAGGAAGTTTTAAGATGTATGCGAAGTCTCTAAATACTTTAGAAGTAAAACACAACTACTCCGCACAACGCCCGTTTTTTACCGGGATTAAAACTCCACATCGAATATTATAATGGCTTCCTACGGCGACCTTGAATTTGCTACCACCTCTAAAGAACGTGCTATTAAGGGGTTAGAGTGGCCTATGATGACTTCCAACACTGGTGGTTGGTGTTCTAGTAATTATAACGCTCAAGCAATTAAGCAAGGATTAATGCAGTTACTTCTGACATCTCGGGGGGAAAGACCTATGAGGTTAGATTACGGAACCACGCTTAGAAGAGCTGTCTTTGATGAGCTTGATGGCCGCACTGTTACATCTCTTCGTGATAGCATTCAATATGCTATCCTTAAGTATGAACCTAGGATTAATATAAAATCTCTCCTGGTACAGCCAAGTGAAGACCAATCCGCCATAAACATTTCACTATCTTTCACTATTAAGGGTTCCGCCCTGGAAGCTGAGAAGATGGATTTGATAGTGTCCCAATCAGGAGTACAGATAAATGGCTGACCAGATACCTCCTCAAGGGAATCCACCATTCCAGGCTATTTACAATCCAAGTGGTTTTACAGGTCAAGTAACTTCCGATTGGATGAGGCTTGGAGGAATTCCTGAAGCTTTAAAGAAAGATTTAATTGATTTCTCAACCGCAGACTTTGACGACTTTAAGGCGAAGTTCCTGGAGTACATCAAGTCTGTATACCCAGCCGACTATACTAATTTTGTAGAATCCGACCTGGGAATGATGCTTTCGGAACTATTTGCCTATATGGCTGGTGTTTTATCTTTTAAGGCAGACGCGATTGCTCAAGAAAATTACCTAGTAACAGCGCGCCGACCTGAGAGCATATTGAAGTTGTTGGAATTGATTGGGGTTACTTTACATGGTCCGGTGTCCTCCAAAGCAAATGCTAAGGTAGAAATAACCGAGGAAGGTGATATCCTACAAGGCTCTACAACTGTTACTATTAACAAGGCAAATCGAACTGTAAGCACTACGAGTACTAAGGACAATTTACCTCTAACTTACACTCTTTATAAGGTTCAGTCCAATGGTAACATTGACATGAACTCGGATTCTCTTGTTCTACAACAATCAGAAACCACTAACCTAGACGGAAAGACTTGGGAAAACCTGGTTTTACTCGAAGGGACTCTTCAAGAAGTTACCGGTCAGTTCCCGGCTGCTACTGTGGGACCTGAAATTTCGATAGATTTACCTTCCGTGGTCGAAGGGAGCGTTATTGTCTCGGCATCCGATGGTATGTACACGGAGGTTGAGAATATTTGGTTTGCTTCGGGCGGAGAACGTGTTTTTCAAAAAATCTATAATGATGATTTTTCATGCAGGCTTAAGTTTGGTGCTGGAGTTGCAGGAAGAACGCCGCCCCCCAACACGGCATACACAGTCTTGTTCCGCACGGGTGGAGGACTGCGCGGAAACGTCCCTCAATCTTATTTGAACTCAACAAAAACCGGCTTCTCGAACGTCGTTAAAAGCGATGTTAGCCTGACCTTCTCCCAGCCTAGAGCGGGCACGGGTGGACAGGATGCCCAGGATGTAGCGGACGCAAAACGTTGGGGTCCAATGTGGTTCGCAACTCAGTACAGGGCTGTGACTGGACAAGACTACACAACATTTGTTAATACTTTTAAAAGTACTTTAGGAAAGACTGGGAAGGGGTTAGCCGTTCTTCGAGATAATGGGAGCGCCGGCAACATGATTGATGTGTACGTGCTACAGAAAAGCACCGCTGACCATTTGGAGCGAGCATCTTTTGAATTTAAAAAGGAGCTTCTAGATTATTTAAATAAATATCGCATGTTAACGGATGAGGTTACAGTTGTTGATGGTGTTGTTAGAACGTTGGACCTAGTTACAACTCTTTACTTAGACAATTCTAGGAAACTCTCTGCCGAACCTGTTAAGGAGGCTGTAAGCACAAAGATTTCTGATTACTTCTCAACGTTGAATATGGATTTTGGTACCCCGTTTAAACTTTCTGACCTTATTACTTTCGTGTTGCAAGTGCCGGGAGTTCGGTATTTCAGCGTAGACAACTACACTAATGATGTCTATGCCGATTATAACGAAATTATCCAACTCAACAATTTTGAGGTAACAGTTAACTTTGTATAATGGACCGCACAACTAAGTACGATTATATTGAAGTTGTCAATAAGTTTGTTCCGGAGTTTTATCGGGAGCATGATTATCGTACATTCGGGGATGAAGAAGATGTAAGTCTAACGTTCCTTGGGAAGTTGTTAAAAGCTGCGTTCGAAAACGATTTCTACCTGAGTGTAGACAATCCGTGTGGTGGTACTTATAGTCGAGACGAGTTAGCAGTTTGGTTTACCCCAAACAGTAATACGCACCTTACGATTACCGAGTTTGAAGCCAAACTCATGGCTCCGTACGGGTTAGAAGTTAGTTCGTTTGCGAGTGATGCCGATTTAACGTCGTGGGTTAAAACGACCCTCTTGCCAGATATAGCTGTTAACAACCCTGTTGGTTTTTATTCAATACTTTCTGGGGTCGGCACAGGGCAATACAGCTCTCTGGATATTACAAAGTCGTACGTGCAGGAGACGTTGGGGTTATTTTATTTCTTTAATAGTTCTTCTCTATCTGGCGTTAGTGAGGTGGATTCTACACATGATTCCGTTAACGACTTGTCCTCTTTGGTTGGGGATAATCTTATGTCGGCACTGCTGCTTGGAGCCCCTGTAACCGAACAGACTGCCTACAACACATTGTTTGAATTTTTTTGGAAGCAAAGGCACGCTAGCAGTTACTATAAATCGTTCATACCTAACATGTATGCAAGTTCCACAGGGGCGGTATCTTCTAATACCTACTTATCCGGAACACAATTACTCACAGCAGTACAGACACAGTTGAATACGTGGATAGACCCCAAGGAAAAAGACAACACGTTTTTTACTGATTCTCTTTCGGTTTTAATTAGTGACCCTTACGGAGCAAAATATCCAACTAGAATGAGAGACGCGGGGTCATTCCAACGTTTCTTAAAGGCTATTAGTTTAGGGTTAGCGGATATGAATCTTATTCTTGAAGAAATTTCTGATTTGTTAGATATAGGGGAATGCCCCGAACAATTCCTTGAATACTTAGCGAATAATATTGGATGGCGCTTTTTGACCGGTGAAACTTCTAAATGGCGCGACCAACTAGCCAATGCTGTAATGGTTTACAAAACAAAAGGTAGTGTTGTCGGGCTAGACGCTATTTTAAAACTTGTATTCCCTGACGGAGTCTTCTCCTTGAATGATGTTAATGAAGCGTGGGAGTGTTATATTCCGAAGATGATTTATTATCTTCTCAAATCAGATTCCTTCATATCCAGAGAAGATGTGATTTTTGATAAGCCGAATAGTGTGTTTGGTTCGTTGCCGAGTAACGTTAAGTTTAATCATGTCCAGGACGCCGGTTATGATAATGCCGCAGACAGAAACTACCGTTTTTATACAGATGCAGTGTTGGAGTTTATGAATAATCAATTCGATGTTATTAAATTAAACGGCAGCCCCTTCAAAGAACACCCCTGCTGGACGTGTATACCGGACCCTAAAGGTTTTTATCATAGAAATTACCCTAATGACCCGTCCGCCACCGGAGGGATAACGGTATCAATCCCCCCGTGGGAAAAGTATGGATTCTATACCGAAACCTCTATAAACGATAATGTAATAGAGTTTATTGGGGACGTGCTATCGGGAAGTCGAGACACCTTCGGTTTTGAAGTACCTAGCGGCACCGTAGCTTCGTTTAAATCTCTTATCTCTGAAGGTCTTAATCAGGTCTTTCAAGCAAGCGGGATTCCCGTGTTCGGCAACAATAGTAAGTTTAGATTCTTTACCTCTAGTCATGAGTTGCCTCCGAACGCTAGTTCTGTAATAACCTACGGAAATACAGAAAACATATTAGATTTTGATATGTGGAATACTAAGTCGTCTCATATATTCTCTGTTCTAGCAGCCTCTTCCTTGGATTATACAGTTGGAAGATACGACACCTTTAGAAATAAAGCGGCTTTAGAGGTTTACAGAGATGTTTTACGTGAGTTTATACCACTTCACGTAACTACAAGGATTATACTGTATCAAGATTTAGAAGATACGCATTGCGCTGTCGGCACATTATGCCCGCTAGGAACCCCTTGGTTAAATGATTTTAATACGGAGTACGTTAACTCGACTAGAGGGACTTTTTACGTTGGTGCTAGCGGTACGGGGGATTTAGGTACCACCTACGTAAACGGGGATGGGCGTGTTTTACCTTCCTATGCAAGTGGAACTAATATGTTTTTCTATGTAAGCGGCACCATCCCTCGGAATACATCCAGGCGTAGAAATTCCAGGTACGCTTTAGCCAAGTACCCTTTAGTGCGCAACGGCACCAGCATGCCGGTCGCGTTAAATCATTACGGAATAGCCACTTCGGCAGCCACTGTACCTACTCCATATCTAAAAACATGGGAATACCTTCCGAAAGGGTTTGAGTATGATATCCAGGAATATGCCCCAATGTCGTCGACCGTTTGGGATGCAAGCGGCTCTTACGGAGGAACTTTATGTAATGCCCCTGGAAACTCTATGAGCTCCCTTGATACCTCTACGAGCTATCCAATCCGAACGGTTCCTAACACGGGAGTCGATTGCTCTGGTTTTGTAATGTATAGAGATGATGTTAGTGAGTACATGGAAGCTATCATAGGGAAGTCCATCAGAATCAATAGGACCAATTTTAGTGACCCAATGTTTATGGATTACGCTTTTGGGGATTCCGTACACAGGGCATATCATATTTACAGAAATGAATTTAACGGTGTCTTAAGAAATCTCGTTTCCCCTAACATCCCGTTTTATGGTGGGTATAATTTTATCTCCTATGCATTTGGTCCTACTATTAATAATTCCGATTTTCGTTATAAGGGAGTTATTACAGATGCCACTATACAGACCCCGTATCCTGGACCTAGTGGAACCTCCACTTATCCTGTCGGGTACTTACCTGAATTTTCAGCTGTTGTAGGGGGTGATAATGCTGGAGGAGCTAAATTTAAAAATCAATTTGGCGCTGATATAACTTTAAATTCGCGCACGTATTTTAATTCAATTTCAGACGCGTCCTCGGCGGATAGTCAGGTGGGGATTCATCGGGATACCTTGTTTGGTCGGAGATTATCTAAGACTGGGGAGATTTTATCAGGAATTGAGATTGAACAGTATCAAACATCCAAATCCTTTGTTGTGGTTAATGATGATAGTCTAAGTAAGTATAATGCTAGTAAAAGTCTGTCCATATCAATGTTTAATACAGATGGAAATCCTTTGTGGGTCTGTGTACCTTTCTTGAATATGTCTGATGCTCAGGCACAGGAAGCGGAACCTCCCGAACCAGGACAGCCCGCCCCGCCCAGACCCATTAGTTTTAGCGCTGATTATTATAATACTCTTAGACCTCAGTCCCAGTTCCGTTTGGAGTTGCCAGCAAAAGCGACGTCGTATGGCGGAAATACTAGGGAGAACGCCCCTCAAATTTTACAGGTGATGCTAGTAACTTCAGGAAGTGTGGATGACGCAGGTAATGACGTGATGTGGGGTTTTGACTGGAGAGATAATCGGTGGTCAGTTTTCGATGCTGACGAAAGTACAACATTAGATTTCTCCCGGTTTAAAAAACAAATTAGTGTTCTTCCTAACGAGCTTTGCCCTGAGTTGTATTCATGCACTTTCCACACGCAAGACGAGCTTACAGAAAGAGTTACCCCTTGTGGGGAGACTTTTGCGAGTGCGGTTCACACGGAGAGTACCGCGTATAGGCTACGTATAAGCAATGCAACCCCAACCAAAGAATTTAATGGGGTTTCACTAAATGGTATTTCTCTTTATGAAATTTCTATTGTAGATACTGTGTTAAATCGAAAATTAAATGGCTTTAATAGCTATGAGGTAAAAGCAATTTTTAATCATTGGGATGATTTAACCACGGGCGCCTACTCAAGGGACAGCTCATACAGCGACGACTACTTCTCCACATCCGGGGGAAGTCGTGCGGAGTACTATGAGGTATTCCCCACTTTAGGTTCGGGTGCGGGATACACAACCTCGGGAACTCAGTTGGGCGACAAGTATTATTATTTTGAGGTGGAAGATTAATGTACGGAAAAATTGATATCTACCAAGGGTACATGGATAACGGAGAGCAGAAGATTTCTGATACCCCCCTTTACTCTAACCACAACATGATAGTGGATGGGGCTAAGGAGCATATTGTGGATATTATGACTAGAATCCCCGCTCCAACCTCGATTGTATCGGCGGTCTCCGGTGCGTATGAAGCCTCCAACTTTACGGTTAGGGCGATGACCTTAGCTCCAAACGAGTCGGGTTTTTTGCACAACCATGCACTAAAGGCAGCTTCAGGATTCATCTTTCCGTCCGCTACACCTGGTACTGCGACTTATAGCTCACTAGACCCCTCAGGGAATTTGTCTTGGGTTATGAAGCCGGATATTAATAATTTTTCATTAACGGCTGTTAACTCAGACCCGATAGTATACCCAACATCTAAATCTCAAAATAGTCGTTTACGTAATTCCACGTTCAGTTCGGTATCAGACTCTCTTGAGAATTCAACCTACCAATCATTTTATTTAAATAATGATGTAACAGGAGCTCACTTAAATGAACAACTTTATTTGTATGAGTTGCCGCATTGGGAGATGCATAACCCTTTAGTATATTACAATACAAACGTATCGTATAACCACAATGTTGCGGGCTACGGCGCTATTTCCAGGTACCCCGTAAATGAGGTTCAAGCTATTTTTAACTTGGAGACGCAACCTCCATCCCTAGCTGGGAATGTTCCTGATTTTTCTGGTACCTTTATTTTTAGCGGATACAGCAACGAGGATGATGGTGTTTTAGTAGCCCGCAGTTGGGGTGCGTCTTCGGAGGGAACGCCCACCTCAGGGCTATCTTACTTATACCAAACTTTCTCCCTTAAGGACCCCGAGAGCGCTGCACTCCCTAAGGAAGAGTCCGATGAGTCTCTAGACTTGGTAGCGGAGATAACGGCAAAGTTCTCTTGCTTCCAAGGCACTGGAAACAGCAACATTCAAATCACCTTACAAGATTTAACTGAAGGGGATTCGTACGTTTTCGACACTTCAGGAGCGTACGATAGACATAGCTGGGAAGTCTGCAAGAGTACGTCCTTAATTCCCGGAGTCCCGCTGATAACCCCAGCGACAGCAAATACTTCAGGTACTATATCTCATTTTGTTAACATTCCCAATGCGCGCAGAGGTCATGATTTCCGGTTGAGCTTTTTCTTTTTTTCTAACGGAGCTACCGACCTTCTGCAAACCTTCTTTTGGGATGCGGGGATTAAAACCATCGACTCCTGGGAGTTCGGTCATATTTATAAAAATGATACAGTCTCCAGGATTTGGAATAATAATTTTACAGCGCCGCAATTTTTTATGACAACTGAGGGCGCCGGATACTCTGGTGGTGAGACCTTTGCGGAACTTCCTTTAAGTAGCACCACATACATATCGCAGTTATTTAATATGAAACCGTTGAAGAAATATTCTTTCAATATTTGTACGAGAAAAAGTGATATGAACGCGCCTGGACCGGCAGACCAATTCTTGGATATAGGGGTTATTAAAAGGCGAAGCGGTCCTACAGAAGGAACTGATTATAACTTTTTAACTGATGTCAGAGCTGCGAGTCTTGTGGATTCAAGATTAATTAATTCGACTGCACATCCTTTTTTGTGGGATGGGGGTTTGTCGTCAGTTTCTGAGTGGGGGGAGATGAAAGTGAAGCCTGCTGATTTATGTTTGGTTGTTAGCGCTGACACAACTACTGTGCAATCTCAATACCCCTCCCTTGCCGGGACATTCACGGTGTCCGCTAGCACTAATGAATACACCGGGAGACGAGGCGCCGTCAACTCGCGTACCGGCGTTATATCTGGTAAAGTGTTAAAGAAGTATAAATCCCGGAATGTTATTATCACAGTACGTTCTCTAAAAGCAGCTCCTGGAGTAAATCGTGGTGGTTACTACTACTGGGACTTTAATAATCGCACGTGGGTAGAGGATTTGTATGAATACTGGGCGGAGCTAGGTCCAGCGTCTGAAGGAATTTGGTTTGATACCAGTACAGTTTATGCCAGCGACGAAGATGGGTATGCATATTTTAAAACCGACTCTATAGATTCTAGCTTCCTTATTAGTAACGGGTATACTGAAGGGGTAGTTTTAGAAATTTATAATAAAAATAACTCAGAGGGTTTCGCTCTTAGTGGGGTAAGAGACGATATACCCGCTTTTATGAAAGGCTTACGATATGATGGAATACCTATTGCTATAGAAGATGCCCGACTAGAGTATTTTAATTGGGACGCAGACGCTGTACCCACCTCCTGTTGGATGGAAACGTCGACACATGGAGGTCAGTACGCATTTAGTGGTATATCCACTGTCTCTCATACGGATGACTTCAATGGAGCAGCTGCGACATGGGGTTCTGGAGGAAATTATGCATTCCAACCTATTGCTAATATGTGTCAGGCGTCTGCATCCATTCACACCGACCAAGCAATTTACCAATGCATTATTGGAAATACTAGAAACGAGGGTACGATTGGAATAGGAGGGACATTCTTTTACGATGCAGCATTAGGCGCAGTCACTGGAGAGGTTAGTGAAGATGAGTACACATCAGAGTCTTACTCCCGAACTCCTTCGTTCGGCATAGAAGGACAGCCTGTTCTACAATTTTACGATACCATAAATACCGACACTTCAATACAAACCTTATTCGACGGCGTGTACCCAGGCGCACACATCAATACCCCGGCTCATCAGTCGGTTCTGTTTGACTACAAGAATGGTATAAGCTTAGGAACACTTTCGGGAGTGGAGCCTAGGGCTCAAATGCCTGCGTGTGATTTATCCTATACATTCACGTATGATGAATTATTACAAACTGCTCCTAGCTCAAACGGCATTGGGTTTACTTTCACCTTCCAACAAATGGAAGATGCTCTCGTCGGTAATCCTCTAGTTACGTGGTTTGCGGTTGCTGAGCTGGAGGACGGCGGAACTCTTTATTATAACCACACTACGCAATCGTGGGAAGAAGTACAACAGTATACTTTATCACCTGATGTAGTTGGAAGTTTTAATTATGTTGCGCGCAGAGGTTCGGTAAACGGACATAGGCCAAAAACAATACGGGGAGGTCCTTGCTATTTCAAGGACGCTCGATTTACACCTAAGACAAAAATCAAGTTTAGTATCCGACAAACCCTGTTTGGAAATTTTGGAATTATGTGGATTAAAGACTGGTCATTTTACAATACAATGCCCTACGTGTCTAAGGATTTGGGTGCAATGCCGTCTCCGGTAGATACCACAGTCCAACCTATCACACTTCCGGCAGGAGCACAGGGACATTATACTAATGATTTGCAATTTTACGAAGATTTAAGTTCTGTTACGATATCCAGAGCACTGGCTAACTGCACGTATGCGCCCGATGAGCCAGATTGGGGCATAGTTACAAATACTGTGGTAAGCGGAATTAATATTGATAGCACATTAAATCGGTTTGGCTGTGTAAATTCTGACGGGTACATCCATGCGGCTTTAACAGGTCCCGTCGACATTGGAGGACAGGATTGGTATTTAAGCGGGTTCGTCCCAACCCCAGTTGATTTAGGCGGAGGAGCTTCGGGGGTGAGATTTACTGTCGATGTTAGCGGTGATGACCTAATGTACTTAGAAGCCCAAGGAGGGATTGGTGGGATTGGATTACACACGTTCAATACGTTGGAGTCTTATAAAAAGTTATTGGATGGGGGTTATGCGTTATCTGCCATTTACGAAGCGGGTACAGGAGAGAAACTATATAACTTCGAGGATGTTGCCCGTAATCCTGTTTTTAAATTATTCGCTAAGAAGGTCTTTAGAACCCCCCTACCAATTAGATTACTAACAGGTTCCGGTAATTTCATCCGGATTCAGTGGGATATCCGCTTATTTTAATGGAACATTTGCTAAACTACTCGTCAGACCTAAAACCTTCAGGGCACTTAGAAGTTATTAAGATTTTTCCTGATGGGACAGAAGAGGTGCATTTTTCTGATTCAAATGTCATTTGTTCCGGGCTAGGACTTACTTTATTGCAAGCCTTTAGTAACTCTGGCACCGGAGATATTAGCCCTTATCAAATTACCTACTTCCAGCTAGGAGTTTCCGGGACCTCTGGTCTTCAAGTGTCTTCCAATGGAGCTTTGGGGAGTCCTATTGCTTCAGGAGATTACGGCGCCCCTTTAAGTTTTGAAATTGATAACCATGACCTACTTAATGAAGGGAGTACTACCGCACAATGTTTCGGGATTATCCCGTGGGCTTATATTAAAAAAGTAAGTGCGACGCGTGTACAATATCAAATTTTTGCCGACGAAAACACGTGTAATAGTCTAGATTTAACTGAGATAGGTTTGTTCAGTAAAAATCCTCTGCAGACAGCAGACGAAGGAAGCACTTTGTGTGCTTATCGGTATTTCCCGGCACTAAGTAAGACTAGTGCATTTTCCCTACTATTTCGATGGACGATTGAATTCTAATGGATAGAGTCTACACTTATTTTGATATAACAGGAGGCCCGCAGGACCTGCCCGGGTATTCGTTCCCTAGTGTGTACAAGTACACTGCGTCTGGGTTTTATAACTGGGAAGAAGATAATCTCCCGATTAATGATTTAGAGGAGCGTTCCGATGTCCTTAAACAGTACTTAGGCTTAGATACCACTTTAACAGGAGTTACCTTAACTGTTTCTGCTGGGTGTCATAAGGACGCTTCAGCGAATGGGGTCTTTACCACCGTTCAAGAAGCTTTAGAGATAGTTCCTCGTCGGTTGCGGTTCCCTCTTTTGATTGAAATTTGTGATTTTGGGGACTTAGGAGATTTAGAAATAGCTGATATCCACTGTGAGGACGGGGGAGCGCTGCAAATAGTCTCGCGCCAATTCACTAAAACCACGAGTGGGAGTGGACCCACATTTGGGGCATCTAGCTACGGACCTAGTGCCGCCCAGGCACTGTACACTCAGGTGTGTTCCTTGGATTTGTCCAGTACTATGGTGGCTATTTCTTCCACGAATCTGGCGATTAGTTGCTCAGCCATGGAACCTTGGAGTAGGCACGCCCGGGTGTATGCCAACATTTCGGATTCCCAACTTGAGCCACCGTCGCTTTCTTTTGCTCCTTACCCTAGACAAGATGGGATTAGCGCGTGGTATAATGGTATTTTAAGATGGACTCGTGCTTATGGTGAATATGATGAGGAAGCGGTATTAGAAGATGTGAATCCGATTAAATACTCTGCGCCAAGTGGAGACCTGATAACAGCAAGGCGCAACATTTCTTCAGATGACCCCGCTGCGGTGTTAGCATATGGAGCGTATTTCCGCAGTGTAAAGATTACTAATTGTTCTAGAATCAAGTTACAAAATATTTGTGTGGACTCAGCCTCCGGCGCTGACTGGACATACCCGGTAACTACTCAATACCTGTGCGACAGAGGTATGGATATCAGAGACTCGGAAGTCTTACTGGAAGATGTCGCCATTAGTAGATTTAACAAGACAGGGCTATATGCTCAAGATTCCGCTGTAAGTATAACGCGGGGGTTTGTAGTGTATAGAATTTATTCCCAAAATGGAACTGACCGAGGTGCCGGTGGAGAAGGAATTCACCTTATTGATTCCACGTTGGCGTTTGATACCCAGCAGGATGCCCATAAAGGCTGGGAGATGCAGTCCATATCTAAATGTGGGGTGGGTATTAAGGCTATTAATTCAAGCATTGTTGGAGGGGCTCAGTACACCACGACAACCTCATTCCCCTGTAATGCGGGCGGAGGAGCCGCGGGGGATACTATAACAACGAAAGTATCTGTGTCCAATTCCGAAAAAGGTATTGAGCTTCAGAATAGTTTCGTAAATTATGATGGGCGCATTCAGGTATTTTGTAATTTAGATGGCATTACAGCGGTGGACTCTACTCTTTCCCTTTCCCAATTTACGGTGGAGTACAATCAGAATCTAGGGATTAGCTTAAGTAAATCTGTGTTGAAGTATGGCAAGTTTGGAAATGAGTTGTTAGAAGGCGGCGCATCTGCAAGTACTTCCTGGTCTGGGGTATCCAAGCCTGAGTACACATGCGACATGAACGGGGTTAACCTCAAAGCTGCGAAAGGCTCTTCTGTGTTTCCTTACTCCGACGTATCGTGTCTTCAATACTTTGGTATGTGGGGAGGGTCCTGGAGTGGTACGGGACATTCCGGAGAAGAACTATGGGCTATGCATTCCCATGGACGCGTTGGTGATAAAACAGTCAGTGGAGGTAGTATGCCAGCGATTGAAGTTATTCAAAACTCTAATGCCGAGTTTTCACATTTAGGTTATGTTGGGAGGTCCTCAAACGGCGGCAATTTAGCCGGCGCATGCGCTCTAGCGTCTGACAACTCAAATATAGTTTTTCGGGGAAGTGATATATCGAAAACTGCGATTGGGTCATACGGCGCTGCTAACTCTTCAGACACTCTTTTATACCGTTCGTGGACTACCGCTGCAGTTGCGGCGAAGAATAATTCGAAAGTTTCCTTTACAGGTCCTACGAAAATTGGTCGTTACGGGATATGCGTGCTAGCTCAAGATAATTCCAAGATGCATTTCGGTCCCCCCTCCCGAAAGGGGGATAACGGAGTCCCTGATATGGAATATTTTCAGTTATCGAGCACAGCTAATCATACCCAATTGGATTTGCATTCCCAACGCGCTTGTCTAGTTGCTAACAGAAAATCAGTTATGGAACTTAACGATTTGGGTGGAAGTGCATTGCAGCCAAATAACACAACTGATATGAAAGCTTTGTCTGGAAGCGATATGTTCGGGTTGTATGCCAGTGCAACCTCAGGAAGTTTTGTAAGATTTTACCCCAATGGGTACACCAAACAAGCCGCGGATACTGTTCAATTTAATGCCGATGAACTTGCGTTAACTTCTCGCACATCTGACGCTATTTCTGATACTTCCGCGATGCCAGATGCTACAACTGGAGGAATGGTTGCTAGAGCAATTGGAGGGAGCGAAATTAATTTGAATATGGTTAATTTCGCATGTGGTTTGGATTCCGAGGATGTTTCCGGCGCTTTTTATAATTATATGGGGACTGGCTGTGAATATACTTCAGCTTCGGGAGGTGTGGCGGTGTCTCCAACTTCTAACCTCTGTAATAGGGTTAACACTGCTCTGTGCTGTTCAACTAACATCCCACCTCCCCCAACAACCACAACTACAGGGACCACAACTACAGGGACCACAACTACCTCAACCTCAACCACAACAACTTCTCAAACAGAAACAGAAGGTAGTCTGTCAACTTGGGCTACCGGGACCTTCACTACTGACCACATCAATCTATTTGTGGGTGGTATGTATCAAGGTTCCCAGTCAGGCGCGGGCGGGGATGGTAACTTTTCTATAGAGGATGGTTTCAACACGAAGTGCATGGGAAGTAAAATTCAAATATGGAATGTGGCTGATAATTCGAAGTTTCACGCGGCCAATTTGCTTATCAATCGTCTGGACCCTAAAACTGAGTGTGTAAACTCCAACTGGCATGGACCCACTGGGAGATGGCCGAACGGAGCTGCCTGTGATTATTATGGCAAATATGGATTGGCTGCGTCCACATTAGAAAACCAAGATGTGGGAGCCCCTTCCATTAATGGATTTTATAATCTTGGAATATTTAGATTAGTTGGAGGTCACCGTGGTCACCTAAAAATGTATGGCGAGTACGATTATGCAGGGGATACCCTATACGACCAGTACTATGGGGGTGGCTCCCCGATGGACCAGGTAGGTTCTCAAGGCTATCTTACAATGTTTGACCAAGCCTTCCAAACCCCCAATACAGAAGATGCAACCTTCCATGTTGGAATAGAAGGGGGCGCTTCCCCCTCTGCCGAGCCAGTCTTTGGTAGAGGTTTGGCGGGAGAACCGTGGAAACCTGGCAAGATATCCGGGCTGATTACCCATGCTATGATGACGGATGGGTATGGCATGTTATGGGACGCGGGGCAATTACATCCTTCATTCGCCCTACCTCCCCTCCACTTAGGGTGGCAGGGATATCTTAGAAACTTTTTAGACCAATCTGCTGCCTATTGTTTTTCTAACTCATTGCACGCTGCGAATAAGAAAATTAACCTACTTTCCATTTACCGCTCTACAACCTACGGTCTGTACGGTGGAGAGGGAAGAGACGCACCAGCTAGCGACTATCCTACATGGGGACCGGGGGTACGTTCGTTGAATCTCTTCTCCCTGGATAGGTTGGTGTAATGAGTAGGTCGTATGAGTACTGGGATGTAACTGGTGGCGGGGATGTTATAACCCCTCTTTCCAGCTTCTCATCGGTTTATCATTACGACCCAAGCACGTTTTATAATTACGCTCAGGACAATAAAGGTATTGATTCAATTGAGGACCGAGGAACTGTATTAGCTCAAGCTTTGGGCTTCCCCGGTTCGGCTCCGTATTCTGGAGTAACTCTAACGGTTACTAGCGGCATACAGAATCCTTCAGCTGGGATTTACTCAAGTGTTCAAGCCGCTGTAGACGATTTGCCGAGAGTTTTAACCTACCCAGTCCTTGTAGAGATTACAGCATTTGGGGATTTAGGAGGGTTGTTAGTTAATGGCATTAAATGTCATGGTGATGGCGCTCTCCAATTTAAAAATTTATTATCTATTTCTAGGATAGACGTAACAGGGCAAAACCCGTACGCGGTTGGTCCTAGCCCAGCGATTACACTAAATCAGAATCTCGGAGGTACTACCTTATGGGACCAGATTAACGATACAAGCTCCTTAAGGGTCGGGTTGCTACGTGATATAGCTGATTTTGAAGATAACCTTAATATTTATAGCAGGGGGTTTTCGCAGATTTCCCCGGATTCTCAGAGAGAGGATAACGTTATTAATTTTTGGGATATCTACGATGGCGATGCCGGCTTCTCCTCTTTTGACGGCACCGGGCTGCAGGTTCCATCGTATCTTTCTCCAAACCCTTGGGCGTCTAGCCAAAGTTGGGATTTTGTTGATGACGCCGCACTATCTGCCGATATTAGACCTGTGACGCAAATTGGGGCGGAAGATATTTTAACTGAATATCGCCCACCGGCTACGGCAGGAACTAGCGCAACATGCTTAGGGTCTTTTAATTATTTTAGTAGTATCCAGGTTAAAGGAAGTAATAAAGTTAAGTTTGATGGTATTTTTGTAGATGGAGTTGTGTATACTGCCGGGTCACCCCCAAGCGCCACAAATACCACAGAAAATGGGTTCGTTGTTAAGGACTCAGATATTCTTTTACAAGATGTGGGTATTACTAGATGCGTAAGCGCGGGTCTATGTGGGATAAACTCTAGAATCAATGTTTCTCGCTCTTTTGTCGTCTCCCGCGTGTATTCTCACACAGATGCTGGAGGTTTGGAAGGTCGCGGGGATGGGGTTTTTCTTCAAAATACTTCTCTAGTTTTTGAAGACACTTACAGTGCCGATGATTATACGGGCAGATTCCTACATCATTTTTCGCACTGCGCTAATGGTATTAATGCAAATAATTCAGTAATTGCGGGGGGTACCTTAAATCTACAGACAACCCCCATTACAAAGAATGCGGGGGACACGGATACTCTTACATCCCATTTACAGGCATCACAAACTGAAGTAGGGTTTTTACTCACAGATTCAGTCCTGGAATTTAACGGCAGGCTTGAGGCGTGGTGTAATTATGTCGGGGTTAAAGCTACGAATTCCCTTTTAGATTTGGAGCAATTTAGTGTTGATGATAACCAGGACGAAGGTTTTATATTAGAAAATACAACTTTTTATTATGGTAAGTCTTCAGAAGAAGTGACCGGAGGGTTTAGCGGTGGCTCCTATAATCACCCGCTGTTTTCGTGTGATTGGAATGGCGTTAATGTTAAAGCTAGCAATGATACGACCATAGATGTCTCCCCGCACGTTTCTGACTATACCCACGTAGGGATGTGGGGAGGGAATACACCACTTTCTGCGGGTGATACAACCGTCTCTAGCAATTATTTAATGCGTAACCACGGGTACGAGAGCTTGTATACCTCCACAACTAGCCCAGCTATTCTACTGGATAATAACTCAAATGCTAAATTTATCGGCTTGGGGTACATCCGGGACGGTGTTGATTACGTAGCGGAGGGCGGGTGCATACTAGCTAAAAACAATTCTCAGGCAACTTTAATTGGGTTTGGGGATATGCGATGGACAACTATTTCAACTTATGGGGATTTTTCAACATCCGCTCAACTTATAAATAATTGGGTTAGCACTCCGCTTTTGGCTCAGGACAATTCTGATATCACACTGTTAGGTCCTACTAAAATTTCTAGACATGGAATCGGAGCTTTGTGCCGAGATAACTCTAGACTCACAATAGGTCCTAAGTATGAAACCGGCAGCGATGCAACTCTAACTGCCACAAGATATGGATTGAATGACCCTAATAACCACTCTAAAGTATCTGTTCAAGCCTTACGAGCTTGTTTAGTAGCCGCTGATGAATCTTCCATTGATATTCAAAACTTGGGAGGACCAGCTAAGACGGGCACGACTTCCCATGCCTTTTCTGAGTGTAATCAACAATGGCGAGATTCGTTTAATGTGGCTGACGTGTCTGCTGGATACATGGTGCTTATGCCTAATGGATTTACAAAAAACGTTCTTGTTGACGCCGTAGCTGAAATTTCATGCAGCGGTCTTGATATTTTAACAAGAGGCGCAGATTCCCTACCCTTGCTGGGGAACACGACCGCCTTGGATGTAGAGGCTCAAGTTTCAGGAAGTACGGGAGGAATGTGTGTAAGAGCAATTTCAAATAGTGAGGTTACCGTTAATAATGTAGATTTTAAATTCGGAATGGAACCTTCTTCTGTTTCGGGGGTAGCTTATAATTGGTTTGGGAGTGGTACCGAGATGACGACGGATGAGTTTTGGACTCCTGAATCCGCCACAACTGACCCTTGCTGGATTGTAGACTTATGTTGTGATTGCAATACGACCACTACGACCACCACTACCCCCACAACCCCCACAACCTCGACTACATCAACTACATCAACTACATCAACTACAACAACTCCTACGACCACCACTACCCCCGCAACCTCCCCAACCTCCACAACCCCCACAACTTCTACTCCTTCTACTACTTCTACTCCTTCTACTACTTCTACTCCCACAACTTCTACTCCTTCTACTACTTCTACTCCCACAACTTCTACTCCTTCTACTACTTCTACTCCTTCTACTACTTCTACTCCCACAACTTCTACTCCTTCTACTACTTCTACTCCCACAACTTCTACTCCTTCTACTACTACTACTTCTACCTCCATTTCCACCCCGCCAACCGTGACAATAGAGCCACCAGACCCTGCAGACTACGCTGCTAATTCTAGAAACCCTAGCTTTGGGAGCCCGCCTATCAACGGGGATGGAGTGCCTTTTAATTTAGACGACTACATGAATTTCAGTACTATGGGTTCTAAAATTCATATATGGAATGTGTGTGAAACATCCCGTATTACAGCCGCAGAGGTCCTTGTAAATAAAATACATCCAAATACTGCTTGCTATAACAACTCTTGGCACGGTCCAACGGGTAGATGGATTAACGGGGTAACCTGTGATTACTATGGAAAATATGGATTATACTCTATGGAGGGTGAAAAATTATATTCAAATCCTACGTGGGCTAATACTGGTATTTTTAGATTGATGGTAGGGGGGAGAGGTCATCTTAAAACTTTGTACCAAGGACAATACAGTAAATGGCAGGACCTTCTTGTGGAGTCCATTCATTCCACTGATGTGGGTGGAGGGTTCTTCATCGACCAGATAAATGCGCAAGGATACCAGTCTATTACCGACATAGCTATGGCGAAATGGGATGATGCTCATAATGACTTAGACCCAACCTTCCAAAAGTTTGTTAAGGAGGATTGTTTGATTGTGTCAACAACCACGTCGACCATAACCCCGACCCTATCCCCGACCTCAACGTCTACGTCAACCTCGACCTCAACGTCTACGTCAACCCCGACTACCTCCACAACCACCTCTGACACCACACCCTCCACCACTCCTGTACTGCCTACCACAACCACTACAACCTCTTCTACAACCACTACAACCTCGTCTACTACAACCACTACAACCTCTTCTACAACCACTACAACCTCGTCTACTACAACCTCAACCACAACTTCTACAACCACTACAACCTCTTCTACAACCAATACAACCTCGTCTACTACA
>Ga0080013_1000764_pt1 | contig 44512 bp, 51 predicted proteins | sample ETNvirenome_6_85_FD_69236 | JGI IMG/M metagenome (GOLD analysis project Ga0080013, IMG submission 69236) | Marine viral communities from the Pacific Ocean - ETNP_6_85 (SPADES assembly) (version 2) | ecosystem: Environmental > Aquatic > Marine > Oceanic | place: Pacific Ocean | collected 2013-06-19 | reverse complement strand
AGACCAACCCCAAGGGCCAGGACGAAGAGAATGGCGAAATGGCGCAGTTCCTCTATGGCATCAACAAGCCCGCGCCGGTCCATCCCTCCGACAACGATGGCGAGCACCTAACGGTATTGATGGAGTTCCTTGCCTCTGCTGAATACAATGCGTTAGGCCGTCCCAACGAAGAGGGTTACATGGCCCACTTCGCCCTACATCAACGGCAGGTACAGCAGAAGCAGATGCAAGCGCAGATGAACCAGCAGATGGCGATGGGGCAAGAGGCGGGCGGACAACCGGGACAGCAGGGACCACAAGGCCAACAGGGCGGCGGTCCCGCCCCAGGGGGACAGGATCGCATGATGGCGCAGATGATGAATCAGTCCGGTGGCAACATTCCGGGGTTAGGGGCCGACAAGCAACCGCAATCGTCCATACCCAATCCGCCCACCTTCCCCACCAACAACGGGGCTAGTTGATCGATCCCAAACGCAAGCGTGAGTGGCGCGATTTCACTACTCACAATGTGTGGAAAGATATGTTGACGGAGTTAGGCCAGATCGAGGCAAAGGAAATAGGGCAACTGATCGACATCACACGCACGGGCACGATAGAGGAAATCAAACATCAAGCCGGAATCATCGACGGCATACAACGCACGATCAAGTTTTTGATCCATAAAGCCGAACAGGCGAGAGACCTGTAGGAGAATCACAATGCCAAATAGAGCCGCAGACATCATGCGATTGATGCAAGGGACCATGGGTGCCGGTGGTGCGCCTCAAAATCCGATGGGTAGACTTAGATCGGCTATGCAGAATACGATGGGACCAGCACCTTTCAATCCGATGGGACCAGCACCTTTCAATCCACAAATGGACCCACGGGGAATTGAACAAAGTATGCAGAATACGATGGGTGCTGGTGGGGGTCAATTTGATACGAATGCTGAGTTAATTGAAAAATTGATGGCAGCTATGCGGGCAGCTAGTTCTGCACAGATGAATCCGGGCAACGTGCAAGATATGATGCAGAACACAATGGGTCGTAATCGCTTGGGAAGTAAACCACCTCCGAATTTAGGATCGTTGGTTTCGGGATATAGCAGAGGTCGATAGTGATCGAACCCGGCTTAGACCCTAAAGTCCAAGATACGGTGGCCCGCAACATGATCAACCACGGGCAATACTTCTTGGTTTCCTTCCATAGGGGGGACGAGCCGGTAGTGGTATATAGAGGCATGGATGAGAAACGATACACCATCGTGCAACACGAACTCAAGTCTGCACGGCAACCTGTAACCTAGGAGGTGCAACGTGCCAGCGGGAAATAAAATGTATGGCTCGAAGACGCCGCGTAAGGCGTCCTCGTCCAACAAAGGCGGCACCAAGGGGACGAAGAAGAAGAACTCTTCTGCGCCCCCGCGCAAGATGTACTAGTTTCAGACACAAGACCTTCGTTGGTCTTTTGTGATCGGTTTGATCTCCGATGAAACGTTGACCTCGTATCGTACGCCAATACGATGCGGGTAGCAGTACCGTAGAGTAATACAGCAGTAATTTCTCGTCCGGTGTAGAGGACCGGATCGGGGGGCGTGCCTCTACCACACCCCCTCGGTCTTCCTACACCGGACGTTTTTCGTTCTGAAGGACATGTAATGTCTGAAGTACAGCCGGATGCAAGCTACGCAGGGGACTCATCCGCCTCTGGATCGGACGGATACGAGGACTCGTCCGCCTCTGAATCGGTATCGTCAGGTGACACGTCAGATCACTCCAGTGAACAGGGACCGATTCCGTATGATCGCTTCAAAGAGGTAAACTCTCAGAAAAACGAAGCGCAACAGAATTTGGGTAAGATGCAAGAGGCTTTCCGAACGCGGGAAGCGCAGTGGCAGCAATATGCCCAACAGATGCAAAATCAACAACAAAATCAACAACAGACCCAACAGCCGGACCCCAACGCGGGTCAACCGGACTCGGAGGAGCTCTACATCAAACAGATGTTGGGTGATGATGAGACCGGTGGCAAGGTGTACGAAATGCTGGACCGCCACTTCAATCACAAGATCGGTAAGCAGGGCGTTGCCAGTAAAGACGAGATCATGTCAGAGGTAAAGGATTACGTGAATAAGCAGACGGGCTCTATACAGTCCACGTTTCACGTAAGCAATCAAGTCCAAGACATGGTCGGTAAGGGCATGATCGGCGCGGACGATGCGGAACGGATTACGGGCAAGGTAGCAACTGCCCTACAGTCCCAACCGCAGTGGGCAGAGAATCCAGCAAATATGGATCTACTCATGTCCAAGATCGTCATGGACGAGATCAAGTCCGGGGCGGTAAAGCCGTATACGGGCCGGAAGTCCGTGGGTAGTAATACCCCCGTGGCACCGGGCCAAAACGGCAACTCCAACCAAGCACGGGAAGTAGAGCAGGGCCAGTTAAAGAATGCGGCAAGTCGCTTTCGGACCCTTCGCGGATTGGTCGAGAAAAACGACATGAAAACACTCGAACGATTAGGGCGTAACACGGCGGGTGAACAGACCGGCCAAGACCTCAACGCGATGATCAAGGAGCAAGGCTAATGTCACAAGAAACTACACCGGCCCCGTCATCGGTGAAGGCGCAAGCCAACGCCGCCAGTGAAGCGAAGGAGAAATCCAAAGCTACCAACGACAGTGCGGATATCGAACGCGCCTTGGATTGGGCAACCGCTCAATCGGAGGACGGTCATACCTGTCCTATCTGCGGGCATCGTCACATCCTCGAAGGCAAGCCACAAAAGCATAAGTTGCGCGACCACATGAGCAGGGTTCACCTGTTTAGGGTGATTGCGGGGTTTGAGCGTGGTAGCCTGGATGAGACGCCGCAAAAGCTGGAGAAGGTGGATAACATCATTGAGGCAACCGGCACACTGGAAGTTGTTGATGATGGTGATTCATTCGACATGCTCTACGTCCCGAAATCGATCAAAGACCGTGCGACCCGCGATGGTGGGGGCGTCCGATGGGTGGCCCCGCGCAACGTGGATCGCAACAAAGACCAAGGGTGGGAACTCGTTCAACGGGAAGATGGTGACTCCACTCCGCACCAACAACAGAGCAGTGAGGATGGTAGCGTCCGCACCAATGAAATGGTGCTGATGAAAGCACCCGCACAGTTGAGGGAACGGATGGATGCCATGCAAGCCCGCAAGAGTGAGAACAACCTCGCGTCTCGCAAAGAGGACTTTGATCGCAAGTTGGACAGTCATGCCCGATCCGTCTACGACACGGCAGTACGCCACGGCGCAGACGCGTCACAAGCACGTAACCTTGCAAGAGCCGCCGAACGCGGTCTGGCAACGGGGTCTATCAATATTCGTGAGGGTAATAGATCGTAATGGCAAATCCAGATAGGGCATACGGGTTCAAGCCTTGGGGACCGCTTCTTGCAGTGAAGCACCTCCAGAAGGACGCCGCCGCCGCCGCTTTTGGTATTAACGATGTGGTCTTGCAGACCACAGACGGTGGCGTAGATGTGGCCGGTGCAGCGGGGACCATCAGCAATACAGTGGGTGTGTCTCTAGAGTATTCTGCTACGGGTACCGCAGGTAGGGTCATGTTGGCTATTGATCCCGGTCAGATGATGCACGCACAGGACGATGGGGATAGTGATACTGTTGAACTGGCACACCTCGGTGAAACGGGTGATTCGACGTTTACCACGTTGAACACCACCACTAAAATATCCACCCAGGAGATCGATACGAGTACGCTGGATGCTTCCGGCGTCAACCAGTTCTTGCTTCTGGACATTTTGTTATCTGACAATACTGACGGCACGAAGAATGCCCTTGGCGATAACGGTGATTACATCGTCCAGTGGGCTGCACATCGTCGCGGTTCCAGTACTGTAGGCGTATAGGGAGTAACTAACGATGCCAGCTATTAGCGTAACCGGTAATTTTAGTAATCTTACCACTCTGCGCGGCTTAGATATGGTTATTCACCATGCCTATGACCAGCGCGAAAAAATAGGACGCGGACTCTATAACGTCCGCGAATCGACGCAATACCAGGAAAACACCCAGACCGTTGGTGGGGTCGGACTCTTGCAGACCAAGCTAGAGGGCGAGTCGATCAACTACTCTTCGATGACGGAAGGGCACAAGGGTACGTTCACGCATGTGGATTACGCCCTTGGTATGCGGGCCACCCGTGAAATGATGCGGGACGAGCTCTACGGGGTGATGGAGGACATGGCGGTTGAACTCGCCTACTCCGCCAACGCCACGGAAGAGACCATCCTCGCCAATACGTTTAACAACGGGTTCTCGTCTTCATACACCGGCCCGGATGGCATTGAGTTGTTTTCCTCGGTCCATGTGCGGGAAGACGGCGGCACGTTTAAAAACGAACCGTCATCGCAAGCAGACCTTTCCAAGACCTCGCTCGAAACGGGTCTAACGGATTTCCGCAAGAACTTCACGGACGGCGCGGGCAAGAAGTTGGCTATTCGGCCTAAGTATCTTCTGGTCTCGCCGGACAACCAGTTCACGGCGGCCCGTCTGCTTGACTCCACAGGCAACCCCACGGTCAACTACGCAGGTTCTGGTGATTCGGAATCGGCGGTCAACCCGATCAATGGGTTGGGCTTGCAGTTGGTTGTGTGGGATTACCTCACCGATACCAACGCGTGGTTCCTACTCGCTGAGAAGGAAAACCACAAGTTGCTTTGCTACACCCGCGAAGAGTTTTCTACGGACTATATCTATGACTTTGATACTAAAGACTACAAGATATCTGGTCAGTTTGCTCAGTCTTCCGGTTGGGGTGATGTGCGCGGTATCTACGGGGTATCGGGCAGTAGCTAGTCTATCGATGGTGCGGTGCCTTTCGGGGTGCCGCACCACCGCCACGTACGACCAGTAACCGAATAAAGAGGACATCAGCATGGCGGCACCAACACCAGTTACAAAAAGCGAACAATCCGGTCATAATGGCTATACCATCTGGTTGGGCGAATGGGCCGGTACCGGTGATTTTGACGATGGATCGGAATCGAGCGTAGTCAATCTAAGTGCTCTTACGAATTATACGAGTGCTTTGAAAATTGTTAAAGGGTATATCATTGCTTCTGAAGGTATCAGTGCAAAGCTAGAACTGGAAGCAAATACAGCCGATGTGCCGATTGCTATGCATCCATTAGCGGCAACGGGACGAATTGATTTTGACTATACCGATACTCCAGGCGGCGGAATCTTGCAGTCTACGGGAGCAAGTATAACCGCCGATCTGATTCTTACGACTACGTCAGCAGCATCCGGCGATAGTATATTTGTCTACGCGGAATGGAAGGCGTATTGATCCATGGCTAAGACACTTGGTGACGTGGTTAATGCGGCACTCAAGGATATTAAAGAGCCAGAGATCACCGCATTCACATCGACCAATATCCTTGAAGCAGCACTGATCGAAGAGGCGAATAACGCCAAACGAGACATCCTCAGTCGCAAGCGATTCAATTGGGGCCTGTCTCGAACTACGCTTACTACCACTGACGATATCACCACCGGCACGGTTGCGGCCACCAACGGATCTACGACGGTTACGTCGAAGGATGACAGTGGTAGCAACGACACTAATTTTGGCAGTGTCGCGGTGGGTATGTACATCCGCGTTGGCACGGATAAGGTCTCCTACAAAGTCACCGCCGCAGACACCAGTGTCAGTGGCGTACACACCCTCACCATCGAGACCGCCTACGTAGGCACCACGACCACCTCCTCGTCTTATGTGATACTGAAGGACGAGTATGGGTTGTCCACTACCGATCTGGACTCCGTGCAGTTTGCGACTTTCTCTGACGGCCAGACGTGGTTTGGTAGCAACAAATCCACCGGTCCCAAGAACGAAGTCGGCATCGTGGACATGCCGGAACTGTTATCGGCATCGGGTGGTGACCTCCACCGCAATACGTCCGGCAAGCCGATGGTCATGGCGCGGATCATTGCGGACAGTAGCGACAACATCACCTACAAGCTGTGGCCCTATCCCAAAGACCAGTATGTGATCGACCTCTGGTACTCCACCAAGTACACGGAGAATACCACGTTCGCCACTAACCTGTTTGGTGGGGATGCGCCCGATATCGCGTATGACGCCGTGGAATACCGCGTGTGCGCGAGAGCCGCTAAGTGGGACCGCAACTACGTCGAACAGCAGTACTGGATGCAACAATACCAACTCGGCATCATCAACCTCATACGTGGGCCTACGACCCTCACACCGAACTCCATGAGTGTGGCAACGTATCGCCGCGCCTACGGTATCAACGTGCGGGGTGAGTCGCAGATCTACTTCGACACTAAAGGTGCGGGTCGATAATGGCAGGGTGGCGCGAAGAAGGGTATCAACGGTTTGGTGAAGGCATAGACCGCACCTACGCCGTAGACAACCCCGATTTCCCCGATGGGGCCATGTGGGACGCAACGAACATCGTCTATGATGGTCCGGCGGATAACCCGGAAGCGATGGGTGGGTACCAGCAGTTGGGTGCTACCATTGGCGGGACGCCCATCATCACCGGCCTGTTCGACTATGCGGAGGGGACGCAGTTAGTTGCTGCGGGTGATGACGGCAAGATCTACAAGCGCACCACCGGTGATTTCGCCCAGGTGACGGACGGCACCGGTCTCGATACCACCGATACGACCCGTGTGGCGGGCACGATGTTTTACGGCGATACGACCAGTGCCGACATCCTCGTCATCGCCAACGGTGTGGATGCGGTCAAGAAGTACAACGGCACCGCACTCAGTGCCTTGGGTGGCAGTCCACCGTCCGCCAGCCAGTTCCCTACCGCGTTCATGGGCAAGCTGTTTTTGGCGAAGGGTGACACGATATACTACTCGGTCACCAGCGACTGCGAAGATTGGACCGGCACGGGCAGTGGAAGCATACAGATCTATCGCGGGTATGGTGGTGACATCACCGGCCTGTACGCGTTCGCGGGCAACCTGTTCATTTTCAAGCGCACCAAGATCTTTCGCATGGCGATGGCGGCAACGATCAACGAGGTCTCCATCGAAATCGTCAGTCCCAACATTGGGACGGTCTCCCACCATTCGATCCAAGAGGCGGGACCGGAGGGTGGGGGATACATCATGTTTATGAGTGATTCGGGCATCGAGTCGCTCATACCTACAGACCGCGCCGGATCGTTCGTCACCCGCGATGCCAGCCAGCCGATCAGTGAACTGGTGCGTAAGCGCAATATGGCGGTGGCCGACAATACGTTCGCCGTGTATAACAACGAACGCAAAGAGTATTACAGCTGGTCACCGTCCACCGGCAAGACCGTCCCGGCATGGTGCTATATCGCCAACACCGCACGGCGGCGGAAACCGATACGGTGGACTCGCGCAGATCTAAAGGACATGACGGCGGGCACGATGTACAAACTGTCCGGCGAGTATGTGCAGATCGTGGCAAATAACGCGGGACAAGTATTCCAACTACATGTTGGGGACAACCGCTCCAACGCCGGATACCGCAAGTATATCTACACCCGCGCCTACACGCAGGGACGCCCCAATTGGGTCAAGCAGTATGGGTGGGTGTATGTGAGTGCATTAGCCAAGGGTGCCTACGATATCACCGTCCGGCCCGTCTTAGGCCGCGTGGGGATGAACTCAGTGACGTTGGGCACCAGCGACTCCATCAATAACCCCGGTCAAGAGGGTTGGGGTACCGGCAAATACGGTCAAGCCTTCTGGGGCGGTGCCGCCACTACCGGTGTGCGGATACGACCACAGGCGGCGGCGAGAGGTAACTACGTACGGATGCAGATAATCACAAACGGTGCCAATGAGTGGTTTCGGCTCAACGGCATCCAGATCGCCTCGGCACTCGGATCAGACGGACCACGGGAGAAATAAGTCATGGCAGGATGGGTCTTACCAGCGGCATCACTATTAGGTGCCATCTATGCGGGGAGTCGCGGCGATGGCGGCGGTTCCGAATTCAGTCCACAACAAGAACGACTCTTCGATACGCAAGCGGATATAGCGGAAATGATGAAGGGGCTATACGAGTCGCGCATTGCCAACGAGGAGCAGTACTTGGGGGATGCGATGAGTCGCGTCTTTCAGTACGCGGATCGAATGCAGAACAGATCACCGGACCTCCTCAATGCACCAGGCATCTTTGAGTTCATGCCCAAGGGGCGTCAACGCGAAGGACAGGCACCGGAGTGGCAACCGTTTACACCGGAGGCTGGAAAACCCGCGGAAGTGCCACTGCCGGAAAACCCAATTTTGCAAGACAAAGGGTTGCGCGACTTGGAAGATCTGAATCCTGTAACGGACGTTGTGCCACGGGTAGACATGAACGCATTGGCCGAATTGGTGCGGCGGATTTCTGCACAGGTAGGCAGTGGAACGGGGGATCTCGAAGAGGCTCTTGGGCTGGACGGCGAGACGGATACGGATTGGTTGGGTTGGATGAATGACATGCCAGAGACGTTACGCTCTATTGAGCGCACTATGGAAGACACCTTGGGCACGGGTGACAAGCCAGAGTTGAGTAACCCATACCGCCAGCAATACGATCCCAAAGATCTGGAGGAATTGATGACGAGGGTGATGTCTACTGCTGACTTCACCCCTAGGGGTGAATACAGTGGGCCATTTGAAGATTACTTCGACCCAAGCACCTTAGAACACTTAGGCCCAACTGTTCCAGGCAGGTTACCTACACCAGACCTACCCGCCGATATCAATGTAGCAGATCCGAATCTATGGGCTAATTATGGCGGCGTCTCAGACTTTACCGGCATGATGCCCGGAGTGCAAGAGGAACCAGCGTGGCGAACTAGAAGAAGAGAAGAGCGGAACAGAGAAGAACTAGAAGGCGGTGAGTATTGGCCCGTGATACATGAGGGTCCACGTACCATCCGTACCGTCACTGGTAAGGATGTGCAAACCTTAATTGATAGAAATCTAAACTTTGAGTTATTGAATGAAGATGGGTCGAGCCTCACAACTGCTCAGATTGAGGAGTTAATGGCGGGCACATCGACTCAACCGGTCTATATCAAAAACGTGCATACCGGCACCGCTGAAGAGGCGGGCCTGTTTGGTGAGGAAGATTATAGTGGGATCAACTTCTTAACGGATGCAGAAATTGCGGGGGTATTGGGTGTGATACCCGGAGCGGCTACAAAGCACGGAGAGGGGCTGGCGGCGAGGATAGAAGAAAGAGAAAGGGCCGAAGAAGAGAAAGTGGCGAGCGCAGAGGCGCAAACTACTAAGACCTCTGCAAGGCCCAGAAGAACAAGGAGGTATTAATATGGCACCGAATCCCTACGAGACCACACAGAATAATTTTTCGGGCACTTCCACCAACCCAGGTGGACAAAATATCTACGAAAGCACCCAAGGTAACTTCAGCGGCACCGGTGGTGGTGGTGGTGGACAAAATATCTACGAAAGCACCCAAGGCAACTTTAGTGGCACCGGTGGTGGGTATACGGGTCCATCGATGGCAGACATCCAAGATATGATGAATACCACCATGGGCAATTATAAGCCGCCAGTGTATTCGGGGCCGTCCTTGGAAGACTTTGGTTCGATGATGGACAATAAGTTGGCCGGGTATATGACGCCCGATCAAGTACAAGCGATGATGAGTGGCACTATGGGAGGAGGAGGTGGGTATGAAGGCCCATCGTTAAGCGATATCCAGAGTATGATGGAGTCTACGTTGGGCGGGTATGCAACGACTGCGGACGTGGAATCATTGATGTCTGGGACGATGGGAAGTAATCCTCCGCCTGTCGTTAGCGGACCATCCATGGCAGACATCCAAGATATGATGAATACCACCATGGGCAACTTCAGTGCAAATCTTGACACTGGCCCATCGATGGCAGACATCCAAAATATGATGAATACGACCTTGGGAAACTTCAGTTCAAATCTTGACACTGGCCCATCGATGGCAGACATCGAAAGTTTGATGGAGTCCACCATGGGTAACTACATGACGCCCGAACAAGTACAGGCGATGATGGAGTCCACCATGGGAGCAAGTGAACCCGGAAGTGTGTCCTCTACGGTGAACGTCGATTTGGGTGGCGATACACCCGGCCTCAGTCCCACCGAACTGGAAAACCTCATGCAATCGACTATGGGTATTTCCATGGCAGATTTCGTTAGCGGGGGTAACGATCCGGCGGACATGGATGCTGATGGTGACGGCAAGGTAACGCAAGCGGAGCTCGATGCCTACGCGGGCAACGTCTACAGCTACGATGCGCCGGATAACCAGTTTGGCGATTCCGTCACGGACCTCAATCAGTCGGTGATCGATATGCTCAACGACCCCTTTGGCGAGAATGGCATACCGGCAATAGCCAACTTCATGGACGATCTGTCGATCCGCCAAGATCAAGCCGATGCGGACCTTGAGCAAAATCTGGTCAATAGGGGCATCACCGATTCGAGCATTGCCGATAACATGCGGATGCAGCACGAACGCAACCAGACGAACGAACGCGCCATGTTGCAGACCAACCTCATGCAGAATGTGATCCCGCTCTACTCGCAGACGGGCATGGGGTATGAACAGTTGACGGACGCGGATCGTCAGCAGTCGTTAGGCGATTTCTTCCAGTTTCTGGACCGCCAAGTCGCGGAGAACCGATGGACCGATCAGCAAGCGGCACAGGGACTCTCACTGATGCTCAACGCGTTGGGCATGGGCACGATCAACCCATCGATGCCCGCCTTCAATATCCCCGCTGGTCAACCCGGCGCGGGTCAGTCCATCGGCAACCTGTTGGGCAACCTGGGCACGGCGTGGCTAGGCGCGGGCGGTGGTCAATCATGGTTAGGAGGTTAAGGTGGCACTAGGAGGATTTTTAGCGGGTCTCTCGCAAGCTAGCAACAGGTTACCGGAGGCTATACAGAACCGACAAATGCTTGGGGTGCGCGAAGAAGAGGCTGAAGCGCGAAAGTTAGCGGCTCAACGGCAAAATCAGAAGGCGATTGTTGATCGGTTAGTTTGGATGTCGGAAACGGGGCAAGTTGGACCAATCAAAGAAGCGGTAGCAACTATGCCAGAAGGCGCATTTCCGGGGCTGGCAGGTACGTTGATTGGCGTAGCGGAACGCAACAGATTTGAATTAAACCAAGCCGATGATGAAAAAAAATTGGAACGCGAGTATAGAAACGCCCAGTTAAACCAACTGAAAAATCCTGAATGGAAGCCTGTTCCAAATTCTCAGTATTATCAACGCACAGATCCAAAGACCGGCGAACAGGAAACGGTGGTCGGTCCAAGTAAAATAAAGAAACCAGTACGGACGCTTGAGGTTATTGCTTCTACTGGGCAAATACTAAATGCGGACGGATCTGTTACAGAAATAGCGGACCCGCGTGCTCGTCAAGCCATTATAGACAGTGCTAAAACGGAAAATCCGGTAGCAACAATTGGGGAGGGGCAAGTGTGGTTTAAAAACGGCACTTCCCGCCCATGGACTAATTCTGAAAAGGACATCTTTTTCAATTTTGCGAAGCGGCAAGAAGAGGATTCGTTTGCAGACTTTAAAGCAAGAGAAGAATTCAAAAACACGATTCGTTTAAACCAGTATGAAAGGCAATCAGAAATAAGGTTATCGGAAGACGAAAAAAGGAACGAGTGGGAAAGATTAACCGATCAAAGCGATACGGTAGAGTCCATTTTCAACACGACTCTGATCGGATTGCAAAAAGGATTTGAGACACCCGAACGGGCTATAGATAGTGCAAGGCAGAAACTTGAACTGGCGCAAGTAGAACCCCAGAAGGCAAGCCTACTATTGCAAGAGTGGGAACCCATATATAATGCCTATGCTTTTCAGTTTAATTTGACCTCTGCTCAAGCGAGTTTGGTCATGGAAAATAGGGGTATACAAGTATCGGCAGACAAGGTATACGAATTATTAAAAGACGATGACGTGAGGAGACACATCGGTGCGTTTAGGGGGCGTTTTGAAGACTTTAAGCGACCATTCAAAGGTGGGAAGGACACCCCACAGAATGTGGTCAACTTTCGCTTTGAACTGAACAACATGGTCGATGCGGTAAGACGCGCAAGGACAGGTGCCGCGATAAGTGAAACAGAAACGCAGTTCTATGATGACTTATTGGGTACTACAAGCTTTGAAGCAGATTATTTGCAGAGTCTCATGGAGTCGCTGGTCACGTCAATTGATCAGCAGTCGGAAGAACTTTATTTAGGCTTGTGGCAACAAAAATATCAGTATCCAGCAACACAAGAGGACAAGGCAAAAATAAGGGAGAAGTTGCTTTACAAAACCGACATCGGTGGGCCAAGCACAAAAACACCTCTTGTGCGAGTAAGTGTAAAAGACGTGAAGGCTAATCAAGAAAAGGGCAATGATAATGGCAGTTGATTATGCGGCTCTTGGTATGCGGGCCATGGTGGAGGATAAAGAGGCGCAGGGTGATCTGCACATCGCGGTAGAAGATGGCGAAATCACGCTAGAGCAGATAGGCCGCACCGTATATAAGAACGACCCTAATCATCCAAGCATCGCTGAATTCGATCCCGATACGGTCCAACAGGGTGGGTGGGAACAAGACTTCGCCAATCTGCCCACTATACCTGGCCCGGATGTGGTAGGGGCCGCGCAAGGTGTATCTGATTTTCTTGGAATATCGGATCTGGGTCGCGGCCTTGCGTCTGGTGCTACAGCCGGTGGTACGGAAGCAATAGCGCAAGGGTTTGCGCGAATGAATCGAAGGTTGGGTGCACCCGCCTATCGAAAACCGGACGGGGTGATGTTTGATGTCGGAGAGTTTGCCGGTTCAATGATGCCCTACATGCGCGGTTATAAACTCATGCAACAGTCTAAGTGGTTGCAGACGTACCTCAGTAAGTTCCCCCGCGCTAAAGAATATTTACAGGATGCGTTATTAGGTGCGGGTATAGAAACAACCCGCGATATACTGGACCCAGAACGCGAATTAGATGCGTCACAGACTCTCGGACATGCGGCGGGCGGAGCTCTGGGCACCGGCATCACTCGCGGTCTTGGTGCCGCCAAAACCCTTACGGGCGGCATGATTTCGCGTCCCCCAAAGGGGCCAGGATCACTGACGGAACAATATCCTTTGATCGGCCCGCAAGCAGAGAAGTTGGCGAGTTGGGTTGGACTGACAAAGCAAGCGATAGACGGTGAGTTTGTGAAGGTGCTGGACAAATACGGTTACCCGCACGTCCCTGCTGTAGTCCGTCCGCTTGATGTGGGTGTGCGGTATGCTACCAAGAAAGTGGTTCGAGCAAGTAGTGCGTTGCCAAATTTAGCGAAGGTCAATCAAGAAATCTTACAGGCCATGGAACGGCACAAGGCCAATGTGGTTCAAATGCTCAGACCGCCCAAACCTACCAAAGTGCAAGGTATTGTGGGTGAGGGGTCGGAACTGTTTCAAATCCGCAATAACACAGACACCGGCAACATTGTGCGTATCGCGTATCGAGAGCAAGTCGATGGGATACACAACCAAGCAGACGAACTCTACGGCGAAGCAAACAGGATATTGGGCAAGTCGGATGTCGATACAAAGAATCTGATTAATCGACTTAAAAAGCTAATTGAAGAAGAAGCGTATGATGATCCCGCGATGGGCGTCAACTCCAAGGTCAACAAGGTTAAAAATATCATAAAAGATCTTGAGAGTTTGTCTGTCGAAAAGCCTGGAGGTATACCGGAGGGTCCGATATCGGCAGGTAATCTTGCTGAATTTAATGCGATGGTAGCAGGTGCTAAAGAGGCGATGGAGGCTACTGGCAAAGAAGTAGAATACAAACCTGCCAAATTCGATTGGGTGCATAATCGGTATAAGTCACTACGCAAAGATATATCGGGGCCAACTGATGACGGTGACCGCCTACAGTTTATGGCGCGAGACATTATCCGCCGGGAACTGTCTGATGCTGCGGCCAAGCATTCAGATTCCGCCGCCTCTTTGATGCAACAGGCCAACACCAAGTGGGCCATGTACAAAAAGATGCGGTGGCCGAATGTGAAGAATGACGAAAACCCGATGGGTAAGATCATCTACGAAAGTAAAGGTGATAATTTAGTTCCTAAGATGTTTGAATCGGTGACCAACATTCGACAGTCGCGGGAATACCTCAATCAAGAAGCGTTTGAGTTGGCCCGTCAACGGCATCTGCAAAACATCATGTTTACCGCCAAGCCAAAAACACTCATGCCAAATCAAAAGCCCAATCCCAATACCGTTGAAGAAGGCATTGACATCAGTTCGCTTAACTCCGCAATCGAAAGCGCGGGTGGCATTGATGGGGAAATTTGGCAAGAAATGTTCAAAGGCGAACCGGAGAAATTAGCCGCCTTAGTCGAACTACATAAGACGGTAAATCGGTTTAGTCCGATTTATTCAATGTACCGGGGCGTTGCAGAAGAGGCGGGTGGCGGTGAGCAGGGTGGACTGCTGGCACAGTTTAAGCAATTGTTAGGGCAAGGGTCGATGGCGATACAATTGGGCATGATGAAAAAGTTGAGCGAATCAATGACAAGGCCACAAGCCCTAAACAGATGGGTGGGTGGCAAAGCGGCTCAAAAGCCAGTATCTGCACGACAGGACGCGATGCGGGCGGGCGTAACACAATTATCGGCACGACTGACGGGCGAAGGACTCAAATAAACGGAGCAAGACCATGAGCACACCTACATTAGACAGTCTCACTGACAATTCGGCGCGGGACGGCACGGGTGATGTGATTGAGGGGGCGGAGATCGATGCCAACCCGAATACATTAGCCAGGATCTTAGACGGCACCACCGAAACGATGATGAATCAAGACACCGCCGCGTCGGATGGTCTGCGTATCCGTGTGCCGGAGATCACCGACATCAGTGCGGCGGCGGGTGGGATACGCACGGGTCTTCGCCTTCGCCACGATCCGTCCAGTGGGACGGTAGGGGATAACGACGGTATCGAGATCCTCATCCAAGGTGACGATGATGCGGGCAACAAGACATCGTTTGCGGAAATAGAAACGTATTTTACCGATGTCTCAAACGGATCGGAAGACGGGGACGTGGTCTTCAAGACCATGATTGCTGGCACCGCCCGCGAAATGCTGAGTATCGGGTCCACCGGGTTCATATTCAACGAAGACTCGCAAGACCTTGACTTCCGTCTCGAAACCAACAACATCGCCAACGGGTTCACTTCTGACGGCGGGCTGGACACCTTCGCATTCGGCAAAGCGGCGGTGGACGATAAGTTCGTATCGATCTCCACCCCAGCCGCCAGCCATACGGCCACCACCGACACCTACGCCTTTCATGTTGCCCCAGGTGGGGCGCAGACCATACCGTCCGGCACAACCGCTCTGGTGGCGTCTGCGGCGTTTGAAGAGCCCAACATCACCGCTACCGGCACGGTGACGAGTGCAGCCACTCTCTACATCAAGAATGCGCCGACAGAGGGGTCCAGCAACTACGCCCTATGGGTTGATGACGGGGCGGTCCAGATCGACAGTAACCTCACCGTGGGCGGTAACATCACGGTGACCGGCGGCATGACGGTGGCGGGTGCCAACGCCTTTGACATTGGCGATTCAGACAAACTGCTGCTAGGCGATAGTGACGATCTCACCGTCTACCATGATGGGTCCAATAGCTACATCACCAACGCCACGGGTGCGCTCAAACTCGCCACCGAAACGTCCGGCATCGCGGTCACCATCGGCCATTCGACCAGCGAAACGACCGTAGCCGATAACCTCACCGTCACAGGCACCACAACGGCCACAGGCGGCATCGAACTATCCCATGCCTCTGCTAACACGCTTACGGGTTCTGGGGGCATACTGAGCATTGAGGGCGTTGCGATACCAACGATATCGAGCACCGACACCCTTACCAACAAGACCATCACCAGCCCCACGATCAACACACCGACGATCACCGGCAATACGACCTTTAGTGACGGTAGCTACGACTTCAATATCGCGTCCCACGATGGGACCAACGGTCTGTCGTTGGCCGGTACGGTGGTGACTACGTCTGCGGCGGAGCTCAACCTCATCGATGGGGGCACCGCCAGGGGCACCACCTCCGTAGCATCGGGGGATGGCATACTGATTAACGATGGCGGCACGATGCGACAGACCAACGTCGATACCGTCAGTACGTATTTTGCCAGCCACAATGTAGGCGGTGGCAATATCGTCACCACAGGTGCGCTGAACAGTGGGTCTATAACGAGTGGATTCGGGACCATCGATACCGGCTCGTCAACCATCACCACCACGGGTGCAGTAGCCACAGGGGCCGTAACGGCAACCGGTGCGGTGACTGCCACCGATACTACGGCCCCGCTTATCCTCAAGTACGATGCGGGCGAGTATGTAACCCATGCGGTCTCATCTGCGGGCGTCTACTCTATCGCCACCACAGACGCTTCGAGCGACTCTGGTGCGATTACCCTGGACACGGTCGATTCGATCACCCTTGACTCCGACACGGCGGGTGAGGGCATCGTCTATGCCGATGGCGGCACTAACCTGTTGCGGATCAGCAACTCGTCCAGTGATGTAATTTTCAAGCCTCTGGTCGATGCCAAGGATATTGTCTTCCAGCAGTACGACGGCAATGAGGTTTGCCGTTTTACCGACAATCGACGCCTCTACTTCTACGACGAGGGTGGCGAGTACATCAGCAGTAGCGGATCGGCACTGACTATCGCGTCCGGTGGCGTGGCGTGGGAACTTCCGGTGGCGGATGGTAGCAGCGGGCAACTGCTCAAGACAGATGGGTCCGGCAACCTCGATTGGGTCACGGTCTCCGGTGGCGGGCTGGATGCCGCGAATGGTTCCGACGACCGGCTGGCAACATTCACCGATTCGGACTCGCTAAACGGCGAGGCCAACCTGACGTTTGACGGTTCCGCACTGACGGTCACGGGCACGGCAGATGTATCGGGTGACTTTACCGCAGGTACGGTGAATGCTGACGGCGATACTTCTTCTGGCGATAACGCAGCGATGGGTTACACTGCTGCCGAGGGGCTTATCCTCACGGGGCAGGGATCGACCAGCGATGTGACAATCAAGAATGATGCGGATGCTACGGTCTTGAGTATACCGACAGGTACAGCTAATGTTGGCATTGGCACGACAGCAGTCCCACATGGTGGAGTCGGTGCGGCCAAACTGGCAATAGAGGGAACGAACGCCAACACCGCAGGTCCGCACGTTCAGTTTACGACAGCATCCACGGACTACCCATTGCTTCAAATTCTGCCGTGGGCGCATGATAATACTCACATAACATTTGATGGTTATTGGGACGGCAGTAATAACAAATCGAGTTCTTCGACGGGCACTGTCCGTATCCAAAAAACTGGAGCCGATCTTGATTTTGTGACTGGTGCGGCATCAGCAGGAGCTACTGTGACGTTGTCCAGCAAGTTAAGCATCATTGGTGCTGGTGATGTTAATGTCAGAACTGGCAACCTCGTTATCGGCACCAGTGGCAAAGGCATCGACTTCTCAGCAACGAGCGATGGGGCTGGAGTTGATAGTAATGAAGTGCTGGACGATTACGAAGAAGGTACTTGGACGCCAGTTATTAAATACGGCGGTGCCAGCGGCACGGCATACAGTCTGGGTACATCAACTGCGACATATACCAAAATTGGACGAGTAGTGTATTTCTCTTGCGAAACCGAGATCACAAATCCAAGTGCGAGCAATGACGGCAGTGATGTTAATGTGTCGGGATTGCCTTACACATCAGCCAACATTACTCAGTGGTGGCGCGTCCATAGCAATTACAACCTATACACCAACTCCGTTGGTGTTCCGATGGGTGCAGTCGGTGGGAACGACACCGCCGTTGTACAGTACAAGCAACAGTTCAACGGCGCGTGGACTGGTGACATTAATTCAGACGAAATATATCAAGCAACCGGTAGCATATGGCATCATAGCACTGGATTTTATCACACCGCATAGCAAATGGAGTTTTTGAAATGGCAATCGAAAAAACTGTTGAACAAGATAAATTTGAAATTGTGGGTCCATACAAAGCAGTACAAGTGCGCGAAGCTACAGTGATCACTGAAGACGGCACTGAGTTGTCACGCAATTTCCGCAGATATGTGTTGCACTCCGATTCAGATATTTCAAGCGAGACCGCAGAGATCCAAGCTATTTGCAATGCGGTCTGGACGGATGCGATCAAAACAGCGTGGATTGAGTTTCAAGCGGCGCGACCCGACAGACCTGCGTGACCGTGAGTCATTGCGAGATCGGGTTTGTCGCGCTGCTGGCGATAATTGCGTTATGCGGGATCGGAGTTGTGATGCTATCTACGTCCCACCAAGCAAAACAAACGACAAAGCGTGGACGCAAAAAACTCACTGAATGAATTCGGAACTCAGAGCGGTCTGGCGCACTTTGTCTCAGAGTATGCGTGGATTTTTTGCGTGGGGTTTGCGCTCTTACTTTTTAAAAGCAGCATCGAAAACGGTGTAGCAGGGTTGCAAGTATTTTTTGGTAGCGACTACGACGAGGATGATGTTGTGATTGTTGATGGTAGACCAGGGCGAATCACAAGAGTGGGTCTAACCAAAACCGTATTCTATCTATACACCTACCGCCAGGGCGCACTTGTAGGTGGGACCAAACTCGCAGTGGCGAATACGGCATTATCAAGTATGCGGATCGAAAAGCCGCTGGAAAAACTGGAGGCCGAAGATTGGTGGAAATGGAGCGAGGGGCCAAATGGGAGTGATACAAAAAATTAATATGAGTATTTATAATGGCAAAAAATTACAGGGTCAACTGGGCCAACCTACCCGAAGACCCCGATGGGATGACATTCGCCGATGTCAAACGCGCCTATCGAAAATTACACCGAGAACTAAGCGAAGCCAAGCGTATGAAGGGCGCAACGGAGTCGGTGCTATCGAGAACAACGAAGGACATGAGGGCAGCACGGGGCGAGGCGAAGCATTTAAAACGCGACATGATCCAGTTGACCAAAAAACAAAAAGCCAACGACGAGTTGAAATCTTGTGGCGCATGGTCCGGCGCGGCGATTGGATGCGTTACAGTGTTATGGGCTGGATTTGCAGAATATGGATACCCTGGTCCGGCGTGGCTTTTTGAGCATGAGTTTGTTTATGGTTCAGTCTGCTGGTTTATGACCATGGCATTCGGCTGGGCTGCAAAAGCGTTCCACTCCACCTAAACTATTTCACAAAGTGAGGCAACAAGATGATTGAGAAGATCACTGATCGACGCGCACAACTGACACAGTCCCATCAGCAGATATTGGGCGAGATCCAACAGGTGGAGGCCCGTCTACAGACACTGCGTAACAGTCTGCAACAGATCGTTGGTGCGGTATCCATACTGGATGATCTGCACCCGCCACAGGCCGAACCCGCAGCACCCGAGCAGAACGGAAATACCGAACCCGAACTCGAAGAGGTCTCCGCATGACGTTCATTACTGATATTGTAGATAAAATTAAATCGCGCAAACTGGCGGTCACCACAGCAGTCGGTGCCGCCGCCGCCAGCGGGGCCGTCGAACTGACATGGCCCATGGCGGCGGTTGCTATCGCCTATGTGCTATCACAAGCGATACAGGATACGTGGGGGAGTTAGGCTACTCGTAGATCGGGCTTATGGTTGACACGCAGACCGGGAAGGTCTTCTAATGTATTCTCTACTTTAGTAATTAGAGTGCAATTGTCTAGTCGTGCGTAACGCTTAACCATTTCAATGTCTGACCATCCACCGATTTCCATTAGTTCATAGGCACTCATCGTTTTTATCAACCTACTTGCCCAAGTATGTCGCATCTGGTGTGGGCGAAAGCGTTCCACTCCGACAAGAGCCGCAGCATTGTCGAGTGACTTATAGGGGTTGAACTTTGGAATTACGTGGTTTAATGGTTTGTCATCTGCAAGCCACGTAATCGTGCGCGGTTTTCTGTCTCGATCCTTCCAAATCTTACGCCCATGCTGGTATGTGATGTCGTACTGGTCAAACAAGCCCTCGCAGATATCGCAGTATTTTTTTTGCCCACCACGTTCTCCTTGCAATCTGTTGTCGACGGTAAAGCAATTGCATTTGAGCTCCTTTATGGTCGCAAGTAGTTTAGCACGTTGATTGGTGGTCAGCTTACTCATACCAGACCGAATTCGATTCGGTGTTTCCACCAGATTCCACTCAGATCCACTGCGAAGGTCATCAAATATTGCAGCAGCACTACTTGTAAGCGGAACCAATCTAAAGTTGCCAGACTTAGTACGATTTGCGCGGTTTCGCACCGTTAAGGTTTTACCCTTTGTGTCAACATCTGCCCAAACCAACCGAAATAACTCAGAAAGTCGTAGTCCAGTATCTAACAAGATGCCCATGACTATTCGAACATGGACGGGCAGGGCATCGAATAGAGGTTTGACTACATCGTCTGCCAGTATTTCTGGAATTTGCTCGTCTCTAACTTTGACTTTTTTTACATCGCGGGATTTGTTTCTGACAACCCAATTTTGCAAAAAAGCGTGCTCCAGCACTTGGGTGATGTCATTGAGCACTAACCGGCAAGTGTTGTCGGACCACTTGCTCTTACCTCTTTCCGCTTTGATCCAATTGTCGATCATCGTATCGTCAATAGATTGCATGGGCACAGACTCCCAGGTTGAGTGTAAAGGCTTTCTTCCATGCTCTGCACACATCCTTAAAAGACGATTTTTGATTTGTCTAAAACTGCTTTCTGCGTGGCGCGGTCCTTCCAATTCTATATAAGATTGAACTGCATCTTTAAATGTGATACCGCGAGACTCTCTTGCCATGTCTAACTTATGAGTGGTATCATCTTCAAGAGCGGCATTAATTTTTTTAGCCTCTTCTATAGCCTTGCGCTGAGTGGTGCACTTTAAACTGCGCTGGCCCCGAACACCCGTCATTGGATCGGTCCAGTAGGCGTGCCAGTATAAGCCTTTTTTAAAATAAGATACTGCACCCTCCCGATGTTTTCGTGCTGGCATTTAGTCTTCCCCTTTTTGACACAATATTGACACAGCGGCAATGCGATTCAGTGTGTCTTGGTGTGGCTCGGTGTGTGAAAATATAGGGCGTAACTAATTGTAAATCAAGAATTAAATTCATAAGTCATTGTTATTGCTTAATAACAGTCTAAGTATAAAAAGTGACTGTTAATCACTTGGTCGTTGGTTCGAATCCAACCCGCGGAGCCATAAAAAATAACCACTTACGTTAATTCGTAGGTGGTTATTTTCTGTTTTACAATTTAATTGACACAATATTGACACAGTGGGTTTTACTCTATCTTGTGTTTCCTCGCTCGAATAAAGTCTGCAATGTCTTCTTCATCAAAACGAGTAGAGCGTCCGATTTTGATATACGGCAATTTGCCTGTCGCTTTCAATACGTAGACTTGATTTTCTGATATCGATAATTTTTCTGCCACTTCTTGTATCTTCAATAAAGTATTCATTCATATACCTTTTCGACTCTCATCCTAATACCTCTCTATATCGTTCGACCAGTTGCTCTCTCACCTCCGCCACATGGCGGCACCGGCCCCGAAACGTGAAACCGGGACAGGTGCAATGCCATCGCGGCGGATCGCCTGGATTACGCTTCACTTCGTAGTTTGCGGTCTTGCCTTGCACGGGCCACCGGCGGCGTCTACTGAGTAGCCAAGTCATGTATTGTTACGGCGTAGCGTGGGCCTAATTCAATGCGTCCACTTTTCTCTGACAGGTGCCCATCCTGTTTCAACTTCTTGATATGACGTCTTACGGTATTGTTGGATGAAAACTTCATGTGAGTCTGGATGTCTCTGATCGACGGCGTAGCACCGGTCTCCTCTACTGCCGTCAGTATGTGCTGTAGTATGTGTTTCGTTGTGTCTCTCATAATTATAGTGGTGGGCCAGAGTAGCGGATCGTACTCCCCGAACGATCCGCCCAGCTTGTGTCAGGCTGTTACTCCGGCCCACCTCCCCTTATTTGCTAATGGATGGATGTGGGATGTCGTATCGAATTAGCAATCGTCGCGCAGTCGGTTGGCTAATGCCCAACGCGTCTGCCATTTCCTTTTGCGTCTTGTAGATTCGTGCTGCTCTCTCCATCGTCGGTTTGTTGATCGTAGAAGTCCAGCGCATCGAGGTCTCCAATACATATTTTGTCGTTGCGTAGGGTGACCTCCATCATCGGCACCGGTATATTGAGGACTCGTACCGTGCGCTGGACGCCCAACGATTTTGCAAACCCCACCATCCAGCCGAATCCATTGCGTTGGTTGTTCGCGGTATCGGTGGCGGTGGGTTTCGGTTTGTTGTAGACGATGCTGTTGCCTTGACGAGCTCCGTCTTCTGCGGGTGCGGATGTAGTGATCGACAGACGCCCCCGCAGTTTGGTCTCCAGCATTTCCGCAAGGTTCCGCACTGGCTTGCCGGACAGATGCACCTCGTCCATTGCGAGGGTCAACGTCTTCGCGCTACCGCCCAAACTTTTTGCGAGGTTAATCAGCTTGGCAATCTTGGCGTAGTCGAATCCCTCGCGTGTAAGTTCGCCCCATTGCATCTGCAAGCGTTCCGGCCCCGGATCGGGCAGGGGGGGCTTGTCGGTGGGGGCGGTGGGCACTATCGCACTGACGAGGTTGGCGATGTCAGTCATTGATACCTCTTTTCGTATTTGAGCCCTTGAATCGGCAGACCGCAGTGCAACCCAATTGCTTCCGTTTCTGCGATTTTGCGGTCATCCGTTTCGATGTGGTATCGGTAGCCCATTTGCATGTCTCCGGTGTAATGCAATGGATATACACGCCGGACTGTTACATAATACCCATCGACACTTCTCTTCCGTATGCGCGGCCTCGAACGCACCGCAGTTTTCCAGCCTTTCACAATAATTGTCTTCATCTTATTGCGGCCATGGGTTTGTCGAATTGTTTCTTCGTTCATACGTCATCGTCCGGTGTGTCGATCTTAATCTTATCCTCGCCAACCACCACCTCAGTGCCCTCCACGATTTCGCCCGATTCCTTTAACGCCGCGAGGATGCGTTTCTTGTCCGGCGAGTAGGTGATCGTCTCGTTCTTGTATTCCGCAGGGATCGCATCCTCATCCACGATTTCGACTCTTTGGCGTCCCTTAATGTTTTTGAGTTTGCCATTAATAAGGCTAGCAGATTTAGCACCGGTGGATTTGAACCATGCTTCGAGGCACCGCTCATGCCATGCAATGCGGTTGACTGCTGTCTGTCCTCGTTTTTGTGCCCATGCTGTTGCTTTTTCGATCTGCGCTTCCAAGTGGCTTTCGATATGATTTAGTTCGTGGCGGTGATACGCCAACGCACTGAGGTGATCTTCTGCGCGTCCTTCGCCAGCGACAAGTGCTAGCGTTATATCGGGCTGTAAGGATGATTCTGCCGGTGGTCCGATTAATTCGATTTCGCAATCCTCCGGCTGTTCTTCGATGCTTTCGTAATACTGCCCAAAGTCCTCTACGCTATGGGGTACTTCCATTGTCTTGTCTCCAGTTTTAGTCACACGTTTCGCCGCGCCAGCCGGTGCAGTACCATGTGCCATCCTCGGCTCGTCTTGGCTCTTTGATGTGAGTTCCGTATCCAGGGGTGGGGTAGCGGTTGAAGTAGGCTTCACGCTTCTCCTCCGCTTCCTCCTTTGTCGGTGCTACTATATGCACGTTGACCATGATCGATCTCCACGATGACGATTGCATCCAATTTGCTGGTCCGCCGAAACACATGCCGGATCTCCGCAATCCATTTGCGCGAATCATCCGGCAGCACACCCGCTTTGACCAATCCATCCAGAATCATCTTTGCGCCGAATGATTGGTTGTCTGGGTCTCTGCGGGAGTGCGGCCAATCGAACGTGAGCACACACCGTTCCGTCACCGGTTTCAGCTTCTGCGCTTTGCAGTTCCACTTGACCAGTTCGGTGGCATCCTTCTTCAATGAGGCGTAGCGGGACCAGTGCTTCTTGGTCTCCGCCACCGTCTCATTGAGAGAGGGCAACTCACTACTGATCTGTAGTATCTGTCGCATTGAGTGCCTCGATCAGTGCGTCTGCTATAAACACTGCACGTTTGGTGCTATTTTCGAGCCATTCGTAGTAGCCATGACTAGATCGGTGGCCTTTACTTTCGGTTGCCAATCCCGTGATGGCACAGGCGGCGAAATGCTCCCGCTTGCTCATACCGCTGGCGGCACTAGAAGGGGAGGTCATCAACGTCTCCGTCGAACGCGGCCTTGACCGCTTCCTTCGCCGCATCCTTCTGCATGGTTTCGGCCTGGGCCGGTGCCTCGCCATCCGCATACTCCCAATCGTGGATGACGGCGCGGATCTTGTCGTTGTCCTCATTTTTCTTGTGGCGGATTTTGTAGCGGACTCTGCGCCCAACCATTTCAATGGTCTCATCGAAGACCTCGTTGAGTTCAGCGTTGGTCAGATCGACATCGCGCAACAGATTGCGGAGCTCGGTAAGGCGGGACTTGGGGGCGAAGCTGATATTGACGAACTCGTAGTGCGACCAGGGATCGCCGGACTCCATCTGCAAGGCCTCCGCAGTGACCACGATGGCTACACGGTGGACTTCTTTCGTATTGCCGTCTGCGGTGCGATACAGCGAGTCCATCTTGCCGTAGTCTTTGATTTCGGTAATGGTGCCTAAATAGGTGCCAGCGGGGTGCGGCTCGTAGCTACCGGCGGGACGCTCTGGTGGGTCGAATGGCATAATAGTGTATCCTTAGTGGTTAAATATCAGTTTGGGTAGGATGCGTAATAGCAGATACCCTGCGATGAAAACCAAGACGTACGGGAATATCCGCTCTAGACGGCGCATAATAGCACCTCTGATCGGACATTTACACTATGTATGGGGGGTGATCTAGTGGACACTTGTTGCACGTTCGTGCAACTATAGCTATTATAGAACACGAAATCCTCCTTTCTTTGACCAGTTTGGGGCGATTTTCTTTAGCCTCCGTTAGGGTTGCACCCCTAGCGGAGGTTTTTAATTTTTGCTACGTGGGGAAAACGTGCCCATCCAGTGTGGGTTTTTTTGTGCCAAACCCGGAATGCGAGTTATTGACGAATACCCACGACTTGGAACCAATCTGCGGCGAACTCTTACACGCCTCTATATTCTCAAAATTATTTTTGAATTTTAAATGATCGATTGTGGTGTAGGCCATGGATAGATCCCACGCTTTGGTCTCGGTGGGTAGCGTCCAAGTGGTTTCCACGATAACCATGACCTTTGATCTGGTCATAAGTTGAGCCTGTTTTATTTTTGTGTTGGGCACTTGGCCGGATTCTCGACGTGCTATCCAAGTTTTGTACTCAACAGCACGACTCACCCCGTATCGTTCAAGGGAACTTTTACCTGGGGGGATAACCTCGAAATCGGCACCCGCGTTATACTGGTCAACCAAACTAAGATCGTGCAAAAAAGAATGAGAGCAACACCGATAATCCGGCGTGAAATAATGTGCCAGTGGGTCCACCGTTGTAACGGGCCTGTTGGCATATATATCTGTTATGATTGCGTCCAGCCTAGCAAGTCCCGTGAGGCTTGTGATCATCGGGTCAGAATTATGTAGTAGACTAGGGTCCAGCCCCACATACTCCATTAACGCATGTGCTTGGACTAACGAGATCTGACGAGTCCCATCTATGTATTTGGATAGGGTGCTACGATCTATGCCTAGATGGGCAGCTACGTCTTTCCTACTTTTGTGGGTGGTGTCAAAAACTTGCTGAAGACGAGTTTTTGTGGGGGAGTCGTGCATCGGATCGTCCTTGGTTTGCCGTGGACGTACTATATTACGGACCTTAATGGCCCCGATCAACCCCATTGCTACCTTTTATGGGGTCATACGACCTCATTGGGCCTTTTTATTGAATAATATACAGCATCTGCACAAACGTGCAGTGATTGATAATATTAGGCAATGTTGGTGATCCGCGCAATACCTTAATGGACATTTATTAAACTGCACCACGATCACTCCCGTTACCCGTTATATTGTAAGCAGGGAGGTGATTATTATGAGTTATACACGCGACAATTGGCCGCAAGATCGGTGGCCCAACTTTGGATTCGGTGAACTCGTCTGCAAGGAGAGTGGCATCAATCGCATGGATACGGCCACGATGGACCGGCTGCAACGGGTACGGTCCGCCTACGGGCGGGGCATGACGATATCGAGCGGCTACAGGGATGTGACGCATCCTATTGAGGCTACGAAGATTGCCAAATTCGGCAACGCCGGAGCGCATTCAACAGGGCGGGCGGTGGACATTGCGGTGCGGGGGGGTGACGCGGTGCGCCTTCTCCAGCTAGCCCTGGCGGAAGGGTTCACCGGCATCGGCATCCAACAAAAAGGCGAGGGGCGGTTTCTCCATCTGGACGATATCCAACCAGAGGACGAGTTCCACGTCCCGCGACCTTGGATATGGTCATACTAAAAAGGGTTGCAGACCACCACAGTCTGCAACCCAGCACCCATCACCACACCTACCCGGAGGTATGTGCGGCGTGGACTGTTAATATAGTATGATTACCCGTTCTGCGGTAGAGTGATGTGGTCCGCAGCATTGTCCTCCAAGCGATTGCGGTTTTCAAAGTAGCCCATCGTGGTCTTCACATCCGCATGGCGGAGGTGGGACTGCACTTGTGCGGGGGTCGCACCGCCTTCGATGGCGAGGGTGCAACAGGTGTGGCGCAGGGTATGGGCAGATATGTCATCGATACCCAACCGATCCGCATACCGCTTGACGATGAGACGTACGGACTGCGGGGTCAACCCGTTGCCGTAGGTGCCCCGCGCCACCGATATAAAAACCGGTCCCGTTGCGTCCCGTCCACAGACGGTGAGTTCATCCCGATAGTCCGCGAGGGCATCCATCACCGGCCCTACTATTTTCACATCCTGTTCGACGCCGCTCTTGGTCTCCGGCAGATCAACCACGGTATGGACGCCTTCCCGCCGTAGGTGCTCCCAATGCATCCCTGCCACCTCAGACCGCCGCAGACCGCAATACACCAGCACCGTGATCAGTGCGCGGTCCCTCGCCCGTTGTAGGGCGTCTGCCGTTTCGTCAACCGCCGTCAACAGACGGGTGAGATCGTCCGTTGCCATCGCCTTGCCGCCAACGCGGCGGTCCGCTTTGAATCCCCGAACAACAGAGGCGTCCGCAGGGTTTTTATCCAAATGCCCGCACCCCATCATGTACGTAAATAATGCACGGACCGCCGATAATTTGCGGTTGACCGTTGAGCGGGCCTTGCCGTTGGCGTGGAGTTCGTTGCGCCATGCGATGATATCGTCCGGCGAAATCGCATCGAGCCGCTCGATGGTGATGAACGACAGATCGGACACGCCGAAAAACTGGCACAGATCGGATCGATACGCCCGTTGTGTGGCCGGCGAAAGGACGCCCGCCAGGAAGGACTTGGTGGGATCTTCAACCGGCAGCAGTGCCCGTTGTGGTATGGTGACCGTTGCTACATTGGTCATTGCTCTACCTCCTCTATTTCGTCTGGTAGGGGGATGTCGATGTGGTGGTGGGTGCTGATGTAGCCAAGCAGTATGTGCGCCATCTTGGTGGGCGGAAACCGCCCGTTTTCCCAATGAGACACGGTGGTCTGAGTCACCCCACACCACCGTGCGAATTCGGTCTGCGACAGCCCCAAGGACTGCCGCAGATACCGTATCTGTATTGGTTGCACTATATGCGCTTTTTACCCCATCGGATGTTGTGGGCATCCGCGGGATCTATAGATGACAATGCCCCTGCCGCCGCGATTCGGTAAACCGCCGTCTGACGGTGCTGTACTAACGCACCTCGCACAGATGGATTAGTGGGGTGCGTAATCGGTTGATCATGGACGATCTCCCAATCTTCCGACAATGGTCCCGCCAGTTGTTTGATAAACATGGTTAATCCTCTCCCAGTAGTTGCATTTTGAGATCCCAGAGGTCACTCCACGTCTGGGTGTAGCCTTTGTCGTTTGCCGCTTCCATCGCCACCGTTAGCGATTGTCTCAGCAATTCGATCTGCGTCTCCGTCAAACCAATGATCCCCTCATCGCAGTACTGCACCAGAATCTGGTGACCACTGGACGAACAGGTATGTTCGGTATCATACTTCTCTTGGTGATCCGTTGCTATCTGTTCGGCCTGTTCGGCAGTGTCGCATTCCAACAGGGCGAAATGGCTTTTGTACTCTGTTGTGTTGGTCATAGTCAGTCTATCCGATCTTGCAGATTTCAGAGTTGGTGTGCCATTCCGCGATGAGATCGGCCACACCTTTTTCCGTTTCCAAATCGAACGTCCGCACGTAGTTGATCAACGCCAATGAAGAGGGGAACTCTCGTATATACTCCGTCTCTCCCGCCTGACCACGTAGGCACTCATCATACAGGATCGCCGCCACAGGCTTAGTGATGTCCTCCGGCGCGACCCCCACGTCCTCCTCCATGCCTACCATGATCAAATGGCGTCCATCGTTGCCGTCCGCGTCCTTGCGTTCGGGACCAAACCACAGAGCGGGAAAATTGCACCCGCCGCCTGTCACGTTGTAGTCCCATCCGTGGTGACCGTAGAATCGCGATACGGGTAGGTCAATGTTGTTCCACCGATGTTCGTTTTGCGCACGATCCGAATTGTATTCGGACGCGAAAAAAGGCGCGAGGACTTGTGCCACGTTCACGTTATGCTGACGCATACCGTCATCATGCGATGCCACGAAGTCCGTCAACGCGGCGGACGAATCGAATTGGAGAGACCACCACGTACAGCCACTGTCGATTTCCATATCATACAGATGCGCCCATACGGGTTCGTTGGGGGAATCCGGTGCGCCACTGTCATTGTGATGAGACGCCCAGATTTCCCACCGCCGTCCCCCCGATTTGCTGTCTAAGGGTTCACCGAATTCAAAGATCGGGAAGTCGCAACCGCCGCCCGTGCAATGGGGTTCCCACCCCGCTTTGTCGTAGTGCAACGCCACGGCAGTAGGGATGTTGTGAGAAGTCCAGTATGGGTTGGTCAACAGATCTTCGTTGACGGTCTCCGCCAATTCGGAAAAGTAGATCTGGTTGGATTCGTCCCCCCGTTGGTGGGACTCTGCCGTTGCCCAGACATCAATGGACTCGTCCGTGATCTGTACCACCTGTCCCGTCTTGAGGCGCAACAGGTCAAGGGACTGATACTCTACCGTCTGCTCAAGGATGTTCGTCCGGTCTGCCATTACGCGTCCTCCTCTGAATCCATATCATACAGATGCGCCAATTCGGTAAAATTAACCCAACAGAATCCAAGCGATATTTCCCACACCAGTTTCTCTCCCGTGGGTGTGTTGATCCATTCGGATTCAATAACAATATCATTGCTTCCGTCCGTTACAATCAACGCGGCTCTATCTTCGTCAAACCGCAGGGTGCCGCCATCAAAAATTTGGAAGCCGTCATCCGTGGTTTTCTTAACCCACTCCAACAGGACGGCTTCCTCCACGTAGGGGACAGCCCAACCGTTCCACGTCTGTCCGTTAGTGTATCCGTGGTAGATTTCGTTTGGTTGCATACCCTCCCAATCAAACCCGAATTTGAATGGGACGAATGTCGCGTCTATTGATTGGAGATCGTTGTCGGTGAGGAGGACGAAATCGGCAAGGAAAGTTTGGGGGTCCGTTGATTTACCAAACCCGCCGCCGCGTCCGTGGAAAACTACTTTGTCCGCGTGGGGATCGATTGGACCGTCTACCTGCACGATCCAATTGGTTCTCTTGTGCCGCCAGTAAGAAAGCAACATAGGAATACCTCCGTATAATAGTGGTGATGGGTGCCGAATCGACTACGCTGCCGATCCGATTATCAATATACAACGGTTTAATAGATTCTCAAAGCGATATTTTCCCGTTGTTCCGTTGTCCCGTTGTTCCGTTTTTCCGCTATTGCCGTTTTTCCGCTATTGCCGTTTTTCCGCTATTGCCGTTTTTCCGCTATTGCCGCTTTTCCGCCATTGCTCTTCGAGCCGTCGGTGCCGGTTATTGATTGCCCAGGCGAAACCAGGCGGACGACTGCCCACCCAATTGTTGAAGAAAAACGAAACAATCAAAAGCCCTACACCGGCTCGAAGTCCGCCCGGATCTGGGGATCGAGCCCCATTAGTTGTTTTCCAGGTTGCCGATTGTCCGATGTTATCCGTTGTCCCGTTGTCCGATATTATCCGTTGTCCCGTTGTTCAAGTGAGGGTGCAGCGGGACGGACGGCGGGAACAATAGGACGGAGGGATCAATAGGACGGAGGGATCAGTAGGACGGAGGGATCAGTAGGACGGAGGGATCAGTAGGACGGAGGGGACAATAGGGCGGAGGGATCAATAGGACGGAGGGATCAATAGGACGGAGGGATCAATAGGACGGAGGGATCAATAGGACGGAGGGATCAATAGGACGGAGGGATCAATAGGACGGAGGGACAAAAGAAAGTCCCCCCGCCTATCAATAGACGGAGGGACGGGGAAACGGACGGACGGAGGGACTACAGCAAGTCTAGTATCTTAAGCTTGACTAGTTCCACCACGGCACTAGCGGACTCTGTGTCCCTACTGTATACCGTCCACCCCAAGTCCTCTAATTCGTCCTCTAAGACGTCCTCTATTTCGTCCCGTGGGTAGTCCTCAAGTAAGGACTTGAGCGTCTCTTGTGCTATACCGTCAATGTCCCAATCGTCAATAGCCACTAGTTCCCCCTTATTGCCTTAACATAGTTCACAACGTCCCCCAATACGTCCGTCTCTACAATGGGGGTGATATCGTTTTGTTCCTCTAGTTCGTTGTATTTTAGCAAAGTATACCGACAAGGTCCAACTTCCCTTAAGTTTTCGTCCTCCGCGTCTATAAACAATTCGTATCCGTCCGACAATGTCCAACTAGGACAAGTATTGTTATGCCATGAATTATCCCGAAATCCTAAACTTTCAATAGTGTCAACGATAGACCTTGACGGGTGGTATTCCGTATCAAATTCTTCCATATATAACATCATTTTTCCTCCGTCCATAGCTTGAGTTTATTGGGTGCGCCATGTGCTACAATGGCAATGTCCTTACCACCACGGGAAGTCCCCGCACATAGTCCACAATCGGCGCATTGTATACCGTGGGTAGAATTGGGACAGAGTACTTCGTCCGTCTCTAGCTTGTCCGCGGGGGACAGTATACGAAACGTCCTATAGCCCTTGTCTTTTGCTTGTTCACGCGTCTTATCGTCAATACCGTCTATGGACGCCATAAAATAGCGGGAATAGTCCGCGTCTACCTTATGCCATGCGTGGGTGTATCCCGTCCAATTGGGGACGCCACCAGACCACGCGTCCACCTTGTCAAGGGGGATAAAAGAGGGATCACCATAGGTGCCAAAACGCAGTCCCTTTTCGTGGTGGTCTAAAGAGGGAAACGGGGAAACGTCCGCACCCTGTACGGCACGCCATTGTGCGTTGTTAGCCATGGGGTTGACATAGCAACCCTTGCCATGGCGGAGGGGACAGTCCCCGCAAATAAGGCCGTCTTGACGCGTCTTGATTGCCTCCGTGGGTTTTATGTCCTCCGTCAAGATAGATAGTTGGGACATGTCCCCCGTCTTACGGTTTGCGGACTTGGTACGGTAATTGGATAAGACGGCTTGACGCGTCCCGTCCGTCCATAGCTTGAGCGTATTCTTTGCCACAGTATTTCCTCCGTGGTGGTGGTGGTGGTGGTGGTGGTGATGGGTGCGTAGTGCGTAAAAAGAAAGTCCCTCCGCCTATGGTAGACGGAGGGACAAGGGGACTTGTTTACAACGTCCCTATCTGGCTAAAATTATCATCTAGTACAGCAACGAACCACGTCAAGTCCCCGTCCGCTGGGGTGCAATGTCCAGACTCTAGGCCGTCCACGGCGAAGTAATTCCAAACGGGGGAAACGGAGGTTATACGGTTTGCTTGCGCGTCCTCCGCTATGGCCCTAGCCGTCTCATAGGAATAGAAACGGGGGGGACAGAGTAAGTTCGTCTTAATAGCCATTATTCGTCCCCCCTATTAGCGGACAACACAAAGTCCCCTGCAGGGACGTGGCCGGACTGAACGACTAACTTGGCTAATAGTTCCAATACGGCGGGGGACGGATCACGTACGACAACAGACACGTCCGCTCCGTCTTGAGCCGTATAGATCACGTGCAATTTATGGGGATTATACATGGGTGATACCTCCGTGGTGGTGGTGGTGGTGGTGGTGATGGGTGCTTGATACTGATTCAAAAATATATATAATCATTTAATAAAGCAAGAAAAAGTTTTATAGGGATTATTCCCACCACCACGGGACGCGGGACAAGGGGTGGCGTGGTGGTGGGGTGCGTGGTCGATACAGGGGACGGCTAGCGGACGCACCACGGACGCGGGGGACAAGGGGGACGCCTAACGTCAAGCAAGCGCAATGCATTGCGGAGGACGCGGCGGGACGCGGACGGACGCGGGACAGGTGGGCGATATACTCTTTTTAGCGGAGCCGTCAATTGTTTTCTTTCTTCCCATTGTGCGGGGGTGCGTGGGTGCGCAAGTTTCCACGGGATCGGGTGGTGATAGGTAGCGATAAGAGGACTTATCAATACATAAGAAAGTAAATTAGGTGACAGCTGTAATCGCCTGGATTGCAACAACTTGCGCTCGATATCAATCGGGCGGGTGGCGATGGGTGGCGGGGGTGGTGGTCGTTTCCACCCCCCGTCCGCCCCCCGCGCCCCGCCCGCCACCGGCTCGCGCTCGAATACGGGGTCCCATTTTAGGAATCGCCAGTGTCCCCGTGTCCCCTTGGTCCCCGAATCGCCCTGGTCCCTGCATCGGCAGCACCCTCTGATCGCCCCTATTGTCGGCCTCCACCAGCCCCTAATGTGCACGTTTGCGCAAGCGAGGTCTTTTCGTATTTCCAGAATTTGCCATAATATGAAGTATTAGGTTAATCGCGTAGAGTATTGCAGCACAGCGAGTTACAAACATTCGTAAAAATGTGCACAAAAAAGCTATTGACAAGGGGGTTCTGGATTGCCTATGATCGAACCAGTCGCGGTTTCGCGGTACCCCCCCCCCACCACCCAACCCCCCTTCCACGGGCTTGTGCTTCTCTTGAGGTGCTGCGCCCTGCATCATAAAAACCCACGACATGGGCGGGCGCACAGCAATGTGGTGCGCTTCGCGCCTTGAGGCATCCGGCGCCCGCCGCGTTTTATATATAAATAACTCAATTTTAATAAACCACTGTCCCACCCTGGCCCATTCCAGCCCGCTGTACCACTAGTGGGTTTTTTTTTAAATGGGAGGGATGTGCCTTGTCGTTACGCACCAATACAGAGGGTATGCGGTCTGCCGAGCCGATGAAGCGGTTGGCGGCGGCGGTCATCATCCAGGCGTTGGATGATGCGCGGTTCATTCACCGTATTGGTCTGCGTAACAAGCGGGGTAGGCTGGTGCGTGATCTGGGTGAGTGTCGGGACCGTATCGGGCGTGGCAGTCTGTACACTCGGTGCAAGCGCATCATTGAGGGGTATGACCCGGAGTTGTGGTTGCGTGAGGGTAGTGTCTTCCACGATGCCTTGGATGTCGATCCCGAAATAATGACCGACGAAGTGTTGTATGGGGATCAGTTGAATCCATTGGAGGCTTTCAATGGAGGTTAAGGCCAAGCCCAAGGCAAAGAAGAAGAAGACGCGGCTGGTTAAGAAGGGTGACGAGTTCAAGCACCGCGGTGTCTTTCGCGACAACAAGTCCTTACGCAAGTATTTCAAGAAGGGGCCGTCGACCAAGGTACAGGACTGCACGATGGTGCAGATCATTGAGGAAGAGTATCTGGTCCCGGAGACGGGCAAGCCCTTGGCGTTGGAGGACCACCAGCGCAAGATCCTTAATCACTGGTTCACCCCCGTCAACGGGCGGTTGCGCTACAACACCTTCGTGTATTCCTGTCCCAAGAAAAGCGGTAAGACGGAGGTGGCTGGGGCGGTGATGTATGCATGGGCCAAGTGCTACGGGGGCGACTGCTACTCTATCGCTAATGACCTCGCGCAAGCCCAGGAGCGGGCGTTTACGAGGGTGGTGGGGTCGCTCAAGACGCTGCGTAAGGAGAACGAGGATCGCTATAACGAGGAGATCGCAGATGACTACCGCAAGGTGGTCGCGAAGCGCGACCGGGACGGCAACACCCAGATCCACCTAGCCAACGGCGCACGTATCCTTGCTATCCCTTGCGATCCGTATGGTGAGGCGGGCGGTATGCAGTCGTTGACGGTGTGGGATGAGTTGTGGGGGTATCGCCATGAGAACGCGTGGAAGCTATGGACGGAAATGCAGCCCTTGCCCCGTGGTGTGGGGGGACTGACCGAGTCGATACGCTTCATCGTGACCTATGCGGGGTGGTATGGCGAGAGTGAACTCTTGTGGAACATCTACGAGGAGATCGTCCAGCCGGATGAGAACGGCGAACCCAAGGGTGAGCGTGTGCGCCATATGGAGAACTTGCCCCTCTATATAAAGGATAAGACGTGTGTCTACTGGGACCATGAGGCGCGTATGCCTTGGCATACCCCCGAATTCATGGAACAGGCCAAGCACGACCCGGCGTTGAAGGGTCGCGCATCGGAGTACCTCCGCATCTGGGAGAACCGCTGGACTACGGGGTTGGAATCCTACATCGACATGGAACTCTACGATGGGCTGGTGGCGCGGGGTGAGGTAGAGGGGTTGAAAAACCGGATGGAGGGTCTCCTTGTATGAGGGTCGGTTCCTTGTTCGCCGGTATCGGCGGTTTCGACCTTGGCCTTTCCTGGGCGGGTTACGATATCGCTTGGCAGGTAGAGCAAGACGAATGGTGCCGCAAGGTCTTAGCGAAGCACTGGCCCGATGTGGCGCGTTTCACGGATGTCTGCGACTGCGGACTCCACAACCTCGAACCCGTCGATGTGATCTGCGGCGGCTTTCCCTGTCAGGACATCAGTCTTGCGGGCAGACAGGCGGGGTTGGACGGTGAACGCTCGAGTCTTTGGTGGGAAATGCGGCGCATCGTGGGCGAGTTACGACCCCCATACGTCATCGTGGAGAACGTCCCAAACCTCTTTATTCGGGGATTCGATCGAGTTCTTGGATCGCTTTCCGAAATCGGGTATGATGCGGAATGGGGAGTTATATCCGCTAACGATGTCGGAGCACCCCACCTCCGACAACGCCTCTGGATTGTGGCCTACCCCATTGGCGCAAGAGGCGAAGCATGGGACGGTGACGGATTGGGAAATGGAAACGGATCATGTCGGCACCAAGGAGTCGCTGCGGGTCAAGGTGGCGAAGGCGGAGCAGACGCAATGGAGGACGCCTCATGCACATTGTTGGAAGAACGCATCCACGATGGAAGAACGCAAAGGGAAGACTCTCAATCTGCAAGATCAAGTAAGGAATTGGCCCACCCCCACGGCGATGACAGGCGGGGAGCAAGTAGCCCCGTCTCATGTGGACGGCAACCACGGGTGGAACATCGGCGCGGCGATACAGGACTCGATGTCTCAGAACCCGCAGAAGAATTGGCCCACACCATCGGCCCGCGATTGGAAGGACACACCGGGGATGTCTCCTACAGCAACGAACCCGGACGGGTCGCATCGAGACCGGACGGATCAGTTGCCCCGGAAAGTGTATGCGAACGAACCAGATGGCACCACCCAGGGTGGGTCTCTGAACCCAACGTGGGTAGAGTGGCTCATGGGGTATCCAAGCGAGTGGACCGTCTTAGAGGAATAGGCAATGCCATCGTGCCGCAGATCGCCTACTGGCTGGGCACACGGATAAAGGACGCGCAATGACGGCGATACAGGTAGCCAAATACGGCCCGGAGCGCACGGCACAGGTGGAGATCGGTGCCTTCTATCTGGTGCGGGGCAACGACAGTTTCGGTGAGGCTATACCGGAGCAGATCATCCGCGTGGAGTCTAAGCCCCGGTATCCCTTTGTCGCTTCACCCAATCCGGTGGTCAAGGCCAGCGTATGGATGGCGTTACCCGAATTCGACGGTCTGCTGCACTTCCAGCAGCATGACTACCCTCTGTCGCTGGTCAACACCACCGATCATGGGACGGTGGGTTCCCACGACCGGCACTTAGAGCGCGTTGAACTAAAGAACTTGCTACATCATCCAGACTACGGACCGCTGGCCCGCGATATGGTTACACGGGGGAGGATGATCATCCGATGAAGGTGCATCTTACCCCTTCCGAACTGTACCAAGCGGCGAATGTCGGTTGTATGCGTCAATGCACCAACCTCCGCGATGGGCGCAAGCATCGCCATGGGGCGGATGCCTCTGTCGGCTGGTCGCTCAATATAGAGGGGGCCTGTGGTGAGGCGGCGGTAGCCAAGGCGTTGGGTATCTACTGGTCCGGTTCGTTGGGGGACTTCAAGGCCAAGGACGTGGGTGCACACCAAGTGCGAACGACTCATTACCCCGATGGGTCACTCATCCTCCATAAAAGCGACTTGAACGAGGATGTTTTCTTGCTCGTCACCGGATTGGCCCCCGAATATGAAATCAAGGGGTGGATACAGGGGTTCGAGGGCAAGCATCTGAAGCATTGGCGCACCGACACCGGGCGTCCGGCCTTTTTCGTGCCGCAAGAGGCATTGTATCCGATGGCGGAGTTTAAAAAATGCTGATCGAAGACCCGATCCTTCATATAGGCGTCGATATAGCCACCAAGAGGGACACTTCTGCCGTGGCGGCGGTCTACAAGCACCCTTTTCGCAACCAGTATCACCTCTGGGGGTGCAAGATCTTCACCCCGCCGGTCAATATTCACAAGACGGTGGTTGAACTACTGATCAAACTGCTCGAAACGGAGCGGATCGCTCAGATACAGTACGATCCGTACCAGTTTGCCTCGGAGGCCCAGCGATTGGCGGATGCGGGGTATGATCGGTTGGTGCGCGAGGTCAACCAGCAGACCGAAATGGTTGAATTTGCAAACACCTTGGATGCCCACATCAAAAACGGCACCCTGTTGCTCTATAACGACCCCATCCTACGGTCTCACTTCTCTTGGGCGGCAGCACAAAACACCGAACGCGGGTGGCGCATCATCAAACGCCGTCAGTCGCGCCAGATCGATGCCGTGGTAGCTATTGCGATGGCGTTATCCGGTGCTACGGCGGATGTAGGCTACCTCAACCACCCCGTATACAACGAAGAGAACCATTCACGTTCACTGGTGGGGGTGCCGTAGTGTATCACCTAGTCTCTCAAGAGCGCAACGGGCAGATAGAGGTCGTTTATCACCTGGAAGCCGATGACCGCAAGCAAAACCGCACGGACGGCGAGATCTTTCGCTATGAACTGAGCCGTATTGTCATCGGGCTGGGCATCGAGGACGGCACCGCCTTCATCGTGGTGGTGGGCGAACGCACCTACTGGCACCCCGACAACAAAAGGCGTCCCGAACGACTCTACGTGGTGCTTGATGAGGCGGAGCCTCGCACACCTGCAGAACTGTTGGACAAGGCGGTGGAGTATAAGGACAGATACCTCGCCCATATGACCTATATGCCCGCCGAACCGGCAGGGCTAGTGGATGCGGCCCGCCGCCATGAGGGGTTGACCTATTACCAGTTCACGGACGGCTTCGTCAACCGTGAACGGTGGCCCACCTACGTCTCCTACGATACCCGCAGTGGACTGACGGACCTACGCGTCCCCGGTGCGGCCACCCTCCATGGGGACTTGGAACTGTTGCTATCTACCACCGTCCTTGATCCAGCTACCAACAAGGCGTTGACGGATCGGCCTGGGCCTATGGGCCGTCCCATACAAAAACTGCTATTTCCGAACGATTTCCCCACCGCCCGCACCCGCACCGCCGTACGGCAGGGACTGCTCCCTCTCTGCCGCCCCCTATGGTGCGCGGTGACGGGCTTGGAGCAGTCGATGCCGCGCCGTCAAAAGGACGCGGATACCAACAAAGAGCAACTCTCCGGTCACCCCGTCACAGGATACTGATTATGACCCTGCAAGATCTTTACCAGCGATTGGATTGGACGGCGGTGGATGCGGGCCATACGGAGTGGGAGCAAGACCATGATGAGGCTATCCGTATTGACCGTGATGCCCTGCGTCAGCACCGCCTGGAACGACTCCACTACGGTATCGCCGCGTTGAACGGGTCGGAGGATATGCGCCATTGGTGGATGCTGCCCACCGTCATCCGGCAACAAGTGGCGGACAGCTACTCGCAGATGGGGTTGATCGATGAAAAAAATTAAGGTCACAGAAGACCAGTTGCGGCGGGTCTGTAGGCTGTATTCAACCAACAAGGATGCGGCAGAGGCGTTGGGTATCGGCACTCAGCACCTGTATAAATTGTGCAAGAAATACGGCGTCCAGCGTCCGGTGATCGGCAGACGGCCCACCAACAGCATCCATGATCGTAAATAATCGAAAATACTCACTTGACAAGGCGTTGCGCGTAACCGTTAGGTCGATATTATGGCGGCACCTCAATTTGCAGCACCCGAACCCATCCGGTTCAGCGAGGAGGATAAGGAGTCAATCCTTGACCTCGTTGGTGACCTGTATGATGACGGGATACAGGGTCGGCAAGAGTGGGAAGGTTCTCACGAACTGTACGACCAGATGTTCCGTGGGAAGACCGAACCGCGCAGTGGACCGTGGGAGGGCAGTAGTGACCTCCACGTCCAGATGCCGTATTGGTTGGTCGATAGTGTCAACGTGCGCCTCACGGCGGGCGTCTATAACCAAAACCCCCTCGTCGGTGGACTTGCGGAAGAGGATAACGACCAAGAGACGTTTGCCAAGGCGGCGAACCTCGTAGAGTGGGATCTGCAAGCGAAGCGCATGAATGCGCGGTCTCTATGGAATAGGGCCAGCAAGATACGCCTTATCCACGGTTGCAGTGTGTCGCTACTGTCGTATGCGGCGGATACCTATAAGTACCGCACCAAGGACATCGTCCCAGAAGTTGTTGAGGATGAAGACGGCGTAGCGCGTCTGGTGGACAGTGAGCAGATACGCGAGGAGGAAGGCGTCCTCTACGATGGGCCGGTACTGACGCCCTTGGAGTGGGACGATTTCGTGGTGCCCACCTCCGCGATGAACTGCCAGCCCAACCGCCCCTCCAACCCCGGTGGTGCCGATTGGGTCATCGTCCGGCAATGGGAACCCCTGTCGCTCCTGTTTAAGAAGGCGGCATCGGCGTATGTAGAGATCGAAGGGGAAGAGGGGGAACGCGACTTCTGGATCAACGCGGCCCCATCGCAAGACCGATCCAATACCGGAGGCACGGGGCAGAACAACCGGCGGGTGCGGCATCAAGATCGGCGCGATGGACTCAACCGATCCGCGCAGTCGCACGATAAAGCCTCGGCGCGTCCCAACCCCGAATTTGAAATACTGACCTACTTTGGTCCCTACCCCGATCCCGATACCGGCGATGACGAGGAAATGGTCGTTTTCATATCGCGGTCCCCCAAGAAAGTCCTTGGGGCTTTTCGGTTGTCGGACCTGTATTTTCGCGGTCACCGCCCGTTGCTCGAAATGCATTACCAGACGGTCTCCACCCGCTTCTACTCCATGGGCATCATGGAGATCGTCAAGCACCTGTCGGCGGAGCTCGATACCATCCACAACATGCGGTTGGATGTAGGCTTCGCTACCAACTTGCCCTTCTTCTTCTATAGGGCGAGTGCGGCTTTTGACCCCGATGAGGTCGAACTTAAACCCCTCAAGGGTATCCCCGTGGACAACATCGGGGACGTGCAGTTCGCGGCGATGTCGAACGTCACCAGTTTTTATGCCCAGGAAGAACAGATGCTCTACACCCTCGTAGAGCGAGTGGTGGGCGTCACCGATCTGTTCCTTGGGATATCGCCTACGCGGGGTGCTGCGGCTCGTCATGCCACCGGTTTTGTCGGTACCCAACAAGAGGCACTGGCGCGGACCAGTGAGATCCTCAACCAAGATGCGGAGTCGTTTTCCTTCCTTTGCCGTTTTATCTACGACCTTGAAATGCAATACGGACCAGAAGAGCGCGTCTTCCGCCTACAGGGGGAGAGTGGACCGCAGACGATGGATCTAAACCGCGATGCCCTATGGATGCAGGGCGAGTACGACTTCCGGCTGGGTGCCAACCAAGGGTCGTACTCGGCCCAGGTGCAACAGCAACAGGCACAGGCCATGCTCCAGATGGCGGCGGCATCGCCACTGGTCAATCAAGATCCGGGCCGACGGTGGGAGATCGAGGCATACTACCTCCGCTCTATCGGCATACGCGACCCGGAGACCTACATCGGTCCCAAGACCGCCGTGGCGCAGACCAACCCCAAGGGCCAGGACGAAGAGAATGGCGAAATGGCGCAGTTCCTCTATGGCATCAACAAGCCCGCGCCGGTCCATCCCTCCGACAACGATGGCGAACACCTGACGGTATTGATGGAGTTTTTGGCCTCATCCGAATACAACGCCTTGGGCCGTCCCAATGAAGAAGGGTATATGGGCCACTTCGCCCAGCACCAACGACAGATACAGCAGAAGCAGATGCAAGCGCAGATGCAACAGCAGATGGCGATGGGCCAAGAGGCGGGTGGTCAGCAGGGTCAGCAGGGACCACCGGGCCAACAGGGCCAACAGGGCGGCGGTCCCGCCCCCGGTGGACAGGACCGCATGATGGCGCAGATGATGAATCAGTCCGGTGGCAACATCCCAGGGATAGGCGCAGACAAGCAACCGCAATCGTCCATACCCAATCCGCCCACCTTCCCCACCAACAACGGGGCTAGTTGATCGATCCCAAACGCAAGCGTGAGTGGCGCGACTTCACCACCCACACTGTGTGGAAAGAAATGCTGACAGAGTTGGGGCAGATGGAAGCGAAGGAAATAGGGCAGCTGATCGACATCACGCGGCAGGGGACGATAGAGGAAATAAAGCATCAAGCCGGTGTAATCGACGGCATACAACGCACGATCAAGTTTCTGATCAATAAAGCCGAACAGGCCAGGAACCTATAGGGGGACACCATGCCAAACTATACCGATCAACAACGCAGACAAATGACTGGGGCAGCTATCGGACCTGGCGAAATGGCGAACCACTTGCGAAGCATCGGCATGCCTATGGTAGAACAATTAATGAATGCTATGCGGCAGGGTGGCGGCGGAAGGGGCACTAATTACGGACGGCAAATGTCCCAGAGACCGCAACCGGGCACCATACGAAATATCAGTAATGCATCCCCATTACCAGGGCCTGGAATGACCACAAGACCCGATTACGCGGGTAGAAGGGCCAGTGGAATGGGTGGATTCGGTGGACTTTCCGGTGGTCAAGAAATGGAACTACAGCAGAATGGGTATGTTGACATAGGGGGAACGCGCTACATCCTTGATAGAAGCAGTGGAGAGGTCTCGCAGATGCCTATTCCAGGGACTCAGTATGGTGGTGCCTTTGGAATGGGTGGAAGTGTCTCTACCGACGATCCTTCTCGGTACGGGGCGCAAAATCCCGTCTCCTTGATGGAAGCGATTCGCCAAGGTCGTTAATTGATCGAACCCGGTCTCCTTTAGGAGGGACACCATGCCAATGCCATTTGGAGCAAATAGAGTAGCAGACATCATGCGAATGATGCAAGGGACGATGGGTGCCGGTGGCGCACCTCTGAACCCTGCCATGAATCCGATGGGTCCAGCACCGCCCGCTGGAAACTTTGCCGACAACATGGACCCAGAGGTGTTGCGCCGTCTTATGCAAATGATGGGCGCTACGCAGGGACGGGTGCCTGGAAGTGTCGGGCCGGGAGGTGCAATGTTTGATGATTGGGCACAACAAGCGCATAGTCGTGGTCACGGTGGGGGTATAATGAGTCCGGGTTACGCCCAACGTAGCAAGGCGCGGGGAATAAGCGATGTCCCATATGCGCGAGACTCGAAAACGGGCCGTCGGTTTGGGGCAAGCGGACAACCGTTTGAGCAGAGAGATCGCAGGGACTTAGAGCGGGAGCAACGTGGGAGTATGGGTGGGTTGCCTTGGTACATGTATGGGCCGGGGCGTCCTAGCCTACAGGGCCCATGATCGAACCCGGTCTCGATCCTAAAGTCCAAGATACGGTGGCCCGCAACATGATAAACCACGGCCAATACTTCTTGGTATCCTTCCATAGGGGGGACGAGCCGGTAGTGGTATATAGAGGGATGGATGAGAAACGATACACCATCGTGCAACACGAACTCAAGTCTGCACGGCAACCTGTAACCTAGGAGGTGCAACGTGCCATCGGGAAACAAAATGTATGGATCGAAGACGCCGCGCAAAGCGTCCAAGTCCAACAAAGGCGGCATCAAGGGGACGAAGAAGAAGAATACTTCTGCGCCCCCGCGCAAGATGTACTAGCAGTACCGTAGAGTAAAACAGCAGTAATTTTCTCGTCCGGTGTAGAGGACCGGATCGGGGGGCGTGCCTCTACCACACCCCCTCGGTCTTCCTACACCGGACGTTTTTCGTTCTAAGGACTACTAATGTCTGAAGTACAGCCGGATGCAAGCCATGCAGGGGACTCATCCGCCTCTGGATCGGACGGATACGAGGACTCGTCCGCCTCAAGTGAATCGGTATCGTCAGGTGACACGTCAGATCACTCCGAACAGGGACCGATTCCGTACGACCGCTTCAAAGAGGTGAATTCTCAGAAAAACGAAGCGCAAGAAAACTTGGGGAAGATGCAAGAGGCTTTTCGACAACGGGAAGCGCAGTGGCAGCAGTACTCCCAAGGGATACAACAGCAACAACAAAACCAACAACAGACCCAACAGCCGGACCCCAACGCGGGTCAACCGGACGCGGAGGAGCTCTACATCAAGCAGATGCTGGGCGATGACGAGACCGGTGGCAAGGTGTACGAAATGCTGGACCGCCACTTCAACCATAAGATCGGTAAGAATGGCGTTGCCAGTAAAGACGAGATCATGTCGGAAGTGAAGGATTACGTGAACAAGCAGACGGGCTCTATACAGTCCACGTTTCACGTAAGCAATCAAGTCCAAGACATGGTCGGTAAGGGCATGATCGGTGCGGACGATGCGGAACGGATCACGGGCAAGGTAGCAAGTGCCTTACAGTCCCAACCGCAATGGGCAGAAAATCCACAGAACATGGATCTACTCATGAGCAAAATTGTCATGGACGAGATCAAGTCCGGGGCGGTAAAACCGTATACGCAACGGAAGTCCGTGGGTAGCAATACCCCCGTGGCACCGGGGCAAAACGGCAACTCCAACCAAGCACGGGAAGTAGAGCAGGGGCAGTTGAAGAATGCGGCAAGCCGTTTTCGGACTCTTCGCGGATTGGTCGAAAAAAACGATATGAAGACACTCGAACGATTGGGTCGTAACACGGCGGGTGAACAGACCGGCCAAGACCTCAACGCGATGATTAAGGAGCAAGGCTAATGTCAGAGACTACACCGGCCCCGTCCTCGGTGAAGGCGCAAGCCAACGCCGCCAACGAAGCGAAGGAGAAATCCAAAGCTACCAACGATAGTGCAGACATCGAACGCGCCTTGGATTGGGCCATTGCTCAATCGGAGGACGGTCATACCTGTCCTATCTGCGGGCACCGTCACATCCTCGAAGGCAAGCCGCAGCAGGGCAAGCTACGCGACCACATGGGCAGGGTTCACCTGTTTCGGACGATTGCGGGGTTTGAACGAGGCAGTCTGGATGAGACACCGCAACAGTTGGAGAAGGTCGATAACATCATCGAGGCATCCGGCGAACTGGAAGTCGTTGATGATGGTGATTCCTTCGATATGCTTTACGTCCCGAAATCGATCAAAGACCGTGCGACCCGCGATGGCGGGGGCGTCCGATGGGTGGCCCCGCGCAACGTGGACCGCAACAAAGACCAGGGGTGGGAATTTGTTCAGCGGGAAGATGGTGACTCCATGCCGCACCAACAACAGAGCAGTGAGGATGGTACCGTCCGCACCAATGAAATGGTGTTGATGAGAGCACCCGCACAGTTGAGGGAACGGATGGATGCTATGCTAGCCCGCAAGAACGACAACCAACTCGCGTCTCGCAAAGAGGACTTTGATCGCAAGTTGGACAGTCATGCCCGATCCGTCTACGACACGGCAGTACGCCACGGCGCAGACGCGTCACAAGCACGTAACCTTGCTAGAGCCGCCGAACGCGGTCTGGCAACGGGGTCTATCAATATACGCGAGGGTAATAAATCGTAATGGCAAATCCAGATAGAGCATATGGGTTCAAGCCTTGGGGTCCACTGCTTGCAGTGAAGCACCTCCAGAAGGATGCCTCTGCCGCCGCTTTTGGTATCAACGATGTGGTCT